>Ga0315312_1002466_pt1 | contig 12854 bp, 12 predicted proteins | sample TDP7_MG_FD_203629 | JGI IMG/M metagenome (GOLD analysis project Ga0315312, IMG submission 203629) | Freshwater sediment microbial communities from Lake Towuti, South Sulawesi, Indonesia - TDP7 | ecosystem: Environmental > Aquatic > Freshwater > Lake > Sediment | place: Indonesia: South Sulawesi... | reverse complement strand
CGAATCAGACTGGAGTGATAAAAAATGGGCAATAGACTCAAAGAGTTCAAAGCTGGAATACAACCTGCTCTAAGGGAAATAAAGTTCAGTTTATCTAGATTAAAGAAAAGCCCCCTATCAATTGTCGGATTCTCAATAATCTCGTTCTTCATCGCTATTGCCATACTAGCTCCAGTGCTTGCGCCTCCAGGGGATCCAACGCAGGGAGGCGAACCATTCAAAATGCCGACGGATGGAATTACACAGATACCGAAGCCTCCAAGCGAAAAGCATCCGTTCGGTACCACAAGGAGCCAATATGACCTTTACTACGGATGCATATGGGGAACAATAAGTGCCTTCCGCGTAGGAATATGGGTGACCTTCAGCGCCTTAGCAATTGGTCTCGCAATCGGAATCCTCGCTGGCTACTATGGGGGAATCATAGACGAACTAATGATGCGATTCACCGACATCATACTAGCATTTCCAGGCTTAATCCTTGCTATGGCAATGGTCGCAGTATTGTATCCAATGGGCATCTCACGTGTGGACGCCGTACTACTAGCCCTAGTCTTGGTAGGATGGCCAGGCTACACAAGGGTAATTCGTGGAGAAGTATTAAGAGTCAAAACGGAAGACTATGTTGAAGCTGCCAAAGCCGTCGGTTGCTCTGACTTCAGAGTGGTATTCAAACACGTCGTCCCGAACTCAATCTATCCAATTCTGATTATGGCATCACTAGACATAGGATCAATAGTCCTAACAGTCGCAGCGCTTAGCTTCCTTGGCCTTGGTCCTCCCGAATGGTATGCAGATTGGGGACAAATAATAAGTTTCTCAAGAGACTATATTAACGGACACGCGACAAACCGATTCCTATACTGGTACACATTTATAATACCCGGACTATTCATATTCACCTTCGTCCTAGGATGGAACCTACTAGGCGACGCATTCAGAGACATCTTAGACCCAACACTTAGGAGAAAATAACAAAAAAATGGAAAAAGAAGAACTTCTAAGCATCCAAAATCTACTATTAAGATTCTACACATATGAAGGAATAGTCGAAGCCCTAGACGGCGTAAACCTAAACTTAAAAGAAGGAGAAACACTAGGAGTAGTTGGAGAAACCGGATGCGGAAAAAGCGTCACAGGACTTTCAACACTAGTCCTAGTCCCTCCACCAGGGAAAATTGAAGGCGGACGCGTCTTCTTTGGAACAAAAGGCAAAGGCATCGACCTACTGAAAAAAGATGAAGCATTCTTGAGAAGCATCAGAGGAAAAGACATCTCCATGATTTTCCAAGACCCACGATCCGCCCTAAACCCAGTATTCACAGTTGAGAACCAAATTGCAGAAGTTTTCATGCACCATAGACTCAGAGAACTTTGCGGAAATGTGTTAGAAGGACTAGAGAAAGACTTCAAGGACAAGAAAACTGGACCACTAAAACGCTTCATCTACAAGGTGGAAAAAGGTATCTTCACACGAATGCAGAAAAATCCAAAGTCCTTCACCATAAGAATCCTTTCTAGAATCCCGATTATTAACATGTACAAACGTAGACTAAGAAAAGAAATCAGAAAAGAAGTTGTCAAAGTTATTCGAGAAACAGAGATACCCGACCCAGAAAGAGTTGCAGATATGTATCCACACGAACTCAGTGGAGGAATGGCGCAACGAGTAGTAATCGCAATGGCGCTAGCATGCAACCCAACAATCCTAATCGCCGATGAGCCAACAACAAATCTAGATGTAACAGTTCAAGCCCAAATTCTAAGCCTAATAAGAAGACTAAAAGAGAAATTTGGATCATCAATTCAGTACATAACCCATGATATGGGAGTTATTGCTGAAATGTGCGACCGCGTAGCTGTCATGTATGGAGGAGTCATATGCGAAATCGCCGACGTAATGGAGGTCTTCAAAAATCCACTTCATCCTTATACCAAGGCTCTGCTAGAATCAATTCCAAGACCGGGAAAAGAATTCAAGACGATTAAGGGTGTCGTACCAAGCCTGATAAACCCTCCATCAGGTTGCAGATTCCATGATAGATGTCAAAACACTATGGAAATCTGCACAAAAGTCAAGCCAAAAATGATAGAAGTCAAGAAAGGACATTTCGTTCAATGTCACTTATATGCGAGGTATGCTAAATGAATGTTTTACTAGAAACAGAAAGTCTGAAAAAATACTTTGCTTTAACGGGCGGCGTATTCAGAAGAAAGGTAGGCGAGGTCAAAGCGGTAGATAACGTAAGCTTGAGAATATTTAAGGGAGAATGTTTTGGGTTAGTTGGCGAATCTGGATGCGGCAAAACTACATTCGGCAAATCAGTAATTCGTCTACTTAAACCGACCAAAGGTAGCATTTACTTCGATGTCCCAATCGAAGAAAGAGAAAAAATATTCTACGATAGCCCTAGCGAATGTTCACTAGAAGAAATAATTCGATACTATAGTTCTCGAATCAAGGAGATAAAAAAATTCAGACAAAAATACGACCTCTCTACGTTCAAGGGAAGGAAACTGAAATCCTTGCGAAGGAAAATGCAAATCGTCTATCAGGACCCTACACGTTCTCTAAATCCTAGAATGCTTATCAAAGATGTAGTTAGTGAACCATTAATGGTGCAGAAACTTGCAAGGGGAGCACAACGCAGAGAGAGAGTGATAGAAATGCTCAGCAAAGTAGGGTTAACAGAGAGGCACCTTTATAGATATCCGCATGAATTCAGTGGAGGTCAGAGACAAAGAATTGCAATCGCAAGAGCCCTTGTAACGAATCCTGAATTTGTTGTTCTCGACGAGCCAACATCTTCTGTTGATGTTTCTGTGCGAGCCCAGTTGCTCAATCTCTTTCAAGATTTGCAGAAGGAAATGGGTTTAACATACTTATTTGTCAGTCATGATCTAAGTGTCATAGAATGCATCAGCCATAGAGTTGGAGTAATGTATCTTGGAAAGGTGGTAGAACAAGCTCCCACCGCAGAAATCTTTGCTAAGCCGCTTCATCCCTATACCGTAGCCCTCTTCTCCTCAATCCCAATTCCTGATCCTACGCTGAAAAGAGAGCGAGTTATGCTCAGAGGAGAAGTGCCAAGTCCTGTAAATCCGCCAACAGGATGCAGATTTCATCCTAGATGCAATAAAGCAGGGGAAATATGCAGCAGGGTAGAACCACAATTCGTTGACGTGGGAAATGGGCATTTAGTTGCTTGCCACCTGTTTCAAAAATAGTCCATTAACGGATAATCGTGTGATTCTTTGCTTAAAGAAATACGTGAAGAACTCAAGAGTCTTAAGCTTCCGAAAGAAACAAGAAGAGTCTCTCTAATAATGCTTATTCTATTAAGTGTAGATATCATAGTGAGTTTTTCAACTCCTTATCTGCAGATAATAGATTTTTTTTCTGGTAAATCAGAGGCACGGATGTTATCCGATCTTCTGTTTCTTGAAGGAGCAATTATCTTTACTGCTGGTGCCTTTTGGGGACTTACGGCTAGGGATTTTCGTTCGCGATTGGCGCTCATAACGCTTCTAATCATTCTTGGCGCATCTTTTCTGGTATCATCGATAGTGATCGGTGAGTTGTTTCTTTAGGCATTAAGAGTTTGCCTTCCATCTTTTTCAATTGTTCCTAATGATGTTCCCAAGATAGTTCAGTTCTGCAACATTCTTGACAAAAAGTTTATTCGCAACCTTTTTTTCTTTCTTTGAAAATAATTAATATGTGTTAGAACCGCATTGTCACGCTTGTGGGTAAGATGACTAGAAAGAGAAGGAGAAGTAACTTAGCTAGAAATACGATGATCTTGGCGATTGTTGGAGTCTTGCTTATAGTTATAGTGGCTTCATATAACTCGGGACAGGTGAAACCACGGTATGAAGCGTCAGAATACTTTGAGATTTATGACGCGGCATATTTTCCAGCGACTGGAAATAAGTCGACAATCCAAATCATGATTCTTGGATTCTATATTAGAGCTATTATGGGAGATGCTCATAATGTTCATGTTCATTGCGGAAACATGCCCTCGCCTGAACTTGTTGGGAATGGAACGATTCTAAAGGGGCAATCCGTTGCTGGTGAAATTTATCCCAATATTGAGTTTCCTGCAGTAGGAGTAGGCAATAGTTTTCCCATCGAAATAAGTGTTTCTTCTAGTGAAACAGACCCATCGAGAGGCGACATCACTATTCTTCTTGAGCAACGGTAGTGGTCGCGGCAGTGCTCTATGTTTCTAGTTTTTTCAGTTGATTCTTATACATTTCAGTGATCTCTTTAACGGTGGTCGCATCCTCAGCTGACTTGTCTAACCGATAGTTTCCTGTGAAACGTGGAAACCGTATGGCTAGTCCGATTCCTTTTCTGATAGTGTCCATAGCGCATGTGTGAATTGGGCTGAGCGTTATTTCCGCACCAATGGTTTCGATAACGACAACAGGTTCAAACCATACATCTGCCTCAAGAGTCGATTGAACTCTAGGATGCCTGTGAGATATTCGATGCTTTTCCATCATTTTTGGAAGTTTTTCGAGATCCTCGTCTGTGAAACCTGTTCCGCATTTGGTGACTGTTTTGAAAATGTCTTCTCCTTCGTCGTATGCGGCTAGAAGTAGGGCACCATATGTGCCGGCTCGTTTTCCTCTTCCGTGAAAAGCGCCAACTATGACCAAATCCACTGTATCGGTCATTTCGCTTTTGTAGTCGCGTTTATATTTTATCCAAAGCCATCCTCTTGCTCCTGCTTGATAAACAGAATCTTTGGCTATTGATTTGCACATCAATCCTTCACAGCCGTTTTCCACTGCTTTTTCAAAGAATACTTCGAGTTCTTCAAGGTTGCCTGTGGTTATGAATTGGGCTAGTTTGACACGGTCACTTTGCTCAATAGCTTTTTCAAGATGTTTATGCCTAACAGAATACGGTTCCAGCGTCAAATCTTTTCCATTAACGTATAAGGTGTCGAATACAAAAAGTGAAACAGGATATTCTTCTATGGCTTTCTTGATACCGTATTTGCGTCTTCTGTGCATCAATTCTTGGAAAGGCCTCATCTCCCCTGTATCTAAATCAATTGCAACACATTCTGCTTCGATTATTGCTTCTTTGGGTTTTACATGTTTTCGAAGTAGTTCGATGGCGTCGGGATACTGGTCGCTTATGTTTTCAAGTCGTCTTGAAAAAAGAGTGATTTGGTCTCCTTGCTTGTGAGCTTGTATTCTTTCGCCGTCGTATTTGAATTCAGCCATGCATTTTCCTCCAAGTTTTTCAAGAATTTCTTTAGGGTCGCCTAGTCTTTCAGCTAGCATTGGTCGGATTGGTTTGCCAATTGAAACTTCAAATTTTTCGATGGTTTCGATTCCTTTTTCTGCGACGGTCTTTGCTACTTTGCCCAAGTCAGATGAAATATTGTACGCTCTTTCTAGTGCTTCTCTTGCTTCTTTTCCTCCACCGTAGGCGATTGCCAAAGCGTCAAGAACTGTCATGTCAGCGATTCCGAGTCGTAATTCTCCTGTAACTGTCCGAATAACGTATTTTGCCTCTTTAGGCGTAGCATTTGCTAGAAGACCTGCTAGGATGCTTATTTTTTGGTCCATGGAACCTGCACCGGCGGCTTTCGCCATTTTATCTAAGCTTTCATAGACTTTTTCAACGGTTAATGGTTCTTGAAAGAATGTTACTTGGGTTTTTTTCTCTAGGAATTTTGCTGTGGTTTCGCCTAGGTCGCCTATTTTTTTCATTTCTGTCTCGATGTCTTTTTCGCTTCTGCCTGTTGCTTTGGCAACTGCGCGTATGGCTAGTTTTTCTGCTACGCCTATTTCGAGTCCCACAAAATCGGGGTATAACTTGCCTTGCGTCAAATAGACGACTTTATCGATTATGTCTTTAGGTGTCTGTTTAAGAAGGTCAACTAGATAATCTGTCATTTCAAGTCGCTTTGTTGTGGCTTCGATTTTTTCGTAAGACTCTGCGATGCGCGAATATTTCAAACGTTTTTTTCTCCAAGATAATAAAAAGAACCGAGTAATATTAAAGTTAAATTTTTTATCATTTTATACCATTCGCATAATCTAAAATCGCAAACCTTGCTTCTTTTAGGTGGTTATCATAGTGTTTTGGTCTTCTTTTGGGTAACAAGCAGAAACCATAAAATAGCAAGGATATATGACTGTTAGAAAGCTAAGCGCTAAACATGTTCTAGAGTCTGAGTTTTCCGTATTTTGATTCGTGGAATGTTTATGCGCGCACATTGTTTAAATAAGCTAGACTTGGAATTTCAAAGGTGTCGTAAGATCATAACGCAATCCTACAGAAATCGTGTTAATTTCTTAATTCATCAAATGGAGAGTAGGCAACAAAATCCAAGCTTGCACGCGTTTTTAGATTTAGAAAGTTTCGTAGTGAATAATTTTTTTAAGAGCCCTTCTTGAAGGTGACTCTGGTTTTTCAGCAGCGTGCCCCACTGGAATAATGGCGACTGGACGTATATTCAATGGTGTGTTCAATATCCTTTTAACTAACTCCTCTCGAAAGGCTCCTATCCAACATGTGCCTAAACCGAGCGCATGGGCTGCTAGCAAAATATTTTGTATAGCGGCTGCAGTGTCTTGAAGGCAATATAAGGAGACGCCTCGATTGCCATATCCCCAGTTCGACCGAGCTTCGTCAACGCATACTACGATTACGACAGGTGCTTCTTCGATAAATGTTTGATCTAGTGCAGCCGCAGCCAGCCTTTGTTTCGTTTTTGTATCTCTTATGATGACGAATTCCCAAGGCTGAATGTTTCCGGCTGAAGGTGCCCATCTAGCAGCATCTATCAGTTTCTCAACTTCTTTGTCTAATACTTCTCTTCTTGTATAGGCTCTGATACTTCTTCTATGCTTAATTGCTTCGAATAGATCCAAGTTTTTCTTCCCAGCTGTTTCTTATGCTATTCGCACTGCGGTTTCTATGATTATTCCATGTTCGCTTATGTGAAAGGGAATTATCCTCTGTGTATAGAGGGCTTTCGTCATTTTTTTAATCCGTATTCTTCTATCCACTGTTCCCCCGACCTCTTGTGTAAGGAATTCCATTGTGCCATCTGTTAGATGCTGCATGGTTGTCTCGGTTTCAGTGTCATGCATCCCTTGTGTAAGGAGTAAGAGATGAACACCACCATACTTCTGTGCATTATCTACTAAGGACTGAATCAAACCAAGAACAGACTTCAATTTTTGAGTTAAAAGGAGATACGACAACGAATCTACTATTGTCCAGCAATTCTGCTCAACTCTTAAAGATATTTCTTTTAGGTCGTTTTCGAAAACCCAGCGACCAGCCTCCTCTAAAGGTGGAACCTCCCAACCGAAAGTTTTAAAGTCTTCTCTTAAGGCGTCGGGTGAACGGTCAGTTGTGAAGTAGGCAACTTTTCCTTCCTTAAGTGCGTGGTAATACATGATTTGCTGTGCAAGAAGGACATGCCCAGAACCTGGTTCTCCGAGGAATAAGATTACATTCTTGTTTGGGAGACCGCCTTCTAATACGTCATCGAGCCCTTCTATCCAAGTTTTGACACGTTTCATAAAACTGCCCCTCTACAGTTGCTTTTGCTGCTCCTTGATATAAAAATTCATTCTATACACTAATCTTCAGGGTTCTGTAAACTTATCGGTTGTTGACAGGGAGAACTAGAGTCGTGTAAATTTTCAGTAGCCCCTCTTATATATAGATGGATGTATAGATGGACTAACACATGCATACCTCATGAGTGAAAAACTACTCCGCAAAGCAACAACCGAAAAGTTTGCAGAATCATTTTCAGCCAATTTTTAAGAATATGTATGTCTTTCTACGAAGCCTTGCCAAAACCATGTGAGTGAATAAAAGTTTTCAAATATGGTATAGCCCATGCCAGAATTTCAATATCCCGATAGTAAGTTTTTCCAGCAAATTCATGCGTTAATTTTTTCATGACCTTAAGGTGCAATCTGTTTGGAATTTCGAATTGGAATGCACTTGCTTTATCCTTGAGGATGGCTAGAGTGTCGTCTGCTTTGAAGGGTACTCTGGAAGCTACGAGTATAGATTTCGTGGGTTTAACTAAGTTCTTCAACTCAGCCTCGGCTGTTCCAAGTGGTGGTTTTTCGTAGCCACATTCCTTCAAGAGTTCTCTATACCTTTCGTTAAGAGGATTTGGCGCCATATATGCACAAGTCAACAAGAAATTTCTAGTAACTCTCACCATTTCATTTAGTGCCATCTTCCAACCTTTTATCAAATGAAGAACATGAATACTGATTGCTGCATCAAAAGAGGAGTCAGTGAAAGGGAGAAAGCAAACGTCTCCTAACAACAAGTTCTTTGCGTCTTTTTCTACAGCCTTTTTTAACATTCCTGCAGAAATATCTATGCCTACAACCTCAAATCCAAGAGCTTGAAGAGGTTTTGCAAATCTACCTGTGCCAACACCTGCATCAAGGATTTTTCTACAATCCTTCAATTCGTTAGCTACGTTCCGAACTACTTTTTCCATAATTGCAGGCGATAATCCACGAGTCCTATCGTAGATTTCTGCAACTCTGTCAAATGAAATGCTTTCCATTATTCTCGAGGTAAGAATATCTATGACAGCCATAAAAAGATTGTAAATGCTGATTTTGCTTAATGAGCACCAATTATTAATGGTTAAATATTGACCATAGGAAGCTTACAAAGTAGGATGCACTTATGAAGTGCCCAAAATGCCGTGCGGAAATCATCTCCAATGTGATAAAGACTTGCCCCTACTGTGGTAGCCCACTCGCCGTTCCTTCTGAAAAGAACAAGGAAGTAAAGCCTGTTACAAACAATGAGATTAGTGAGATTGCGAAAACAATAAGAGAAGCTATTGAAGCACAAAAAGCCTTCTACAAACCAGAAAAAGTGAACGTCACTAGAAAGTTTAAGGAAGTTGGTGAGAAAAAATATTCAACTTCTGATATAGTTATTCTTTTTGTTTCGCTTATTCTAACGGTTATTGTCTTGGCTCTAACTTTATCTCTTTTATTCAAAAGATAGACAATGATACTTATGATGCCGAACAACATTCATGCACCGTCAATTGTGAGATTAGGATTGAAATCACATCAGGGTAGAATTGAAGAGAGTTTGAACAAATAGAATATGTCCTGCTTTCTCTCAACGGTATAAGCTTAAAGGCTTCAATTCCAAATCTTTTGAAAGGGAAAACCGTTGAAAGAGACAATGACAAGCTTCGACATTGCAGCTGTGGTTCAAGAAATTAGTGGAGTAGTAAAAGACACATTCATCGACAATATCTACCAAATCAACGCTCTTACATTATTGTTTAATCTGCGCAAACCAAGCCAAACACCGATGAACTTGCTCATCGAAGCTGGAAGAAGATTCCACTTAACATCTTATATTGTTAGCAAACCATCAAAGCCGCCAGCCTTTTGCATGGCTATGAGGAAATACCTAAAAAACGGCAGAATCATTGAACTTAGGCAACATGAATTTGAACGCATAATAATATTAAAAGTAAAGACAAAGGAAGGAGATTTTCAGCTAATATGTGAACTCTTCGGCGAAGGAAACATTATCCTGGTAAATCAGCAAAACCAAATTCTTCATGCTTTAACTTATAGAAGGATGCGAGACCGAAACATTCTCCGCAACGAAACTTTCCAGTATCCTCCAGAAAGTGGCAGAAATCCTCTCAAGCTAAGCCGTGAAGAGTTTGATAAAGTCAGAGGGTTAGGAAAATTGGAAATCGTGAAGGGGCTTACACAGTTTTTGAGTATTGGCGGGCTTTACGCCGAGGAAGTTCTCCTTCTATGTGGTATTGACAAGAACACCTTGTGCGAATCATTGACTAGTCAGCAAGTAGACGAAATCTTCGATCAAATCAATGATATTCTGTCTCTTCTCACTACTGGAAAAACTGAACCATGTCTCGTAGTTGATGAAAAAGGTGAGTTAATTGATGTAACTCCAATTCAACTAAGGAAATATGATGGCTATAAGCAAACGAAATACGAGGCTTTCAATGAAGCGATTGACGAATACTACGCAGAAGCAACTTTAAAAGAAAAAGAAGTTAGGGGCTCCAAGGAATTAGAAAAAGAACTAGGAAAACTTGAAAGAGTTCTTCAAAACCAACAGAGAACTGCGGAAGATTTGAAGAAAAAGATTGAATTGAACAAAAAAATTGGAGACCTAATCTACGCACACTTTGGAGAATTGCAGTTTCTTCTTCAAGAAATTGACAACGCAAAGAATAGAGGAAAATCATGGGAGCAAATAGTGTCTGATGTTGAGAGGAATAAGCAGTCTGGGCGCTCTCCCGCCATATATTTCTATTCTCTGCAACCAAAACGTCTAATCCTAAACGTTTCACTTGATGACCAAATATTTGCTCTAAACCTTCGCCATTCGATACAGGACAATGCAGCAAATTACTATGCAGAAGCAAAAAAGGCGGAAAGAAAACTAGATGGTGCTAACAAAGCCTTAGAGGAAACCAAACGCAAAATTGAGGAATTAAAGAAGCAATGGGTAACTCAAATAAAAGAAATTCCGAAGCCTTTACTTAAAGCAAGAAAAAAGGCGTGGTACGAGAAATTCCGATGGTTTAACTCCTCAGAGAGTTTTCTCGTAATCGGCGGAAGAGACGCGGTATCAAATGAGATTCTTGTTAAAAAATATATGGAACCTGAAGACTTTGTCTTTCACGCTGACATTGTAGGCGCGCCCTTTGTCTTAGTTAAGACGGAGGGAAAGATTCCTACTGAACAGACCTTAAAAGAGACCTCAGAATTTGCAGCTTCTTATTCTCGAGCCTGGAAAGAAATGTTAGGGACAGTTGATGTTTACTGGGTTAAGCCAGAACAGGTGAGCAAAAGTCCACCTTCTGGGCAATACGTTGAAAAAGGAGCATTCATAATCAAAGGAACAAAAAACTACATTCGAAACATTCCTCTGCAAGTCGCTATAGGAATCAAAACTGAAGAAGAATATGTGAAAGTTATCGGAGGCCCAGTTGAAGCAATCGCAAAGCAAGCGAATGCATACGTTAGGATAGTTCCGGGAAAGTTGACGAGTAGCAAACTTGCTAAGCAGATAAGATTTTCGTTAGCTAAGAAGACTCGTGAACTCTTGCAAAAAAAGATTTCAGAGATTCCTATTGAAGAAATACAGAGGTTTATACCACTTGGTGAGGGAGAAATTAAGCCTTGATTATCGGTGATTTTTCTTGCCTTCTCACTTTCTTTTTTCATCTATTGCGTTTCTTATCCATTCAATGGATACATCAAGTCCTGTGAAAATTCTATGCCTTCCAATATGGATTCTGAAGTCATAAATCATAATTTTGTTAAACCATAAGTCTTATACTGATATGCGTTGAATAGGGCTAAAGTCTTTTGGCGCATACAGCAGTTGCTCCATAGTTTTGGATTGAGCTGTCTTGCTGGCGCTGTCTTTCTTCAGGTGTTGGTTTTCATGGATATTGTTCAGAAGGGCTATTTTATCGCTGTGGAGAATAATCCAATAATAGTATCCTTAGAAGTTTTCCTTGCAGTCTTTGCGTGCATCTATTTTGTTTATCTATGCCAAAAACTAATACGGTCATCACCACACTAAAACTCTAAAAAATTACTTCAGCTGAAAGATACTAGGAACGTTTATATTTTCTGATAGAGATTTTGTTGCGGGATGATTATGGCAGGTGTCCTTCTAGTTAGGGATTTTATGTCAAGAGACATTAAAACAGTAAGACCCGATGCAACTGTTAAAGAAGCAGTTGGTAAAATGAACAAGTTTAGGATTAGCTCAATCATTGTCATGGAAGGAAAAAGACCTGTAGGAATAATAACCGAACGGGATATCTTGGAAAGAATAGTTGAGCCATGCATGGAGCCTACAGCCATTAAGGCGAAGGACATAATGTCAAGTCCAGTCATATCTACAAGTCCAGAGGTTAGTATTGAAGATGCGGCTAGGCTTATGTCTACCAAGAAAATTAAGAAGTTAGTCGTAATAGAAAACGGCAAGCTTGTTGGAATAGTCACTTCAATGGATTTGATAAGGGCAAGCCCAAAATTTGTCAGTATCATGGAAGAACTGTCTCGAAGCAAACAATAGAAAGAGGCATTTCGCCCACTTTCAGTGAAGAAGACGGAGACGAAGAGCCAAAATTATTTTTTCTCTTACACAGACCTAGAGCCCCTAATTCTTCTGCCACATTGACCATAATATCTGGAAAGGTTTATACGATTCACTCATGATATTCTGTGACTCTAACAACCTCGTTTAGCAGCGTGTTTCCTCTTGTCCAGAAAAGGTGTACACGTAAAAGTAAAGGAACTAAAAACCGACGTAGCCATCATAAAAGACTTAGAACTATCTTTCGGGAGAGTTTTCGAGGAAACATGGGCGGAACCAATCGGTCCAACACCGTTCCCATCTGTAACCGCGCTTAGAGGATGGGACCACAAACTACTACTACGTTATAAGCCAATGTACATGCCCTTCTGCGACGTCTGCTGTCTCTGCACATTCGGCAAATGCGACCTAACAAAAGAAAAACGAGGCGCCTGCGGAATCAACATGGCAACACAGCAATCACGCATCGTACTTCTCGCATGTTGCATAGGTGCGGCAACCCATGCAGGCCATGCAAAGCACATGATTGAACACTTGACAGAAAAATTCGGACGCAGACATCCACTAGACATTGGCGGCTTAAACATTGAAGTTGAAGCACCAATTACAAGGCTTGTTTGTGGCATTAGACCGAAAACGCTGGGCGACTTTGAAGTAGTATTAGACTATATTCAGGATCAGATTACACATCTTCTGGCAGCAACACATA
>Ga0315312_1002465_pt1 | contig 12855 bp, 15 predicted proteins | sample TDP7_MG_FD_203629 | JGI IMG/M metagenome (GOLD analysis project Ga0315312, IMG submission 203629) | Freshwater sediment microbial communities from Lake Towuti, South Sulawesi, Indonesia - TDP7 | ecosystem: Environmental > Aquatic > Freshwater > Lake > Sediment | place: Indonesia: South Sulawesi... | reverse complement strand
CCGCCTTTCTCCAAGTTGGGCTTGTAGGTGGATGGGTGAGGGCTTGCCATGCCTTCACCGTGAATTCAAAATCTTCTTGGGCGCTGTCTCTCCATCCTTCTGCGGTTTGAACCCTTGGGAGCTTATAGAAAGTGCTTTGAACCTCGACTAGCCCAAACTTTTGGAAGTATTTTTTCATTCCACCTGGAAATCCGCAGCACCCAACCTTAATCATAAACCATTCCCGCCCTTCTTTTGTTGGCCCCAAGCTGAGATCTTTGATAACGGCATAACATCTCTCCACAGGTTTTCTGGTTGCGGAAAACGCTTTAATATAGGTTACTAGAGGCTGGACCAAGGAAAGGATTGAATAGATTAAGTGATTTACCTTAATACATAATTAGGAGGGTTGAATAGTCCATGACCCTAGAAATTGAATCAGGTCTTAAAGGGCGTTTTCCAGGACTACAAGTTTTAACTTGCTCTATTCTTGGAGTAAAGGCCACTAGAAGAAGCATCGAGTTGGAAAATTTTGAAGAAAAACTGATAAAGCAGGTGAAAGATCAATACGACCTTGAATCCTTAAAGGACCTGCCGACCTTCAGAGCTTACAGGGATTTCTTTTGGAGGGTGGGCATAGACCCCACAAAAAACCGACCGGCCGCCGAAGCCTTGATCAGAAGGATTCTAGGAGAAAAAGCCATACCGCACATCAACACCCTAGTTGACGCCTACAACCTAGCATCTATTAGAACAGAAATCGCCTTGGCAGCCTTCGACATGGACAAACTGAAGGGTGACCTACTGATGCGGCCTGCACGAAAAGACGAGAAGTTCATGGGCATAGAAATGAAAAAGCCAATGCGTCTCCAAGGAGGCGAAATAGTGATTTCCGACGAAGAAAAGTTGGTTGCTATTTACCCACACCGGGATGCCGACAACACGAAAATAACGGAATCAACCAGAAACGTCCTACTGTTAGTCTGTGGGGTTCCAGGCATAAAGGAGGAAACACTGCGGAATGCTGCACAGGTGGCAATGGATTACATTACCAAATTCTGCGGCTGAAAAGGAAGGATTTAATCACATCGGTTTCGGTTCATTGGGACTTTTGTAAAGGGATATCTTGGATTTGCATCGCAGAAAGGAGTTATTCCTCCCTTCTCCATAGCTCCCGCTTTAGTAGGTCCCTGACCGCAGCCCTTATGGCCGCGCTTCGACTCGGGTACATGCTTCCCCTAACAAGTTCGTCCAGTCCCTCTAAATAAGCCTCGGGTAAGAGCACCGTTACGAGCTTCATCGCCTTTTCACCTCAACGCTTCAGTATGTATGAACGGTTGAGGCTATAGAGTTTACTGTTGCCATAGTTAAAGATGATCCAATTTTCATTATTCAAGAATAGATTCAGGACATATTTGAAGCCTGTATATAACCCAGAGTCAAAAACTGCAGATCTCCACCTTTTTAAGCTTAATCGTTAGTAATTTCATCAAAGGAACGGTAAACATGAAAGAAAAGAGCACCAAGGCAATTTTGGCTAGGGTGTTAAACGAGACCCCCCTCTTCATAAGAAAGCGAGCTTCGGCCTACCTCCAAAATATAAGGAAAGTCTCCGAGAATGAATGGTTGGTTTGGAGCGATAAAGGAAACGGATACAGGATTCGCCTAGAAGGGGAACAGGTTGCATGTTCTTGCCCCTACTTTAAACAAGAAAAGGGTAACTGCAAGCATATATGTGCCGTTGCAGCCTACGAACTAACCGAACTCGATGTAAAACCTTGGCTCAAAAAACTAGGAGAAAAATTATGATCGAGGTCCGCAGAACGCTTTTAAGATTTATGAATGAAAAATTACCTTAAGTCCGAAATTGAAACAAAAAGTACATTAAAAAACTGAAAATAGCGTTGTAAACTCATAATTTTTAAGGCGTGATCGCAAGTGTCGGAACAATGTTGTTTGGTATGTTGAAAAATTATAGGGGGGCCTATAAGTGAGCCTTCAGTTGAAGTGGCATCATAACTTTTTCTCATGCCCATCCAGGGATAGCCCATTTTAACCTGAATAGAATGTGTCCTTCACCTTGACTTCAGAAAAACCTCTTCAGCGGCAGAGACTCCTGCGCCACTCTCGCAATCGAAGCCAAGCTCTTTCAAGGTTAACTCAGCAATAGCCAAAGTGAGTAAAATTTCCCTTTCCCCAGTTATATTCATGTGGGCTACCCTGAAGATTTTCCCCTTTAAATGGGCTTGTCCACCCGAAATTTGTACGCCGTGTTTTTTCATGGTTCTCCGAAAGATGTCGTCTTCGATGCCATCTGGATACTTAACTGCTGTCAACGTGTTCGACTCGTAGCCCTTCTCGGCGAACAGTTGAAGACCCAGCGCTTCCATTCCGCTTCTAAAAACCTTCGACATCAATCTATGCCGCTCAACTCGATTTTCATATCCCTCCTCAAGGATCATACTGAGGGATTCATGGAGAGCATAAATTAACGGTATGGAGGGAGTGTATGGCGCCTCCGAGCTCTTGGCGAATGACTTCCTATAGGATTGGAGGTTAACATAGTAGGCGGGCATCTTTTGCTTCTTATCTATGATGTCCCAAGCCTTAGGACCAACCATGATCATGGCGAGGCCTGGGGGGCACCCTAAACACTTTTGTGACCCCGTAACCAAAACATCGAAGTTCCACTTGTCCGGATAGACGTAGTCCCCGCCAACTGAGGTTATGCCATCGACGATTAGAATTTTGTCATGCTCTTTGACGACTTTAGCGATTTCCGGAGCTGGATTAAGAATAGCGGTGGACGTCTCATTGTGGCAGAGGGTCACAAATTTGATGTCTGGATTCTTATCTAATGCGTCAGCGACCATTTCAGGTTTAACGGCTTTGCCCCACTCCACATCCAATGAAATAAGTTTTCCGCCGAAGCTCTCTGTGATCTCCCCCCAACGCTCGCTAAACTTTCCGTTCACCAAGTTTAAAACTACGTCTCCTGGCGAAACACAATTGGCGATGGCCGCCTCCATGGCCGATGTCCCAGAACCCGTAATGATAAACACGTCATTCCTTGTTTGCATGACCTCCTTCATCATGGAAACACATTCAGCAAAGACTTTCCTAAACTCGGGAGTTCGGTGGTGATGCTCCACCCTTGACAAGGCTCTGTAAACCCTGGGGTGAAATGAGACAGGGCCTGGGGTCATGAGCAAAGTGTTTTCCTCATCATACGCCAACTCAAATCCTCCAGTTTGATGTATATTGCAATTACCCATTCATAAATTTAAAGTAAATAGCCCCTAGGCGAAAGTTATAACAAAAGTATTAAGTTACTCCTTTCTCAGAGCTTTAACCGTATTACTTACCCGAGCGTGTCCAATGGTGCCCATCATAACTTTGCTTTCAGACTTTGGGTTAAGGGACCCTTACGTAGCGGAAATGAAGGCGGTGATACTTTCCATATGTCCCGAGGCAACCATAGTGGACATAAGCCACGAAATAAGGAAATTTGACATACGCATGGGCGCCTTTGTACTTGCTTCAGCTACGTCTTACTTTCCATTGGGCACAATTCAAGTGGCGGTTGTAGATCCTGGGGTTGGAACCGAGCGGCGACCCATAATCGTTGAAACCAATCGCTCCTTCTACGTAGGGCCAGACAACGGTCTCCTCATGTTATCTACCCAAAAAGAGGGAATAAGTCATGTCTACCATATTACTAACCAACATTACATGCTTCCCAAAATTTCGAGAACTTTCCATGGACGTGACATTTTTAGTTGTGCCGCAGCCCATCTGGCAAGAGGGGTTTCGCCTCCCAGATTTGGGCCAGAAGTATATGACTATGTGACGCCTAGATTCGCAAAGCCCCATTTGAAAGGGGACGAATTATTTGGAGAAGTTCTTCACATTGACAACTTTGGGAATGTGGTCACCAACATTTCAGTAAAGGACCTTGAAAGGATGGGTGTACAAGAAGGGCGTTTTCTCTACCTTAAGCTGGAGGACAAGACCTTAAAACTAAAACTCTGTTCAGCCTACGATGAGGTCCCTCTACGATCACCGCTTACTATAATTGGTAGCAGCGATTTCCTCGAAGTTTCCGTAAATCAGGGGGACGCTTCTAAGGCTTTTCAGGTGAAAACCGGGGACCCTATCAAAGTCTCTTCTTCTCCTTTTCGCTAGACTTTAACAATTCGAAGGCCGCTGTCTTTGCTCCAAGCTCCGCCTTTAGCTTGTTGTTGGCGCTTCCGATTATGATCACATCATTTTCTTTGGCTTTAAGCTCGGACACCAGCATATCCCGTATCTGCTTAACGCCTCGAAAAACATCTTCACCTATACCTGGTACAGTCAATCTATTACCACTAAAGACCAATGTCGTTGCCCCAAAAGCCCCAACCTTAATGGCTGCATCACGCTGCTCAACGCCATATTTTACCCTGTGGCCCACATCTCTAACAAGCACCGCCAAGTTAAAGGGCCCAACCGTCAAGGGGCTAATCGGAATTTCCGTTGCCCCAGGAATCTTGGACCTAAGGTCCAAAAACATTTCTTCGCCAAATTCTGATAGGGCGATTCCAGACCTAGAAACTTGAACTAGTTCTTCATTTTTAAGATGTTTTACCAAGGTTCGTGTTTCACCCTCGCCTAGTCCTAGAATTTTCGACAGTTTTATCCGGCCAACGCCCTTTCCAGCGCCTATTGTCTCCAAAGCCTTGATCACATGAGCCTCCGTGAAGGAAGGTGCGCGTCCCGGCGCCACCTTGCCTGTAACCTTTTCTATTATCTGTATCAAGCTCAACCTAGAGACTTCCTCATTCTATTAATGTTTAACCTTGAATATTACAGTAACTGTTAAATACTTGGTTGGATTATCTAACCATAAAATGAACGTCCGTAAAGTTTCCATCGTTGCAACTCTGGCAGCTCTTTGCATAGCGACAAACTATGCGTTAGTGGGGATACACCAAGTAAAGGTTATGGATTTCATAGTTTTTGTTGGAGGATTTTGTCTCGGATCCCTTGTCGGGGCTTCTATAGGAGTTCTTTCATGGTTGGTTTATGGGACAATAAATCCCTATGGATTTGTCCCCCAAGTGTGGCTTGCGACGATGTTTTCAGAGGTGATTTACGGATTGATTGGCGGTTTTCTCGGAAAAAAAGTTGCTCAAACCAATTTTAATGGTAAACGTCTCAGGCTAAGTGTTTTCTTCGGGGCCATAGGGCTTATTTCAACTTTTTTTTACGATTTAGCTACAAATGTTGTTTGGGCATGGGTTTATGGCGTCCCAATTATTGTCGCTATTTTTTTGGGCGCACCATTCACAATTTTGCACGAATTTAGTAATGCAGTAATTTTCGGTGTGAGCACGGTTCCGGTGATCACGGTACTAGAAAAAATTGGGAGGTGAGCGAGTTGGCGTTTCTAAAAAATAAATTGGTTTTAGCCACGCTGGCCATTCTTTGCTGGGCGATTATTGCTTCTTCGGCGTTTGGATACTACTATTATCGATATACAGATTTGACAGCTAGAATCGGCGGAGCACCTGTTCCTGTCAATCTAGCAATCGACTACGCCAACGGAACCCGACAGTGGTTTAACGGAACAATTGGAGCAACCTTATATGATGCCATGATACGGGCAGGGTGGGATGTTGAGACCAAATCGTTTGGTGTTATGGGATTATACGTAACATCAATCAATGGCGTCGAAGAGTCAGCAGGGGAATCTAAATATTGGGGCTGGTGGACGTGGACAGAATACGGATGGTCTCATGGAGGTTCTGCATGCGACAAGTATATAGTAGGCACTGGTGAATCCATTATTTGGTATTATTCGTATTGTGACCCAGAAACATGGCAGATGACCCCGCCACCTTAGTTAAGTAAAGAGCGCACTGGCGGATTATGACCTGTCTTTAATAAAGACATGTAAAAGGGCCGCTGGACCGCAGAACAGTCCTTAAGGGATGTAAATTTTACTTTTCATAGGGTCATATCTTGTCGGTTTTTGTTAGGTCCCTCAGCCTTTCTACTCCGCCGATTTCTTCAATGATTTGTGCCACACCCTTTGGAACAAGTTCCTTCCAGTTTTTCCCACTTAACATCCTTTTTCGTATCTCTGTAGCCGAGTAGATTTCACGTTTATGAAAAGGCACCGATTTGACTTTGAAGCCGCTCTCTAAGAACAGCCGGCGGGTCAGGGGTTCATTGGAGTAAACTACGTTGAATTTTGGCGTGTATCCTATGACTTGTGCAACCCAAACCATGTGCACATGGGCGTCTGGTACAGGGATTATCCAGCACTGTGAAGGGGGAATATCCTCTTCTTCTAAGGTTTGTTTAATCATGGTGATTCGTTCGCCGCAGGTGAAGGGGTTTTCTATTTCATGGCTGTACTGGGAACTCCCAACCACTATTACAAGCTCATCTACCTCTTTCAGGATGTCCTTCACAGCCTTAAGGTGGCCCCTATGGAAGGGCTGAAACCTTCCAACAAAAACTCCGCGCTTGACCATATTTCATTCCTCTCTCTAAGTTATATGCAATTGAGTAATGTAAAATCAGATTTATTTCTTAAGGTCTTTGATGGGAAACAAGGGTAGGGTCTTGCCCTTCACCTCTATTTTCGCGGTTCTTCGTATCTCCCATCTTGACTTCGGGCATCTCCGGCTTAGTTTTTCGCCAAGCTCATATGAATGGTTCTCAAGCGTGTTAGAAGATCCTATAAAGTGGATGCGATTTTGGTGGGCGAATACCGTATTGCTTAATGGCGTACGCTAAGTAGCTGTCAAATAATGCACAGGTTGGAAAGACCAATTTTGCGTGTCCGATTGGTCCGTACAATATGAAATCCGCTCCGAGGGCGGCGGGAAATGCGAGCCCCGAGCCGCAACACATTTTAAATGTGACGGGTTCTAGCTCCTTTGCCTTTTCCCAAAGGTCAATTGAATTGCCTGATCCGCAGCCCGCGGGGTATCCGAATTCGCTCTTAACCAGAAAGATGGTCTTGGTAGCTGGACCTAAGTCTGGGGGGTCAAGAGCACATGTGTCTATAAAGATTTTTTCGATATTGGCTTGTTTTGCCATGGCGAGCAGATTTTTTTCCGCACCTTGTTTCAGCAGGCTTAATCGTCCTTCGATGGTTGGATTACGAAGATTATACGTGAACACGATGGCGGATCTCACCTTTGACTCCTTTAAGGCATCGATTTCAAACGGTTTCGTACTTTGATTTATTGAGTTAAAAACAGCTCTTTCATGCAGACCAGTTTCTGAGACATAGTTAACGGCTGCCATCCGGGCCTCCTCGGTCACACCATCGAGAAGAAAGGGAACGGCAGTCACGTCAGAGACAAAGTCTATGTATTTTTCAAAGGCTTCCTTGCACGGTCCAACCACGTCTAGTACGAAGGGGTTACCATACTTGTCTGAAAGCTCCTCTGCCTTGTTTATTTGCACTTCTGCCTTCTTCTTGTCAAAATCTCCTTTCCTTTCATCCCTAACAACCCTATGGCCTTGGTAAAATATGCTTCCGATAAGGACTGTGGGGTTTACCCCCGGCTGCCCTCCAACTTTAACCCCAGATATTTCGTACACCTTCTGCTCCTTTTCAAGCAAAAACATTGCTAACACCTCTCCAACCGTCTGATTAAGCCTATAAGTTCTTATTTGGTTTATGAGTGTTTTGATGAATGCGGGGTTTCATTGAAAGTTTAAAATATGTGAAACAAATGTAAACTCTTGAAGGCGAGTGAAACGCGTGCATCAAGTTGGGGTAGGAGTTATTGGCTGTGGTTTCATGAGTATGCATGTGCATCTGCCAGCATTAAGGTCGATTCCTAGTGCAAAGATCGTCGCCATTACGTCAAGGGACGCTGAAAAGGGGAAAAAAATGATGGAAAAGTTCAAAGCCAAATCCTACTATACGAGGCACGTGGATCTAATTGAAGATCCGCGGATAGATGCAGTTTTCATATGTCTCCCCACTTTCCTCCACACCCAAGTCGCCGTTGACGCGGCTGAAGCTGGAAAACACGTGTTTTGTGAAGCCCCGTTAGCTCTGACCCTGGAAGAAACTGACAAAATAATAGACGCGGCCAAGAAAGCCGGAGTGTTACTGATGCCTGGCCATGTTCTTCGGTTTACGCCAAACTACGTTAAGGCGAAAGAATTGATTGACGGAGGTTCGATTGATACGCCAATTATGGTATCCTACCAAGAGTTAGTCTCAGCCGGGTCCTTAGCTCGCCAATGGCCGGCTGGATCCTGGGTGTGGGATGAAGGAAAAAGCGGGGGCCTCTTGTTCACTATATCTGTTTTCTCGTTAGATTTGCTTCGCTGGCTCTTAAGCACAGAAGTGAAGAAAGTCTATTCAACCGAGAAAACCGTGACGCTAAAAGAGTTTGGGGGCACCAAGGGGTTTAACGCCGCCGTAATCCTCAACTTCGCGAATGGAGCCATAGGCTTAATGGAGTATAGCGGGCTCGTTTCGCCAGCGATGGAAACCAACAGACTTGAAATAATCGGTAAAAACATGAAGAGTCTTTCTGCTCGTGGAAACAATACCTTAGCGCTGTATGGTACGGATCCAGATGTGCAGCAGTGGTCTTTCCATGAGCCGGGCACAAAAGCCTGGGGTCACTACCAAGAAGACGAACACTTTATAAAATGTATTCTACAAGGCAAAGAGCCCCTCGTTACCGCTGAAGACGCCAAGAAGGCGCAAGAAATAGCTACATCAATTATTGAATCAAGTAAGAGTAGAAAACCGTTATAACCTCGTTAAGTCAGTAAAATGATTATTAAGGTTGCGATGGAGGAACGCAAGGCTTTTTCCGAACTGACAAGCAAAAACTACCAGATTAAGCGTTAAGATTTACGACGCAACTGGTTTGTTTGGAAAAGCTATATAATTTGATATCGAAGTCGAGAAGGGCGGGGTGCACACGCGCCAATTAAAAAGCTGAAGAGATGGGAAAATCGCGGGCGCCTCCGCGGTTGTACGCCGACCAATGGAAAATTGTTTTCGTGGACGTGAGAAATCAGAAATACAAAAGTATTGAAGGCTACAACATGTCTTTAGACATCAGAATTTTTGTATAGAGACCGGCTTGGAAGCCGTGAAAAGCCTCCCCGTTTCTTCTCCCCCTCTGATGTATTCCACAGTAGACTTTAGAATGTGGCCTCGATCAAAATTGAAAGGGCTCCATCCCCAAAAGGGTGAGTCCAATGAAATTATGATCCATCCCGTTTGTCTTTTGCCTTTAGCTTCTTTTCCCATCACTCTTCTTCCTCATCGATATTCCGCTCACCTGTTCTTTGAACATCAGTGCCTTTCCTTGAAGCATCCGAACCATCTTCTTGGTCACCCGCTTTCTTGCTTTTCCTCCATCCATTTCTTGCAGATTTTAGCGCCTGTTAGCGCGTCAGGGGCGTAGGCGTCTGCACCGATCTTCTTTGCAAATTCCTCAGTGACGGTGGCTCCACCAACGATGACCTTAACCTTATCTCTCAGCTTTGCTTCAATCAGCTTTTTGATTACTTTCCCCATTTCAGGAAGTGACGATGATATTAGCACTGACATACCTAATATGTCTGCGTTAACCTCTTTCACCTTATTGACAAAGTTTTCGACGGGTACATCCACCCCTAAATCTTGCACTTCAAATCCCGCGGACTCTAGGAATGTTACAACGATGTTTTTCCCGAGCAGGTGTATGTCTCCCTTAACCGTTCCGATCACAACTTTTCCCGTGGACTTAACCTTTGCTACCCTCAGCCACGGTCTTAAGACCTCTAGTCCCGCTTGCATGGCTTCTCCAGCTAATATAAGCTCCGTCAAGAAGTATTCCTTTTCCTCATATTTCTTGCCCACGGTTTCCATGCCCTTGATCATGCCTTCGGTAACGGCTTTATAAGCTGGGATCCCGATCTTTACGACCTGCTCGGCTGCTTCCCTTACTTGTTTAATGTCGAAGTTGATAATTCCTTCTCTAAGCCTCGCGAGGATGTCTTCTTCATTCATTTTTCTAGTCCCTCCTTTATCCGCTTAATGGGTACTTACCGTATTTCTTCACGGTTTCTACTAACGCAAGGTAGTTTTCCGGGGGTGTGTGATGGATTACGACGTTACTCGATGAAACAATATAACCCCCTCCTGGCGCCCCTGTTTTAATGCACTGCTTGGTTTCCGCCGCTACTTCCTCCGCTGTTCTATGCACTAAAGTGTAGACGCAGTCAACGTTGCCCATCAAACAGATCTTACCCCCGTACTTTTCCTTCATCTCCTCCAGCTTCATGCCCGCCGTGGGCTCCATCGCTTGAAAGGCGTCGGTCTTCGACTCTAATAGGAGGTCATTGGCAATAGGCCATATATTTCCATCCTTGTGCTGGATGACGAAGGTGCCTTTCTTGTGGAAAGCTTCATGGTGCGCTTTGACTTCTGGCAGGTAAAACTCCCTAAATTGCTTTGGAGACATGAAGGGGCCGTGCTTGTGGCAATAGTCGGCGTTCATGAGAATCCCTGATACGCCTGCGTCGATCGCAGCTTTGCCATATTCAACATATCTTTTTGTGTGCTCCTTAAGCAGCCTTCGCACCAAATCAGGATGATTATATTGACATTTAAGGAAGATCGGCATCCAAGTCGATGAGCCCAGAAACGGAGACGTTCCGTCCGCAGCAGCGCAGAGAAAGGTCGTGTCTCCTATTTCCTTTACTACATGTTCAATCAACTCAAGAGTGGACTGATCCACAGATATATCTCTATCTTGTTCAAGGGCCTCGATGTACTCCTTTAATGCTTCAACACTGTTAAGATTGGATTCAACTTCCCAAAAGCTGTCTGAGTCCGGGTTATACTCACAAATGGCGTAGGTCGAATCGACGGGGGCGTAAAGAAACGTGACGAAGACGTTCGGAAATTTGCCTTTTAAAACCCACCTGTTTTTTCCGACCTGCTTGATAGTCCGTGGATCCCAGTTTTCAGAAGGAACAAAGGGTAGATAGAAAATGTCGATCTTCAGCTTCTTTGCAAGGTCAATGGCGTCCTCGGCTTGTCTTTTGACAAGTTCGTCTCTTTTGCCAGCAGCAAGCAAGTCAACTATGGGGCGGTGGTTATAAAGGACAGGCATTCTTCCAAGTATTTTTTCAAGGGGTCTTCCCTGTATCTCCCACTCACCAAAAGGAACGCGATCCCCGGGCTCTTCAAGACAAAGGGCTCTAGTCACCCGCTCTCTTGAAGTCATCACCAAACTTATGTTCACCTCAGGAGTAAAAAATGTCGATCTCTGCACTTATAACATTTATGTGGTTAACAAGAAGCAACGTGACAACCAACTAATTGTTCATCGCGCTATATCACGAATACTACATCTTCTTAGGTCAACAAACGCAACAAAAAGCTGTCACAGCTCCTTAACATATCTAACTGGGTACAGCGACAAAGCTTTATCATTCGCCTTGACGGCTGTAGGCTCCGTGTATCCCCTATCCTCACGCCGAAGAAGCCCAAGCTTAGTTTTTTCGCCGAACACGCAACCGCCAACGGTGAAATCTGCCCGTACCACCCTGTGACAGGGAATTAGCAAGGGAAACGGATTTAAAGCTAAGGCGCGCCCCACCGCCCTTGGGCTTCCGCCTACGATTTTGGATATACCCCCATAGGTAGTGAAGTATCCGATTGGAATCAAAGACGTGCATTTGAGCACTTTTTGGCTATACTGTGGCAAATGGTCCATAGCCATCTCAAACTTAGAAGAAACTTCTTTCCCGTCAAAAATCTTTTTCAATGTTTTGAGTAGGCGTGCAGAGGAAGGATTCGGTTCTTCGGCTACCATGAAGGGCTTATCATAAGGCAAATACCCCAGCAAACACTGCATGACTTCCCCTTCGTTTGGGGAAAAAGCCGTTGCAAGGACCCGTTCGTTTTCAAAAGCACCTGCATACCATGTGTCACCGATTTTTTGATGATAAATCTGGATCACATTAACCCCTCAAGTTAGTATTAAAACACTAAATTTAACGGAATCCTCATGTTTTTTGAGAAATTCATATGCTGTTTATTTGCGTTTTTTAAGATTTTTGCTCCGTTGTGTTGGCAGACGTATTCAAAGCCCACTTGTAACAGTTTTGTTATCTCTCCTACGCTTTTGGCTACCTTACGTTGATTTCGTCTGTGGTGACGATTGGCTGGGAAAATGACGTTGCAGGAATTGATTCCTATCGAATGCTAAGGGCCTGCTCCTGGGACACCACGTATAGCCACCCAATTCCCAGGATCCCTAGGTCGAGGACGTTTATTTTGCCGTCGCCGTTGAAGTCCACGCGGGGATCGTATCTCCACTCCCCGTACTTATAAAGCCAAGCAATCCCAATCATGCCTAGGTCAATCGCATTGACCTTGCCGTCGCCGTTGGCGTCGCCTGGCCACTTCACCTTCACTATGCCGTAGATGAGGGAGTTATCCGCTGTGTCTGTCTCGCCTGGAACCACGCTAGCGTTAGCGGATACAGTATAGACGGGGTATGGCCACGCCTCCGATGAGTTATAGGGGTATCCGGGCAAATAGGGTCGCCACGTGAACGTTAGGGTCTTGTTTTCTCCGGAAGCTAAAGTGACGTTTTTCGTTCCTATGGCTGTTTCGTTACAGTAGGCGGTGACGTTGAAGGTCTCGCTGAAATCGCCTTCATTTTTGACGGTGACGTTGATGTCAATGGGATCTTTCCATGTGGGATACGCCTCAGGAATAATTAAAGGCTTGACAAGCCCTAAAGCTCGGTATAGGTGGTAGAGGCCAACTTCAGCTACAGCCACATCGTGTGAACCCTGCGCCCAACCCCCAAGCACCGCTGATAACATGAACACCGAAAC
>Ga0315312_1002464_pt1 | contig 12860 bp, 15 predicted proteins | sample TDP7_MG_FD_203629 | JGI IMG/M metagenome (GOLD analysis project Ga0315312, IMG submission 203629) | Freshwater sediment microbial communities from Lake Towuti, South Sulawesi, Indonesia - TDP7 | ecosystem: Environmental > Aquatic > Freshwater > Lake > Sediment | place: Indonesia: South Sulawesi... | reverse complement strand
TCGACCTCAGCAATGCTTAGAAGTTTGCGCATCAATCTCCGATCCCGCCCCAATTGGCAGCACGAAAAGAATATCACTTCTTTCCTCAATCCTTTGAATAAGGACTGATTATCAGCTAACCTGAGATCGAGACGCTCGTTTCCTGTAAGCACAATGGCGGACTCCTCAAGTGTGCGCTCGCCATGGGCGACAATGTGCACGGCCTTAATAGAGGAGTCCTCTCTTGCGATGTCAAGAAACTTCTCCATATCCATGCGTGAATGTACTTCCTTTGAAATAATCTCTACATCAACTAAGTTTCGGAAGAACTCGCGCATGAATATCATTTGACTTCGAGAGGAAGTTAGCTCCTGGTCCATCTGCGTCTCCATGAATATTATCTTCTCCTTCTTTGGCACTTTAGCTCCCTCCCTGCGTTAATCGTTGCTCTCGGAAGCAGTAGGGTGGGTGTAGCGTAGCGAAACCCACCATTATCTCATTCCAAATCCATCCTCATCAGTTCTTCGTCTACCATAAGACCCCATCCTTCAGAATATAACCCTTTTTCAACAAATCTCCTGAAGCTGCTGTGCTTCCATTCCATAGGTAAATTTACCAATCCATGCTTAACCGGGTTGTAGTGAATGTAATCACAATGCCGATTGAAGTCTTCCTGATCCCGAATCTGGTGTTCCCAAAATCTTCTCTGCCAGACACCTCTCTCCCTTTTCCTACGCATTGATTCAGAGATATCCTCCGCTCTGCCTCCAGAATAATTCCGGGTGAAATTTGCTTTAATTCGCTTCCATCTTATTGAGAAGTCAAGCTCGTTATCAGGCAGTGTCCACATACAATGAAGGTGATCAGGTAAAATAACTATAGCATCAATCTTAAAGGGATACTCCACCATCACTACTTGGAAACACTTATTCAACAGCTTAATGGCAGTCTCACCATCGAAGATGGGATACCTTCTGTAGGTAACAACAGTGAAGAAGAAGGTTCCTCCTCTTTGCCAAGCTCTGCGGTACTCAGGCATTTCTATACCTTATTACAAATATATTTGGATGGTGGGTTTCGTTTCACTCCACCCACCCTACATTATCTAAAGCCATGCTCCTTATGCTTTTGGGCAATAGTCTCAGCTAGCCTGTCTAGAGCCCTGAAGTCTGCCTCTTTGGGGAACCCCTTGCTGAGTACAGGGTCCAATAATTCCACCTTCAGGTTAGGGACCATCGCCGCCAGTTGTTCCACAGCCTTGCCTCCCCAACCGTAGGAGCCAATAATGGAGGCAAATCTCAGCTTCGGTCTAAGGGCGTTTGCCAGGAAGGTGGCATAGACCACATTCGGATGCGGACCGGCTAAAACAGTAGGCGTCCCCAGAACAACTGTCGCCGCATCCACCAAGGTCATGGCTAGCTTCCCGAGGTCGGTTACCGTCAGATCGAATTGTTTCACCGTTACGCCCCTTTTGGTTAAAGCTTCAACAAAGTACCCAACCATCTTGCTAGTGCTGCCATGCATTGAAATATAAGGTAGCACTACAATATTTTTCGGCTCGTCGAAGACCCAGCTATGATATGCCTTCAGGATGAACTCCGGTCTATTATACATAGGTCCATGGCTGGGGGCGACGATGTCAATAGCGTATTCCTCTATTTTCTTTAAGTTTTTCTCGATGGTTGTTCGGAAAGGCATCATAATTTCTGCATAGTATCTCTTAGCTGCCTCGTAGACTTGCCCTTCATCAGCAACAAACAGGTCTGTGGTGGCTAGATGAGAACCTAGGAAATCACAACTGAAAAGTATTTTCTCTTCTCTCAAATAGGTAACCATTGTCTCCGGCCAATGGACCCAGGGAGTATGGATAAACTCCAGGGTCCTGTCCCCCAGCGACAGGGTCTCTTTGTCCTTTACAGTGATAAATCTCCCCTCTGGAATCATGAACAGATCAATGAGCATTTCCTTGCATCTGGCAGTGGCGAGGACTTTTGCCTGAGGGTATTTCTCCAGGACTTGCGGGAGAGCGCCAGAATGATCTTGCTCTGCATGGTGGGCCACAATATAATCCACACTCTCCACCCCAAGCTGATTTAGGTGACTTATCAGCACATCCTCCATAGTGGGATCTACCGTATCGATAAGAGCCGTCTTTTGGCTGCCCTTGATTAGATATGAGTTATAGCTGGTGCCATCAGGGAGTGGTATCAGGGCATCAAATAACCTCCTATCCCAGTCTATAGCACCCACTGAGTAAATATGATGTTTTATTTCCCTTACCGCCATTTTTGATCCTCCTTTTCAGCACGCATATTGGATGGTGGGTTTCGTTTCACTTCACCCACCCTAATTTTCTATCAGTCCCCTCCCCCTCTGCGGGAGCCCACAAGGGGCTCCCCTACTGGAATATCCTTTGAAGACGATACCTTCGCATACTCAGGGAGTTAGAGACAACACTTACTGAGCTGAAAGCCATGGCTGCCCCAGCGATTATGGGGTTAAGCAGGAAACCAATAAAGGGATACAATATCCCAGCGGCTATAGGTATACCTATGGAATTGTAGAAAAAGGCCCAGAACAGGTTCTGCTTTATCTTGCGCATGGTATAGCAGCTCAGTTGCAAAGTGCGGGCTACATCTAGAAGGTCATCCTTTACCAGAACCACTCCTCCAGACTCGATAGCTATATCAGTCCCCGAACCAATAGCGATACCTACATCTGCTTGAACCAGCGCTGGAGCATCATTTATGCCATCTCCGACCATGGCTACTATATGTCCCTGCTCTTGAAGCTTCTTTATCTCAGCAGCTTTATCCTCAGGCAACACTTCAGCTAGAACATGGTCTATGCCTAGGTTGTCGGCGATGCTCCCAGCGCTGCGGCGATTATCCCCGGTAATCAAAATCACCTGCTTTCCCTGGCGCTTGAGCCAGGCCACTGTCTCAGCCGCAAAATCCTTGGCTGTATCGGCCACTGCTATTATACCGGCAACCCTTCCCTCCACCGCCACCAGCACCACCGTCTTCCCCTCTTCCTCCAGTCTTACTACTCTGTCCTCCACAGCAGTTGTATCTATACCTTTATCGGCCAATAGCTTTCTGTTGGCCACCAGAATAGTAGTATGGTCATATCTGGCCTCCACCCCTTTACCGGGAATGGCAGAGAAGGTCTCTACCTCCGGAATAGCCATTCCCCTCTGCATAGCCCGACTGATGATAGCCTCACTAAGATGGTGCTCCGAGCGCTTCTCCGCTATCGCCGCCAATTTCAATATATCATCGCTGGAATGAGGATTAGAGAGAGGAATGACATCTGTCACCTCAGGCTTGCCTCGGGTGAGGGTGCCGGTTTTGTCGAAGACAATAGTATCTACTTGGCAAGCTTTCTCCAGAGTCTCAGCATCCCTGATAAGAATGCCATTCTCCGCCCCCTTACCAGTCCCGACTATTACTGCGGTGGGCGTAGCTAAGCCTAAGGCACAAGGACAGGCAATAATGACCACAGCGATAAAGGCGGTGAGTCCAAAGACCAGCCCCGACCCTGATAGATACCAGGCCAGGAGGGTGACCACCCCGATAGCCAAAACAGCGGGGACAAAGTAGGCAGATACTCTGTCCGCCAGCCTCTGCACCGGTGCCTTACTGCCCTGAGCCTCCTCCACCAGCCTGACAATCTGGGCCAGAGCGGTGTCTTGGCCTACTTTGGTGGCTTTGAACCTCAGCCAGCCGCTTTTGTTGATAGTACCGCCTATAACCTCATCACCAACGGTCTTCTCTACCGGAATGCTCTCCCCGGTTAAGAGCGATTGGTCAACCGAAGAACTTCCTTCTAAAACCACTCCATCTACGGGAATTCTGCTTCCCGGCTTCACTATAACTGCATCGCCCAACACGACCTCCTCCACAGGGATATCCTGTTCCACGTTATCTCTAACTACCAGGGCCGTCTCGGGTTGTAGTTCAAGCAGCTTACGGATAGAAGCTGAAGTTCTACCCTTAGCCAGAGCCTCCAGCAGCCTGCCCAGCAGGATGAACACAATGAGTAGCCCGGCTACCTCGTAATAAATGTCATCCATGCCAAAGTCGGGATTACCGCTCCAAATCAAAATAGATGAGGCCAAGCTATAAAGATAGGCGGTGCCGGTGCCCAGGGCGATAAGAGTATCCATATTGGCACTGCGGTTCCTCACCACCGACCTCAGCCCCACGGTGTAAAACTGATAACCAACAGCAATAATGGGCGTGGTGAGCAGCAACTGAAGAAGGGCCATGCTGCCGTCGGTAAGGGATGGAAGGGGCAGACCCACATGATGTCCCATAGCAAAGTAAAGTAAGGGAATGCCAAAAACTGCTGCCACCAGGAACTTAATCTTCAGGGTCTTTATCTCACCCTGCCTTGCCGCCTTTTCCCTGTCAACGGTGGCCTCTTCCACAGGGGTATAGCCAGCATCCCTTATGGCTTTTTTGATGACTTCACCACTGGTCAATGTCGGATCAAAGACTATCCTTGCCCTTTCATTGGTAAAAAGCTGGCTGGAGACTATACCCTTGACCCCTTTGAGCGCTGCCTCAACGGTGCCCATACAGTGAGCATTGTCCATGCCAATCACCTTAAGATTGAGCGACTCGGCTTCTTCCTTGATGACGCTATAGCCCGCCTTCTCTACTGCCTGTTCCAGCGCTTGAGAAGTTGCCTTCTCCGGGTTGTATTCCACATATGCCTTCTCAGTGGCGAAGTTCACCACCGCTTTGGAGACTCCCTCTACCTTCTTTAGGGAGTCCTCTATAGTAACAGCGCAGGAGGCACAGTGCATACCCTTTATATTGATGGTGGCCTTCTCTAGGTTATGTTCGAGACCCTCTTCTCCCTCGGAAGGTGTTACTTCGTCAGACGAAGGCACCAGCAGGCCTTTCTCAGAGAGGAACTTATCCCGGCAGGAGGGGCTACAGAAATAATAGGTCTTCCCCTCATGCTCTACACTGAGCGCCGTCCTCTCATCTACCTCCATCCCACATATTGGGTCTATCGCCATGGCTTTATCCTATCTCTAGCCAGAGTCGTAGGGTGGGTGCAGCGCAGCACAACCCACTGTCACCCGCTACTCCTCAATTTGCTTAAGGTCCACCAGCTCACCTACTATGGGAAACCTCTCCAGCATATCAGGGCCGTGAGGAGCCTTTTTCAAGGCCTCGGTCAGGTCGCATCCAGCCCGATGAGTGACTTGGTGTTTACCCTTTTTCCAGTGATAACTCTGCGAAACATCATATACCTTGCCGCCATAGGCAACATAGGCGAGGCCATCCCTCCCATCATATCTCTTTAATTCTTCCCTAGTGAAAATTCGCATTACGGTAAAGCATGATATCTAACCAAAGGCTACATCGAGTAACATCATTATTGCAAAGCCACCCATGCCCCCTGCGGTGGCTATATCAGCATAACCGCCGCGCTCAGCCTCTGGAATTAGCTCTTCGATCACCACGAAGATCATGGCGCCGGCGGCGAAACTCAGAGCGTAGGGCAGAATGGGCTGAGCCACAATAACGGCGGCGGCTCCAACGACGCCAGCGACCGGTTCTACCATCCCCGATAATTGCCCATACAAGAAGCTTCTCCGACGAGACATTCCTTCACGTCGCAGGGGCATGGAGACCGCCAGTCCTTCCGGAAAATTTTGTATCCCGATACCCACAGCCAAGGCGACCGCTGCTGCTAAAGTCGCGGAAGGGAAACCAGCGGCAACAGCCCCAAAGGCAACCCCAACCGCAAGGCCCTCAGGTATATTATGCAAAGTTATCGCCAGAAGGAGCAAGGTACTACGCCGCCATTTCGTTTTAACCCCCTCAGCCTCCTCCATAGGGAAACCGAGGTGAAGATGGGGCAGTATTATATCAACACCGCGCAAGAAGATGCCTCCGGCGAGGAAACCTGCCACAGCCGGGACCCAAGCAGGGATATCTTTACCTTCCGACATCTCAATGGCAGGAGCCAGCAGTGACCAGTAACTGGCAGCGATCATAACCCCGGCAGCAAAACCAAGCATCCCATCCAGTATCTTTCGGCTCACCTCTTTTCCCATAAATACAATAGCTGCCCCAAGTGCGGTCACAGCCCAGGTAAAAAATGTTGCCAGGAGTGCCTGTATTACCGGATGAAGGTTCTGCAGGGAATCTACCATCCTTTTAAAACTGGTTTAGCCCGGTTTCTCCCCCTATCAGCTCCCTGTTCGGGGGCATTGGGAAGGCCCGAATTGTGCCGGACCTACCCTTGCCCCTTGTGTCCTTACTTCAGGAACTTCGACACGAACGGAGAGGTATCACCGCGACGCAGGAAGTGGCCGGAAGGACCCTCTCCCAGAAATTCTGAGAACCAAGATTCGTGCTCTATCTCTTCATTGAGGATAGATTGTGATAGGTCGTAGGTACGATGGTCTTTGCCAGCGGTAATGTTACATATGTTTGTGTATCCTCGTACTGCGCATCTCTCTGCTTCCACCAGCACTGTCAACATTGCCTTGATATCCGTTGGGTCCTTGGGCAGCCTGGCAGGTCGGCAGGCAGAAAGGTCATGGAAAGTCTTCATGTTCTCTGGCAGTTTGCCACCAAGTTCGTAGATGCGGGGGACCAAGGCTTCAAAGTGATTGCGGTCTTCAATACGGGCCGTCTCAGCGATTTCCTTTATGGTCTCTCCCTCAAGTCCGATTAAATTAGCTCTGAGAATAGTGTAGTAATAGTAAGTTGTTAGTTCCGCAGCAGCGTTGTTAACCAGTAATTCTAGCAGTTCCTTAACATTAACTCCCGCTTTTTCGACCATTTCTATCGCTACTTTAGCCATTTTATTCCTCCTTTCCTGGAATGACTGTGAGAGACATATCCCACATTCTTTCTAATGTCGCATAGACACCACCTCCCCAACGCGACCGCGAAGTCATCCGCCTACAGGTGGTGGGTTCCGATTCACTCCACCCAGCCTACTTCTGGCTGCCCTAGTCTTCCTCAGACTCTTCGGTCATAGCACAGCAACCGCAGTCGCACTGGCTGCTACTGCCGCTAGCGCAAGGCTGGCAGCAATAGGTCACCCCTTTCTTCTTATAGCCAGTGCCGACAACTACACAACCGCATGTTGGACAAAGCTGTTCTGACATCTTCGTCTCACCTCCTCCCGTTTACATTTGGTATGGAAACAGACGTCTGGCCGCCAAACCATCATTTCAACTTCTGAAACTCGTCTTTGCTGGCTCCACAGACTGGGCATACCCAATCCTCCGGTAGCTTCTCAAAGGGAGTCCCCGGCGGGATGCCACCATCTGGGTCTCCCATCTCAGGGTCATAGATATATCCACAAACGCTACATTCATATTTTGCCATTTTGGGTGCTGCCTCCCTTCTCTCTTCAATATAGCTCGGGGCTGTCTTGGGAGTAGTGCCGCGCTTGACCTGATGATAGTAGGCATAGGTCATCGGCGCACCTTCTCGAAGAACCTCAGCAGCAACAAGCTGACCTATAAAAACGGTATGCGTACCCGCATCCACTTGCTGAGTCACCTTGGCTTCCATATAAGCTAAAGCATGATCGAGAACTATGGGGACTTGAGTCTCACCTATTTTGTAGTTAACGCCCTCGAACTTGTCCATGTCTCTCCCTGATTTGAAACCAAAGTGCCCGATAAAATTCAGAGGAGTCTCCTGAGACAGGACTGAAACCGAAAAGGCACCGCTGCTCCTAATGTATTCATGAGTGAGGTTTCCTTTATTAATGCAGACAGAAATAGTCGGGGGTTCAGAGCAGACTTGAATCACCGTGTTGGCAATCTGAGCATTAAGCCTGTCTCCCTTTGTGGAACCAATGACATACAGTCCATAGCTTATTGTGTGTAGAGCTTTAAGGTTCATTTCACGCTCCTGTTAAATTATTTGAACTCCTTTCCTACTTGGTTTTCTTGATATAGACCTTGTACTCCCCCGCTTTCTCCTCAATCCCCAACATCTCATTTCCGGTGGTGCGACACCAGGCAGGCGCATCCACCTTTATCCCCTCATCATCAGCCAAGACCTCCAGCACCTGCCCTGGCTCCAGCTCTTTAAGCTTGTTAGCCATGTGATAAATGGGCATGGGACAGTAGAGTCCAATGCAGTCTAAAGTGGCATCTGCCTTCATAGCTCTGCCTCCTTAAATGAAGAGGTTGACCTTTCCCTCTCTGGCCTCAGCCAGATAGGCAGCCGTCCCAGCAAAGCTGTCTACCTCAGGGAGGAAGGCTTCCTTGGAGAGACCCATCATCCCCATAGTGTTAGTGCAAGCGATAAACTTCACTCCCGTCTCTTTTGCCATAGCCATCAACTCCTCGATTTGGGGCGAATTGACATCTTTCATCAACCGCTTCATCATCCACTTGCCTATGCCAAACATGTGGAATTTGGATAAGGGCATCCTCTTGGAGCCGCCCCGGTTCATGAAATTGAGCATCTTCCTCATTATCCCCTTACTTCTAATCGAGCCTTGGTTCTTCTTAAGGATGTTTAACCCCCAGAAGGTAAAAAACATGCTCACTTCCATTCCCATAGAGGCAGCACCTATAGCTATGTTGAAGGCAGCTATAGCCTTGTCGAGCTCACCGCTGAATACTATCACAGTAACCTTTTCTGCCATGTTAGGCCTCCCTATTTCCGTTCTAGCTTGCCCCCGCACTGGGGACAGACCTCTGCTTCCTTTACCACCGCTATCTGGCACTTGGCGCAGTAGCGCAGGGCTATGCCACAGGGCTGGCAGTAAGGCAGAACGGATGTAGTCACTTCCTCCTCACAGTAGGGGCAAAGGCACCTTCTCACCTTTGGCTCTTTACTCTTCTTCATCTTCTTTCTCCTCCTTTTGGCTTTTCACTAGTATGCCCTGCTTTTCAAGGTAGTTATCGACAGCTTTGTTCAGGGCCTGGGCACCCAGGTTAGAGCAGTGATATTTGTTCTTGGGCAATCCCTCTAGCTCCTGAGCCACCAGTGCCGGAGTTATCTTTCTCACCTCCTCCAGCGTCTTTCCCATAGCCATCTCACTGACTATGCTGGAGACAGCAATGGCTGCCCCGCAGCCAAAGGTCTTGAACTTGACATCATCGAGGCGATTGTCTTTCACCTTAATGTAAAAGGTCATCATATCGCCGCAGACAGGATTGCCCACTTCACCGATACCATCAGCGTCCTTTATTTCCCCCACATTACGGGGGTTCATGAAATGCTCCATCACTTTCTCACTGTAAACAGGCATCTTATTTCCCTCCTTTCTGACCTTTCAAGAATTTAGCGTATAGCGGTGACATCTGCCGCAACCTGTCAACGATGGGCGGCAGCACCTCCAAGACGTAGTCCACATCCTCCTTGGTATTCTCCAGTCCGAAGCTGAAGAGTAGCGAACCATGCACTATCTCGTGGGGAATCCCCATAGCCGTGAGGACGTGCGAGGCTTTGAGCGCTCTAGAGGTGCAGGCAGAACCGCTGGCTGCCGCTATTCCTTGATGATTTAAGAGCATGAGCATCGACTCCCCTTCGATAAATTCAATGCAGAAGCTAGCATGACCTGGGAGGCGCTGGGTGGGGTGTCCAGTGAGGAAAGAACGCTCGATTCGGGAGAGTAGTCCCTCAATCAACCTGTTGCGCAAAGCTGAGAGGTGCTCCATCCTGGGCCCCATGTCCGCTTTAGCTAGCTCAGCAGCCTTGCCCAGTCCCACAATGGCCGGCACATTCTCAGTACCCGCCCTCCGCCCGCCCTCCTGTACCCCACCATCGAAGAAGGGAATGATGCGCGTCCCCTTCTTAAGCCAGAGAGCGCCAACCCCTTTGGGCCCGTAGAACTGGTTACCAGCCAAGCTCAGTGCATCTACCCCCAGTTCCCTAACGTCCACCGGAATAGTCCCAGCGGTAGCTACAGCATCGGTGTGGAAGATAACTCCAGCCTCTTTCGTCAATTTAGCTATCTTGGCAATAGGCTCGATGGTGCCCACCTCACCATTGGCATGCATGATGGAGACCAGAATGGTGTCCTTCCTCAGCTTGCTGGCCACCTCGTCAGGGTCCACCAATCCATGTCTGTCCACCGGAACCTCAGTCATCTCAAAACCCCACTTCTCCAGGGTTCTGGCAGAGTGCAGCACCGAGAAGTGCTCGATAGCTGAGACGACAACATGCTTGCCCCTAGATTGCTGGGCCATGGCCAACCCCTTAATAGCGAAGTTATTCGCCTCGGTGCCGCTGGAGGTGAAAATGACCTCCTCTGGTTGAGCACTAATAAGGGAGGCTACCCTGTCCCGCGCCTCCTCTATGGCTTCCCTGGCCTCATCTCCCCAGTGGTGCAGAGATTGAGGGTTACCATAAACATCTCTGAGATAGGGGGCCATAGCCTCCAGCACTTCGGGCAATATTGGAGTGGTGGCAGCGTTATCCAGATAAACCTTCCTCATTTTCCCCCCTTAAACTGTTACCATGATAAAGCTTAACCAAAGCTTCGCACAGTGATTTAGGTCACATTTCATTTTTCTTAGACCGTCACCTCATAGCCTGCATTATGCCACGCTGTCATACCTCAAACTGTTCCTTTCCCCGTTCACCCTACAAGATTCCTTCTCCCTCTTCCGACTTTTTGCCTACGGTAGACTTTTCTTACACTAATCCCTCCAGGGCTCGCAATTGCTCACGAGTGCCGATGATGACCAGCTCGTCTCCCAGTTCGAGGAGCGTCTCTGGGGAAGGGTGGGTAAGAAGACTACCATCCCTTTTCTTGACCGCCAAAATAGCCGTTCCGCCGCTGTACTGCTGTCCCTCTTTAATGGTGACCCCTGCCAGGGGAGAACCAGAGCCGACCTTTAACTCTTCCAGAACAAGCTCGCGGTCACGGCTGTGCATTGCTGTATCAAGGAAGTCGACCACTAGAGGGCGCAAGGCCAGCATGGCCATATGTCGCCCACCAAGGCGATGAGGGGATATTATTCGGTCAGCACCGGCTCGCCTCAACTTAGACTCCGACTCGTCGGTGCAGGCACGAGCAACAATAAAGAGGTCAGGGCACAGCCCCCTCGCTGAAAGGGTTATATAGATATTGTCAGCATCGTCGCCCAAGGCTGCCACCAATCCCCGCGCTTGATGGATACCCGCCTCCTGTAAGACTGCATCGCTAGTGGCGTTGCCCTCTAGGTGTAAATAGCCATCGCTAGCCGCTTTAGCCAGAGCTTCCTGGTCAAGGTCAACGACGACAAAAGGTGTTCCTTCGCCTTTAAAGACACGCGCTACTTCTCGTCCTACCCGACCGTAACCACAGAGGATAATATGCCCTTTAAGTTTTGAAATCTTCTCTTCCATCCGACGCCTCCCTAATATACCTGCAAGGTGACCTTCAATAAGGTATTGCACGATGGTAGTAAGGGTATAAAACATGACACCCACCCCACCAATGATCAGTACGATGCTGAAAACCCTCCCCGCAGTGGACAAGTCATGTACTTCCCTGTAGCCCACAGTACTTAAAGTGGTAACGGTCATATAAAGGGCATCAAGGAAGGACCATCCTTCAATAGCAATATAGCCGATGACACCTGTGGCTACAACCAGAAGGAGGGCAAATATTACCCGCAAGAACCGCTGCCGAGGGCTCATCATGATCTCTTCTCTGCTAAAGGGACTGCACTACGATTTCAGAAAACTGCTGCGCTGCCGCCCTACAAAAGCAGCCCTTTGACTAACCTTACTTAAGGCGAGTGCCAACCTTATCCCAGTTGATATTCTTGAAGAAGGTCTCTATGTAGTCGGCACGCTTCAACCCATAGTCAATCATGAAAGCATGCTCAAAAACATCCAGCACTAGTATAGGGATACCGCCGGCGAGATGACCTGTCTCATGCTCGTTAATCCACTGGTTGAGCAACCTGCCAGTGATATTGTCCTGATACAAAATGGCCCAGCCAATGCCGCGCATTGTTCCAGTGCCTTTGAAATCCCTCTCCCAATCTTCATAGCTGCCAAAGTCTTCTGCCAGCTTCTTCCCCAGCCTCCCTGACTTGCTTATGGCTCCCTTTCCGCCCAGGTTCTCAAAGTAATATTCATGGAGCCGCATACCATTGAACTCAAAGCCCAGCCGCCTCTTTAGCTCAGCATATTCTGGGGTGCCCACCTTGCCTTCCTTCAACATCGAGGCAAGGGAGTCCAGCAGCCTGTTGGTATTGGTCACATAGCCTTGATAGAGGGTGAAATGATTCTTGAGCAGCGTTTCGCTAAATCCCTCCATCCCCACCAGGTTGCCATAGTCTCTTGCAGTGTAAGCCATTGCTTTTTCCTCCTTTCCTTTGATAATAGCCTACGGCAGACCAAGATGCTCTTTCATAGAGCAGGTGCTCTGCCACCGGCTCATTTCCACAATCTGCTTTGGGCGGGTCTAAAGACCCGCACTACATTTTTGAACAGCCTCCTAGCAAAATCAGGAAGTCCCCAGCGCATTTTTACCGCTGAGCGTACAATATCTCAAGGGACTCCTCCCACCTCTTAATATGAGCCTTCTCATCCTCGATATTTTTCTGTATCACAACCCTGGACTTTTCATCGAAGTCGACCTTTTGCAGAAAGTTGCCGTAATCTTTGACTGCCCGTCTTTCGAGCCGGATATCAGCTTTGAGAAGGAACACCTTGCCCAGAAGGGTGGTGGTGAATCCCAATAGTTTTCCTGCCGTTTGGAAGAAGAACCTTAGCCGAGAGGGACTACCTCCCAGTTCTCCAATGCGTGTCTGGAGATCATTGACATGCTCTTGCTCATTAGCCATCGCTGCTCTAAGCCTGTCAGCGATCTCCTTGTCTGAGAACACACCGATCTGCGTACGGTAAATCTCTACCGCAAATCTTTCCATGTTATGC
>Ga0315312_1002461_pt1 | contig 12865 bp, 14 predicted proteins | sample TDP7_MG_FD_203629 | JGI IMG/M metagenome (GOLD analysis project Ga0315312, IMG submission 203629) | Freshwater sediment microbial communities from Lake Towuti, South Sulawesi, Indonesia - TDP7 | ecosystem: Environmental > Aquatic > Freshwater > Lake > Sediment | place: Indonesia: South Sulawesi... | reverse complement strand
TAGGGCTGGCCGTGAGCTACGGAATCATCGACCGCCACCGTGGCCAGATCGAAGTCCAGAGCGAGGAAGGCAAGGGGACAACGGTTACGATCAAATTGCCGCTGCCGACGGCAGAAGAGGTCCCTGCGCGGTAATCGAATTTTTTTACCGCAGAGAGCGCAGAGCCCGCCGAGGTGTACTCTGCGGTGAACATTTTGGGCAGTCTAAGACTGGTTAAAGAGGAAGAATGCCTACAGCAAAAGTCTTAGTCGTAGATGACGAAGAAATCGTTTGCCTGAGTTGTCAGCGGATCCTGACCGAAGAAGGATACGAGGTCCACACCCGCCTGAGCGGGAAAGAGGCCATGAAGCTGCTTTCAGAGGAGCCCTTTGACCTGGCCATCGTAGATCTAAAGATGCCCGAAATGGACGGCCTGGAATTCCTCCAAGCCATCAAACGAGATTATCCCCACATCCCCGTAATCATGATTACGGGGTATTCTACAGTGGAATCAGCCGTGGAAGCCATGAAATCCGGCGCTTTCGACTATATTCCCAAGCCCTTCACTCCTGACCAGATGTCGGTGCTCGTCAAAAAGGCTCTGGACAACCGTACTATAATGCTGGAGAACATTTACTTACGCGGAGAACTCCAGGCCAAATACCGCTTCGAGAATATCATCGGCAACAGCAAAAAGATGCAAGAGGTCTACCGCCTGATCGCCAAGGTGGCCCCTACAAACAGTACGGTCCTCATCACCGGCGAAAGCGGAACAGGAAAAGAACTCATCGCCCGGGCCATCCATTACAACAGCCAGCGCAAGGGCCGCCAGTTTATTCCAGTCGATTGCGCTGTGCTCTCGGAGAATCTTCTCGAAAGCGAGCTCTTCGGCCACATTAAAGGTTCTTTCACCGGAGCCATCGTCACCAAGCCAGGTCTTTTTGAGGTAGCGGATGGGGGCACCCTCTTTTTAGATGAAATCGGCAATATCAGCTTGGCCATGCAAAGCAAGTTGCTGCGGGTTATCCAGGAGAGGGAATTCACCCCCGTGGGCGGAACCAAGCTGAAAAAGGTGGATATCCGCCTGATCGCCGCCACCAACAAAGATTTGCCAGAAAAAATAAAGGAAGGAACCTTCCGGGAAGATCTCTTCTACCGTCTCAATATTCTTCCCATTCACCTCCCGCCCCTGCGGGAAAGACAGGAAGACATTCCCCTCCTGGCTCATCATTTTCTAAAAAAATATTGCCAGGAGATGGGGAAAAACCTCAAAGCCCTTTCATCCGCAGCCATGGAAATGCTCATGCGTTATTCCTGGCCGGGAAATGTAAGGGAGCTGGAAAATACTATGGAGCGGGCCGTGATCATGACGGATGAGGAAATCCTGCTGCCCAGGCATTTCCCATTTCCCCTCCAGGAAAGCCCGGAGGATATTACCTTCAGCGTTCCCAGGACCACTGAAGAGCTGAAGGAACTGAAAAAGCATCTTCGGGATAAAGCCGTCGAGGAAATCGAGAGACTTTTTATCCTGGGAGCCCTCACCAGAAATGACTGGAACGTGACCCAATCTGCAAAAGACGTGGGCATGCTCCGGCCGAACTTCCAGGCGCTCATGCGGAAACATAACATCCGGGCAGCGGACCGAGAAGATTAACCCTACTACATTATATGCATAAAAATAAAATACGCTGCATTAAAATCTAACATACTGAAATTATAGAATAAGTTCTTTTTGTGTGTATTTATTTTAGGCATACCAACCCATGATTCCTCCCTATTTAAGCCTCCCTCAATAAAAATTAATCAATAAAAACAAATACTTAAAAACAAGTCCCCAGTTCATGGGCGGTTGGCATAGGGGTTGCTATTTTTAAAGGCAGGGATCTTGGGTTTTAGATTCCCGCAAATGGGGGAATGAAATGAAAGAAGGAGTTGTCCTGATAGCCAGCGGTGACGAACCTTTTGGGGAATATCTCTACCATCAATTAATCGACCTGGGCTGGACTATCTCCCGGGCAGGCCTGGTCAGCGAACTCCTCAGGAAGGTAAGGGGAAAAGAGGTGGATGTACTCCTTTTGGACAGCAGGGTTGAAGGCATTCCTCTCTATGATTTAATTCCCCTGATCAAGAGGATCAACTCCCGCATGCCCGTCATTGCCCTTTCTGAAGACTCCTCCCTGGAGATGTCCAAGCGGGTCCGCATGGAAGGAATCTTTTTTTTAGCCATGAAACCCGTCGACCCGGCAGAAATTCGCGCGGTCGTCGGAGATGCCCTAAAAATGCTCAGTCAACAAAGGGGGAACAGAAAAATGGGTAAAGTGATCGCCTTCCGCAAGGGAGAAGAACTCGACCTTACCAAAGTCCAAGAAATCTGTAGAGAGCACAAAGGGAGAAGGGGGGACCTACTCATCGTTCTGCAAAAGGTTCAAGGCATTTTCGGATACGTTCCCAAGGCCACGGTCGAAGTTGTATCCCAGGCTCTCGGCGTATCACCCAGTGAAATTCTTGGAGTCCTGACTTTCTACAACCGGTTCCATCTTACTCCCCGCGGGAAACATACCATCCGGGCCTGCCGCGGAACAGCTTGTCATTTCCGGGGGGCCCCTTCGATCATCGAGTCCATCAAAAGCCATCTCCGGTTGCCACCGGGGGAGGATACTACAGCTGATTTCTTGTTTAGCTTGGAAGAGGTTGCTTGCCTGGGTGCCTGCGGCATTGCTCCCGTCATGACTATCGGTGAGGAGACTTTCGGCCATCGCACGCCAGCATTGGCCTTACAGGCCATCGCCCAGTACGAAGCCCCGGAAAAAGTAGCCGCAGAAGCCCCCGAAGAAGTGGTAGAAGAGAAGAAAGCAGCTTGAGGAAGGTTAACTCTGAACTGGAAAGCCGGGCCTCTGGCCTCCGGCAAAAATAAAGGAGGATGCCATGGCAAGAATCGAAAAAATTGAAGGATACACAAGGGATTGTTACTTCCACGAGGGTCCGGCGATCCGCCTGATGGAAGCCAAAAGGTATCAAGAGTTTATCTCCCGGCAACGACGGGAAGTGCTGCGCCCCTATGGAACGGCAAATCCGGAGAATATTGATGCTTACATAGAAAATGGCGGATTCGGGGCCCTGGAAATAGCGGTAACGAGTATGACCCCGGAGAAGGTAGTGGAGGAGATAAAGCGGGCAGAGTTAAGAGACAGAAGCGCCCAGGCCCGTAATACCGGGCTTGAATGGGAAGCTTACCGGCGAGCCCACCATCTTCCTCACTACCTCGTCTCCACCCGATTGGGAGGGTACTCGGAGGCTTGGATGGAGCGAACGCTCCTGGAAGGCAATCCCTTTGCCCTGATCGAAGGGATGGCCATTACAGCCTATGCCCTGGGAGGTGTGGGGAAGGGAATCATCTATATCCCCCCGGCCTACAAACCCCTGGCTTTCCGCCGGATGACCCAGGCGATTAACGCCGCCCAGGCTCGCCGCTACCTCGGCCGCAACATCCTGGCCAGGCCCTTCAGTTTCGACATCGAGATTCGAGAAACAGTAGAGGAAGACGCTCTGCCCAAAGAGTACAATCCTTTCATCTGCGGGGAGTGCACCCGCGCTCTTTTCGATCTCGCGGAGGCGGCGAAATACGAAGTCCTCAAAAGCATCGAGGTCTGGCCCAAACCTTTCTACGTAAACAACGTCGAGACTTATGCCACCATCCCTCTCATCCTGAAAAAGGGAGCGGAATGGTTTACCTCCATGGGGAGAAAAAACGCCACAGGCACGAAAATCTTCGCTCTGACAGGTAAGACCCGCCACCCCTGCCTGGTAGAGGCTCCCCTCGGCTCAACGCTCGCCGATCTGCTGCAGATGGCCGATGGAGAGGACAGGGGGATGGAAGCGGAACTGAAGGCTTTCCAAGTAGGAGGGCCAGCTGGCGGCATATTCCCCGCGAGGTTCCAGACTACCCCCTTTGATTTTGATTCCTTAGCCCATATTGGCTGGAAGATTGGCTCAGGGTATATCGTCCTGTTGGACGACAAAGTCTGCATCGTGGAGATGGTCCGTTATTCCTTGAATCAACTGGTCTCGGAAGTATGTGATCGGTGCCACCCCTGCGGCAAAGCGTTCAAAAACCTCCTGGCCATCTTGCATCGTATGGTCAAGGGATTAGGAGAGGCCGGTGATCTGGAGACCTTGGAGACGATGGCCAACCGCATCCAATCTCAGGCTCGCTGCGATTTCGGCAGAGCAGCCGTCACCCCTGTCCTCACGAGCATGCGCTACTTCCGCAGCGAATACGAAAGCCACTTGCAGCAGTGCTGCCCGGCCAACTCCTGCAAAGAACTGGGCAGAGTTGCCGAGAGGGCTCTTAAACTGGCAGCCTGAAATTCCTCGTTCCACTCCCCGAGAGCCTGCCCCGCTGAGTCGGTCTCCCACCCAGCGGAGCAGGCTCTTTTCTTTTCCCTGACGGAGGGGTTGAATAAATAAAAGAAAATAGCCGAAAAATTAATTGACTAAAGTTGGCCCATTCCATAAATTAAAATGGATGCATAAGACAAAGCCTTTTATGCTCTCCCTGAAAGGAAACCTTCACGTTCACACTAATTTCTCCGACGGGGCCCACTCCCCGGCGGAAATGGCGGCCATGTACCGCGACCTGAGTTATGACTTTATCGCCATCACGGACCACGATTACCTCCTCAAGCCTCGGTACTGGGAAAGTATTCCCGAGAGCAACAGGGATTTGATTGTCTTCAAGGGAATTGAGTTAGAATACCCTCCCCTGCGCTACCAGCATATCGGGAAGATCCTCGGAGATGAAGAGACCCTCTACATCTTCAACCACCCGCACCAATACCGGCTCTCCATCCAAGAAGTCAACCGCCAGATCGATTTGATTTCCCGGGTCATGCCCATCCACTGCGTGGAAGTCACGGATAAAGGGATTTATACCAAAATTTATGACACTCCTAAAATTCCCTTCCCTAAGATTGCCTCGGATGATGCCCATACCTTCGCGGAGTGTGGCCGGGCCTGGATTGAAGTTCAGAGTGAGAAGAAACGAGACTCGATCCTCAAGGCAATTAAGCAGGGAAATTTCAGGATCGGGCTGAAATAGCGATCAGCTTTCATCTGCCGGCTTATCGCTGAGTGCTTTTTCAAGGGAAAAAGCTCACATCGCCCTTTCCTTTACGTAGAACTTTCGGCCGATCACCCGTCAGGTCGATCACGCTGGAAGGCTCGGAAACCAGAGCCCCGCCGTCGATGACCAAGTCCAGCGCGCTACCCAGCTGGCTATCGATCTCCGCTGGATCATACAGCAACACTCCTCCCGGAAGCATGGCGCTGGTGCTGATGATCGGGTGGCCGAGCTCCTTGACGATGGCCAGGCAGATCGGGTTATGGGGAACGCGGATCCCGGCAGTCTTCCGCCGGGTGAGCATAATCTTAGGGACCAACTTGGTCCCTTCGAGGATGAAAGTGTATGGTCCGGGCAGTAGACGCCTCATCGTTTTGTAGGCATAGTTAGAAACTTTCGCGTAGAGGCTGATGTCCTTAAGGTCCGCACAGATGAAGCTGAAAGGACGATCCTTTTCGCCCCCCTTGATTAGGTAGATGCGCTCGATGCCCTTCTTGTTGTAAAGCGAGCAACCAAACCCGTATACCGTATCCGTGGGATAGGCAATCACCCCCTCTGCTTTTAAGACTTCTACGACGCGCCGAATCAATCGCGGTTGGGGATTTTGGGGATTGATGCGCATAAGCATCTCCGTCCTCCTGAAAGAGAAAGGATGAAACAATTGCTATAAATTTTACCACCATCCGAGAAGAAACACCAAATCTGCCCGGATCATAAACGTTGAATCCAAATTCCGCTTGTTCTAAATGTTCCTTCTATGTTAATTTATTTAGGACGCAGATTTTCGCCGATGCGCTCAGAAAAAGATTTTCTATGCATAAAATCTTGATAATCTGCGTTCCTCTGCGTCCCCAAAGGAAATTCTTTTGAGGTAAAACTTGCCATGGGTAGGATCCTTGTCAACCGCGAACGCTGCAAAGCCTGCGCTCTTTGCACTCTGGCCTGTCCCAAGAAATTGATCCTCTTCAGCCAGGAAGCCAACAGCCAGGGCTTCTACCCCGCAGAGCTCAGGTCGGGGGAAGAATGCACTGGCTGCGCGCTTTGCGCGGAAGCCTGCCCGGATGTGGCCATCGAAGTCTGGAGGTAGACCGTCATTTGGAAAAGCGCTTTTTTATCAAAGGCAATGAAGCTCTGGCTGCAGCTGCCATTAAAGCTGGCTGCCGTTTCTATTTCGGTTATCCCATAACCCCCCAGAACGACATTCCTGAGTATTTATCCAGGCATCTAACGAAAGTGGAAGGTTGTTTCATCCAGGCCGAGAGCGAGGTGGCCTCCATCAACATGCTCCTGGGCGCTTCGGCGGCCGGAGCCCGGGCCATGACCTCCTCCTCCAGCCCGGGCATCTCCCTCATGCAAGAGGGGATTTCTTACCTGGCGGGGAGCGAGCTTCCTGCTGTGATCGTCAACATTACTCGCAGCGGCCCGGGGTTGGGAGGGATTTCTGCTTCGCAAGGGGATTATTTTCAGGCCACGCGGGGCGGAGGGCACGGGGACTATCGCACCATCGTCCTGGCCCCCCACTCTGTTCAGGAGATGCATGACCTGACCTTATTGGCGTTTGATCTGGCGGACAAATACCGCAACCCCGTGGTCATCCTCGGAGATGCTGTCCTGGGGCAGATGAAGGAGACCATGGTGGAGAAGCCCTACCATCCGCCGGAACTTCCACCTAAAGACTGGGCCTTAACCGGAGCCGCGGGGAGAAAGCCCAACCTGATCAAATCTCTTTACCTGAAAGAAGGAGAGATGGAGAGACACAATTGGAAGCTCTTCGAGAAATACCAGCGGATGAAGGGGAAAGAAGTCCGTTATGAAGCCACTCAGGAAGAAGATGCGCAATTGGTAGTCGTGGCCTTTGGCACGACCGCTCGCGTCTCCAAGAGGGCCATTCGACTGGCCCGTGCCGCAGGTCTCAGAGTGGGCCTCTTTCGGCCAATCACTCTCTTTCCCTTCCCGGAGGAAGCGCTGCTTCGCCTCTCCCAGAGGGTGAAACGTTTCCTGTCCATCGAGATGAACACAGGGCAGATGGTCGAGGATGTGAAACTTTCTGTGGCCCGGGATGCCGAAGTGCATTTCTACGGCCATCCTCCTGGCTCTCCCCCTGTGCCAGAAGAACTCTTAGAGGCGATCAAGAAAGCCTATTGAGGATTTTTCATGAAGCAAGTTTTCAGGCGTCCCCCAAGCCTGAAGGATGTTCCTTTTCATTTTTGTCCAGGTTGTCACCACGGGGTGATTCATCGGCTGGTAGCCGAAGCGATCGATCACTTCAACCTGCGCGAGCGCACCATTGGGGTTGCGGGCGTGGGTTGTTCGGTGTTCATTTACGAATATTTCGACATTGACGTGGCGGAAGCGCCTCACGGCCGGGCTCCGGCAGTGGCCACCGGCCTGAAGCGCGCCCTGCGCGACCGCATCATCTTCACGTATCAGGGCGACGGAGACTTGGCCTCCATCGGCATGTCCGAGATCGTCCACACAGCTAACCGCGGAGAAAATATTACCGTCCTCTTTGTGAACAACACGGTTTATGGAATGACCGGCGGCCAGATGGCTCCCACCACTCTGCTGGGACAACAAACTACCACTTCACCCTACGGACGCGACTTCCAGCAGGATGGCTATCCGATCCGCATGGCGGAAATGCTCGCCACCCTCGAGGGGACGTCTTTCTCCACGCGGGTAGCCTTGAATACACCAGCCAACCTAATGAAAGCCAAAAAGGCTGTCCGCCACGCTTTCGAAATGCAGATGCATGACATGGGCTTCTCTTTCGTGGAGTTTCTTTCTTCCTGCCCGACAAACTGGGGAATGAACCCCTTGCAGGCCAACGAAAGGGTGGAGAAGGAACTCATCCCTTATTTTCCTCTGGGAATATTCAAGGAACGAAAAGGAACGGACCACCTGTGAATTGCGGAATGATGAATGCGGATTGCGGAACCTCATTCATTCCGCATTCCGCGATCTGAAATCCGAAATCGAAACGGAGTGATTAATGTATCACGAAATTATCATGGGCGGAGTGGGCGGCCAGGGGATCATGGTTATCGGCAACCTTCTGGCCCACGCCGCCTTCCTGGAAAACCTGAACGTCACTTACATCCCCATCTACGGAGTGGAGAAGCGCGGAGGGCAGGCCGACTGTACTGTGGTGATCTCCTCTGAAGAGATTGGTTCACCCATCGTGGGCTCACCCCAATCCTGCATCATCATGAGTAAGGCCTCCCTGGCCAAATATGTTTCCAAAATCAAGCACGATGGCTTTCTCCTGCTGAACAGCTCCTTGGTGAGCTCCCACGATGTTCCGCGCAATGACCTGGAAATCCTGGAAGTTCCCTCTATGGAAATCGCTCAAAAAGTTGGCAGCGACCGACTGGGAAATATGGTGGTCATCGGTGCTTTCGTCGAAAAAACCAAAGTGGTCGGCCTGGACACGCTGATCGCCGCCCTTTCTGAAACCTTCGAGGAACGCTTCCATCACTTGCTCCCGGTCAATGCTGCGGCCATCCGCCAGGGGGCGCAGTATGCCAGGAACTCTACTTCCCAACGTCCACAGGGATAAACCCCCCTGAGGAGTGCACCCATGGAAGAAGAACAAAAAGGTCAGGAGTTGAAGGTGGGAGAGAAAGTTCGGGAAATCCGCGAGCAGCGGGGCCTGTCCCTCCAGGAGATGGCTGAGCGCACGGGATATTCCTCGGCCATCCTCTCGCAAATCGAGAACCACATGATCTCTCCCCCTCTGGGGGCTCTGATCAAGATCGCTAAGGCTCTGGGGGTCAAAGTAGGAACCTTCTTCGGAGAAGACCCTCGCGAGCCTTTCACCATCGTGCGCCACCATGAGCGCAAGCATGTGTCGCGTTTCGCTTCTAAGGAAGGCGTATTTTATGGTTATTCCTATGAAAGCCTGGGGTTCGACAAGAAAGACCGGCACATGGAGCCTTTTTTGGTCACTTTAGAACCAGCGACGGTGAAGAGCGAAAGACTCTCCACCCACGACGGCGAAGAATTCATTTTTATCCTGGAAGGAGAGATGGAAGTGATCCTGGGCAAACATAAAGACATTCTCCATCCCGGCGACTGCATCTACTACGAATCCACCATTCCCCATCGGGTCCAGTGTCACCGCGGTGCTCCAACTAAAATTTTAGCCGTGATCTGGACTCCCCAATCCTGAGGAGGAAAAAAAGGGCTATGTCTATTATATTTTCATCACAAGCAGAACAAGAGGCCATCTTCACCGCCGCCAAGATGATCATGGCCGCGGTCACCACATCACCCAAAGCCCGGGGAGTTAGCGCTGTTACCTCTATCTTAATCCATGGGGAAGAAAAAGAGAAACTGGCCAAGGCCATGGAAGACCAATTTTCCAGGAAAAATTCCAGGCTGGAAGCTTTCAAGAGAGATGCTCAAAACATCCGTCGCTCCGCAGCCGTGATGCTCATCGGAGTCAAAGGGACGATGCCCAAAAAGCCAGAGATGCCCTTCAACTGCGGAGCTTGTGGCTATGCCACTTGCGCTGAGCTCATCCGGGCAAAGAAGCAAAAGGGCGAAGATTTTGTGGGTCCTCTCTGCGCCTTCCAGGTTATGGATCTGGGTATCGCTTTGGGCGTGGCCGCCAAAGCCGCGGGGGAACTGAATATTGACAACCGGCTGATGTACACCGCCGGGGCGGCAGCCATGAACCTCGGGTACCTGGACGCGGACATGATCATCGCCCTGCCCCTCTCCGTCAGTGAAAAGAATATTTTCTTTGACAGATCTTAAAAGAAAGCTTCGAGTTACGAGTTTCCAGATGCGAGTTTAAAGTCTTAAACCCGAAACGCGTAACCCGAAACTCTTGAACCCTGGAACCCTTGACCACTTGAACCCTTTTTAGAAATGACGCTCCGCGATTATATCCTGAAATGCGCCCAACCTTGCGTGACGCCGAACAAAAAAACGTGTTCCGTTATCTCCCTTTGCGACCGAGACACGATCGCCGCCACCTGCGGTCTTTCAAAGCGAGAGGTGGAGGTCGCCGCGCTGGAAGCGGGGGTCATACCTCAGCGCTACCTGCGCAACATGGGGTCCCTGGAAATCGCCGGCCAGAAAAAGCTCCTTCAAGGCAAAGCTCTGCTCGTGGGCTCGGGGGGACTGGGAGGCACCATTGCCCTGCTTCTGGCCAGAGTGGGCCTCGGCGCTCTGGTCATTGTCGATGGAGATTTCTTCAGTGAAGACAATCTTAATCGCCAAGTTTTCTCCCTGGAGCAGAATATCGGTCAGAGCAAGGTTCAGGTGGCCCGGTCCGCGATCCTGAAAATCAACGCGGCCACAGAAGTTGAGATTTTCGAAGGATTCGTCGGGGAGAAGGAATTGGAACTCTTCATCAAAGGAGCCAACGTGGCCATCGATGCCCTGGACAATATGCCCTCCCGATTTCTGCTCGAGAAGGTATGCCAAGAAGCCCGAGTCCCCTTAGTTCATGGGGCGGTCGCTGGTTTCAATGGCCAGGTCACAGTGATCTACCCCGGAGACGTTGGTTTCCGGGCCTTTTATGGGGACGCCCAGACAACACCTGAAAAAGGCATCGAAATCGAGCTGGGAAACTTAGCCGGAATTGTTTCTGCTGTAGCCTCGATTCAAGTCCAGGAAGCTGTCAAGGTCATCACCGGCCTGGGCCGGCCGCTGCGCAATCGTCTCCTTTTCCTCGATTCTCTAAACGGCTCCGCCGAAATCATATCCCTGAAATAACTCAACTCATATTGCTTTCTTCGTCTCGATTCGGCAAACTCTAATCAAATTAATAGTTCGCATACCGCGTAAAAAGAAATCCCCTTTTCTAATTTCATATCTATTGACCGGATACATTCCAAGCTCCGCTAACCTCCCCAGATATAACAGCAATCGAACAGTCTCTGCTTGAATACTGTCGGCACCAGAACCCTCCGACTACCTGGCAAAATTATACATTCTTTCAATGGCCGATAGCGCCTAATAATGGGATGATCTCGCTACCTGAGTTTTATCTCAGAAAAATACATCGTTTTATGAGTCTGAGGAAAGGGTTCTTTTTTCGCTCAATGAGATCCATTTGGGAAAAGGCAGCGGGATCTATAATTGGAGATGATTCCTGAGAATTTGGAGAGCTGTCCCTTAAGATGGGCCACAGTCCTGGAATCTACGCTCATGGCTCCTCCATTTCTCCAAAAATCCCTCCTTCCACTTCCAATTCTTAATTTATCCAATTATTACTTGGAGCATAATATAGTTTCCATAAGCCTCACCGGGTCATTGCGAGGAGTCCTGCGCTTCGCCGGACGACGAAGCAATCCCGAAGAATGAGATTGCCACGCCCTTCGGGCTCGCAATGACAACTTTAGAAGGTTCAAAATGTAATCTATTTTATGCTCTCGGTAATAATTTAAACCATTTGGACATTCTGCCAACAAAAAACTCAGGAAACTCCAGTAATCTTTCTGCTTGACAATTGCGCCTTTTACTCTTATCGATATGGGAAAAACACCGATGTTTCCGGAATAAACACGGGAGGCCATCATTTATCCCCAATACCAAAAGACATGGAGGCTCGATATGGACATCTATGAAGCAATCGAGAAGAGAAGAACAATTCGTATTTTCAAAAAAGGTGCTACGGAAGAGCAGTTGCGGAGGATCATTCTTGCAGGCTCCAAGGCACCCTCCGGCGGAAACCGCCAACCCTGGGAGTTCATCCTGATCGACGATCCGAAAATCATCGATCAACTCGCCGAACTCAAGTACCAATTGAATCGAAAAATACCCCCGGGTTCGGGGGAGACGCAAAAGGAAGTGGAAGAACGGGCCTTGAATCAGAAGAGATGGTTCCAGAATGCCAGTGTCGTGGCCATCTGCACAACTTCGGGACAGTCCGTCAATGGCTGGCTGGCTGTCGAAAATATGTCTTTGGCTACTGTAGCAGAGGGGCTTGGCAGCAATATCATTTCTTACTGGGACCAGGAGAAAAAGGAGGTGGAAAAAGTTCTTGGCCTTCCAGCAGATTATGAAATTACCTGTGTGCTGAAATTTGGAATGCCGGCAGGAGAGGTTACTCCACCGAAGAGGCGACCCGAATTCAGCTGGTTACATAAGAACAAGTTCTAATCCCTGGACGAAAAGACGTCGAATCATTAAAGGTATGGGTAGGCCGAGCAAGGCTCGTCGAGCTGCGGCATCCCTTGAATTTAATATAGGAGGAACGAGCGATGAAGCTCTTTAAATCGGAGGAATATATTAAAATGGCCAACCCAACTCCTGGCAAGCCCTACCGGCCAGAGATTCTTACCAAAGAACATCAAGCAAAAAATCTCGGCGGAATGTTCGGCCTCCTTGTTGCTGGCAGCCAGGTGCCCTATCATTACCACAACAACCGCGAGTCGATCATCATTGTGATCAGTGGTGAGGCCACCGAGATCATCGAGGGGAAAGATATCCCCATCAAGGCTGGCGATGTATTATTCATTCCTGCAGGGGAGAAACATACCACCATCAACAGGGCCAATCAAGATTTTCGGTATTTTGAGTTCTTCACCTTTCCGCCCCTTACGGCCGACTTTGTTGAGGTGAAATAGACGGCTACTCTGATATTTCCAGCCGCTATTCCCCCAATACTGAAGGGTCCGACTTTCTTTAGGCGCTTACTGCGCAACTAATACCAACATGTTGGTAAGAAGGAAAAAAGTTTAAAAAAACAGGAAGTTATCCATAGTCCCGGAGCGACGTGGCCCCCTAACGGGCGAGCGACGGGGCTGTGGA
>Ga0315312_1002460_pt1 | contig 12873 bp, 15 predicted proteins | sample TDP7_MG_FD_203629 | JGI IMG/M metagenome (GOLD analysis project Ga0315312, IMG submission 203629) | Freshwater sediment microbial communities from Lake Towuti, South Sulawesi, Indonesia - TDP7 | ecosystem: Environmental > Aquatic > Freshwater > Lake > Sediment | place: Indonesia: South Sulawesi... | reverse complement strand
AGCAAGGAAGACTATTCATGCCTCCTCCTGCCAAGATAGAGTCTAAGGAATGGCCTGAGATCTCGAGGCAACTCTTGGAGCTATTTCAACCCGAGGAGAATGATGTCATTATAGTTGGCGGTGCAGATACAGAAGAGAAAGCTGAACAAGGTGCGAGAGCAGCTTCCTGGACGCTCGCCCAGTAGAATTCTTCCAACGCCACGGGATCGACTGAAAAGAGGCTTTTTCATCAAGGTATGTTTTAAAGGATAAGTTAGCATTAACTCTGAAACGTAATCGGTGTCCCGCGCATGATTGACAAAACAGCAAGGCTAGATGCTACAGCCTCGGTGGATGCGAAAGCGGAAATCGCTGAGAAATGCTTCATCGGTCCCGGGTCGAGGCTCGTCGGCTACGTGAAAGCGGATAAGTCCGTCCGAATCGATTCAAATGTTACTGTTTATGGACCTGCTGAGATTGGGGAATCATCCTACATCGGGCCAAACTGTGTTCTCGGCCATCCTACAAGGCGGGAATTGTCGAAGATCTTGGAGAGCGGGGGACTAGAGTCGAAAACTGTCGAAGGGAAGATTCTCAAGGTTGGGAGAGGCTGCAGGATTAGAGCTGGATGCACTATCTACTCAGACGTAACTGTTGGCGATAATGTGGAGTTCGGACATAATGTTCTGGTGAGGGAGAATGTGCGAATCGGCGAAAACTCCCAGATAGGCACGAATGTAGTTATCGATGGATCATGCAACATCGGGAGAGCGGTTTCGATACAGACAGGCGTTTATCTTTGCACGTATTCGAATGTTGAAGACTATGTGTTCCTCGGTCCGTATTGCGTATTCACCAATGACAAGTACGTCATGCAGAAGAAAGTCAAACTGGTTGGGCCGACGGTTAAGCGTGGAGCGAGCATAGGGGCGAATGCAACGTTGATGGCTGGGATAGCCGTGGGTGAAGGCGCGGTCGTCGGGGCTGGATCTGTTGTTACAAGGGACGTTCCGAGAAGAATGATCTGTTTCGGCGTTCCAGCGAGAAGAAGGAAGAAGATCCCAGAAACGTGGCGTCCAATTCTTAAAGAATCAGATTTGATGCGGAATAGATAAATACGGTGCGGACTCTTGGTTTTTTCTCGTATCGTATCATACTATTTAAACCTCGTATCATGAGCTGCATTGAGCATTGCCTGATCTTCATTCTCACTGTTTAGGTGCGACTCGTCTTATTGCTTTTTCTCTTATTTCTTGAAGAACCGAAGGCGAGGGGACTTGGAAAGAATCCCTCCTATTTAGACATAACCTGTGTAGTGGCGCCAATTAGCTTTCCGAATGTCCTGTATGGGGTTTTGGGAGTCGGGCCAGTGCCAAATGTGCATTTTCGAAGCCACTCTTGGCCTCAGTTTCAAGCGAGCCAAGAGATCCTCTATCTGCTCGCGAGAATAGTATGGAGTCTTGTCCCTGGAAAGTCCGTCAAGCAGAATCATATGTGCCTCCTTGGTCTTCTTGTCGTTTAGGCATGCGGCAAGTTTCTTTGCATCGGCGAGCAATTTCTTTATTGTACTTGATACGCCTTGGCCACTCCACTCCACACGATCTTCACTTCGATCATGGTTTCGTATCTCGGAGGGTTTCCCTCTCGACTCTTCCACCACTTTCTGAACTTGGAGTGATTAACAACTACAATGTCAGCTCGTCTGCTTCTTTCCCACCTGGTGTACCTTGGTATCTCAACGTCTCCTTCGGCATGAATCCACCACGGAGACCCGATTGAACGTGAAACTGTTCGCCCTCGCAGATGGGTGAATAGCTCCCACTGCACCTCTCTTTCATTCCAGTAGTAGGCTCCTTCAAACTTTCCGCCAATATGAGCATTCTTGCGATATTTCTTGAGAAAAGCCTCAATACAGCTATCTATCTTAAGGAGCTTGCGCGCTCTCCTCGCCAACTCAGTTCCTACAAACAATGTTGCATATGTGAAGAACTTAGTACTTTCGCCTATTACTTTATGGTGCGCCTCGCGTCAGAGTGGAGTCGATATCCCCTCCATTCCGTTCTAAGCATTTGGTTGAAGCAGCGCTGAAACTCTCTGTCGGTGCGAGTGGACATTTCAGGGATACGAACTCGAAGTACAGAGCCGGGAGTGGGATTTGAACTTCAAGTTCAGAACCCACCATGACAGAGAACGGATCTCAATAATATATGGCTTTGGGCATATTATCTGACGGGGGCAATGGTATGACGCCTGAGCGTACACGGGCGTGGGTAGGTTCGACTCCTGCCAGTCCGCTGGCCAATAGGGAGTGTACGCCTTGGCCTGGTGTTTCCCGAATTGAGTATCCAACTATAGTTTGATGATCCCTTTGGAAAGGAAAGAGCTATGGGCAATGCTCATGCCAGCGGCGCCCAGACCATGAAAAGCTCCTAGAGTGGCTTAGAGCTTCGATCTGGCTGCAGAATACCCGATAACTTATCACTTTTGATTTCGCTTGTCACTTATCTCGAACTGTCTTGGAAATCGATTTTACTTTCGATTGACAGAGTTTGTAGCTTCCTCGAAACCTTCCTATGAACTCTCAGAAGTGTTTACCGACCAACCTTATTCTCTTCGTCAAGCAATCAAGGGAGTAATTTGTTCTTTTATGAATTTGATAATTGTTGCTTCTGGGATCTTCGTATAGAATATAGCGCGAGCCTCTTCTGAGATCGCTACCACCCAATGGCTTCCTGACAGTTCTATCATGACGTAATTCATCTTCCCGTGCGTGTTATACCTCGAAAAATCTTGTTCTGCTCTTGCGACATCGGGTCCCGACAACGTTGACTTTCCCAGATACGGTATGTTAACATCTCGCCAGGAGCATACTTTGATGCTAATAGCGTTTTGCTCCACAAATTTGTGGATCTCATCAGCTGGGATTGAACCCTCGGCGACACCCTTTTCATGGGGCAGGAATAGAATTGAGTTCAAGATCTCAGCCGCTTGTTCTTGATGGCCGTGGAGCAGTATGAGATAAGGTCTAACGCTAGACCGGAGATCGGCGATGAAGGGAACCTCGATCGTTTGAGGCACATGGAGAATTCTCCCTCTATGATGTATTTCTTGTATCGTATCAAATTCTAGAACGCCCGTGACTTCCATACGTGATGTTTCTAGGTGTTCGACAGAAATTATCAGCTGTTTTACTTCATCCCCAAACTTACGGTCTTGTTTTTTCTCGTAACCGTCAAGTTTATCGGTTATGAATCGTTTTTCAACCGGGGCAAGTAGAAAGGTTTTGGTACTTACCGGCAATCTCGATCACATCTAACTAGTAGTAATACGCTATTAGGTCTTGCAGTAGGTTCTTCATGCTTGAATCCATCCTTCCGAAAATGGTAAGGTCGCGATCAGAAAAATTGACTTCTGTTTCGTCTCCCCGCTTCGTTGTCAGGTTTTCTAGTGAGTACTTTCTTAGGACACCATTAAGCTCATACGCCTTCTTGAGACCTGCGCATGTCAGGATTTCTTCAAAAGATGCTATTGTCGAATATTTTTTCCTAAACATATCTTCAAGCGAGCGCATTGCCCCGGTCATATCTAAGAAAGCATCCGCGAATTTTTGAAACTCTATAGACCACTCGAGCGATAGCTCTAGTGAGTTAACTTTGCCATCTGCTTCGTTGAGGCCCAGAGAGATGTATCCAATGCCAACTCTAGGAACTAAGTACTCGAACCGTATCTTTGTACCTTCTACGAAAGGTCTAATACCATTTGAAGAGAGAAGAGCGCTAAGTTCTTTTGTAATAGAGTCGATATCCTCGTTAATGAACAATGGCCTCGGCTTCATTATCGCAATAACTTTTACGTTGACGTTCCTTAACCATTTGAACAGTTTCTTCTTGGCGTAACGGATTCTAAATCTCACTTGATCACCTACAAGTTCAGAGAGTACCGTTATTATTAGATTTGCGAAGAATCCGTATACCAGAAAATCTTTGATAACGGACAAAACTTGTGAGAAATCAGACACACGGCGTCCCCAGAGGAAACAAGATTTGCTCGCCACTATTCAATCCTTCGGTAATAATTCGATCTGACTGTCAAAAACGATATTCCACAACCAAACTTTTTGATAGTCTCCTTAGAAGATCAACCGCAAGCTGAAGCACGACAACATCATCTACATCATTTACATCATCCCGAAGCTCATAGACGTCTATTGGACTGAGTTCTTCAGTTATATAGCGCTGCATTCCATCTCTGAACACAGGAGACGAACAGGATTGGGTCTAACCTGTGTAGTCTATTTTTCTTTTGGTAATACAGTTTGTATGACGAAGGGTCGCCTTTCATCAGGGTTAGGCATGTTAACCGCGACAAGCTGAAGGAGCTTAAGAAGAGCTTCAACGTCTGCAGCTACGATGCGGTTCTAAGCTTTCTCCTGAAGAATCAAGGTCAAAAGTATCCCGTAGTGGCGAGGGGCTTACAGAAAAACATACGAGTCGATGAATCTTTGCAGGTATACACAAAAAAGCAGATACATGCTATATATGAGTGGACGTTGCGGCAAGATATAAGATCCATTTAGAAAGGTGCACTTGAGTTGAAGGTGAACGCTGTTTGAAACTGCAGGAATATCCAATATTGTATCAAGCAAGTGATTCGTCTGCAATCAAGTCTGAACAAAGATACTTTCGCCTTGTTAAGATAAAAATCGCTTTATTACTCATCACGACAGGCATTGCGTCTTTTGCCTGGAAGCAAGAACCCAGTACTAGAACCCTGGTGGCTACTGTTTCGGCAATTGTCCTTTTTCTCTTGATGGCTCACAACGCTATTACGGATACGAAGAAGTTTGACCGGAGTTGGTTTAGTAGCCGTGCAATAGCCGAATCCGTGAAGAAGGAGAGTTGGAGTTTTATGATGAAAGTAGAGCCTTACGATGATCCTGTCTCTGATTCAGTGGCAGAGAATCGCTTCCTAGAGCGTCTGTATGAGATTTTGCACCGTCAACCATCTGTTTGTTCCGAGTTAGCCTCATATTCGGAGGGAGGTAGTCAGATTACTGAGGATATGAGGCAGATAAGAAGGAAAGCTCTTGAAGATCGTCGGGCTTACTACGTTCAAAACCGAATCCGAGACCAAAGAATCTGGTATACTTCCAAAGCCAGGTGGAACCAAGCTCAAGAATCTCGGTGGTTTAGAATCACATGGATATTGCAGATTTCAGCAGCAATATTTGCTGTTGTTATCATCGGCCTTCTCGACCCAATTGTGAACCCCGTAGGGATACTTGCAACGGCGGGAGCTGGAGTGCTAACTTGGACTAACGCCCAGGCCTACCGCGAGCTATCCCAATCATATGGTCTTGTTGCCCAAGAGCTAGCGCTTCTTGAAGAAAAAGGAAAGAAAGCTTCCACGGAAAAAGAACTGGCTGAAATTGTGTTAGAGGTTGAGCAAACAATTAGCAGAGAGCACACCATATGGCTGACGAAACGAGTAGAGCCATCTTGAATCTAACGAATACAACTACCTTGTTTAGCTGAACGTTGGGGGGGCGGTCCTAAGTCAGGACGCCCAGCTATGAGGCAAGCCCTCTCAACTTCATCTGCAAAAATCTCCGGATTCCAATCTATTACTTTAACACCCGCTTCTTTAAGCGCAGGGGGAATATCCACGTTCCTTACGTCCTTAAGACGTATCCCAAGAACCCCATTGCCACGAGCCAAACTTTCGCGAATCTCGAAATCGACCCATTCGCTTTCTGCTGTCTTATTACCAATAAGCACTACTGTTCCAGAAGTTCCATCGAGTTGTTCCCTTATCTTTCTGCGAATATATTCCGGATCTTCGCTTTCGACTGGACTTATAAGGTGCCTACCAACAAATTCGAAGGGAACATTCGGATTCCACTGTAGTAAGTTGAAACCTTTGGCCTGCATAGTGTCATCGTGATGATATGATATGAAAATGCGACGCCCCAATACTTCATCATTCCTGTAGATGTACCTCGCCATTCGGTTATTTAATGTCACCTCTGCAATCTGAGGTATTATACAAACCAAGGCCTTTTGCTCATTTGTCTATCAAAAGAAAAGAATATGCCCTTAAAATGCCTATGAGTTTTCGAACCTGAAATGCCTACAAATGGCAGGATCGTGAAGAAGTCGGAAGTTCCTTTCCTTCAAGATGTCCGTCCGCCAAATCCGCCATGGACTCCCTTGGAACTTGGCTCTAGCAACAAAGCCGCCCTATCTTTCTATTATAGCGACCCGATTTCCAAGACACCAGTTAGAGAGATATCTCACAAGAATGATCCCAAAGCGGACCCGAATCTTGAAACGTTGACATTCGGATTGTTCAGCACGTGCGACAGAGGTATGCGAGCAACTATCGTTAGGCAAGGAATTGAGTTATTATTCTTCTGTACGAACCGCAGCGGCGGGCGTGTGCTAACTGGCTACTATCGTATAGGTTGGTACTACAAGGTACCACCGATCAGTGGACGCCCATTTGATGACTATATGCTTGCTGCCAAGGAAGGAAGATTCGTCGCACCCGGTTTTCCTTTGCGTGATTTGACTGGGTATTTGCGTGGAACCCAACTTGACAACCCGTTTCGGACTTTCCGATATATCGATGGGGAAACAGCTGTCCGCTTGTTACTGCTACTAGACGATACTCCTGATATGACACCTCGGTACATCTCAGAAATTCGCCGCCTTGAGAAGTTGACTTTGGAGCGAGATGGCCATGTCTACCAGAAAAAGTATAGGGGCTTTAGCTGGGATGTAGCGCAGCGACCCATGAGGTTGAAGTCAGTCCACTAGGCCAGGGAACAGTTGGACTGAACAGTATTATATTAAAGCCTTTAAGGGAAGCTCTACCTCAGAAGGTGATACATAACGAACTAAGTTTTAGGATAAATCGCTTCTGAACTGCACTCGTAATGCCTATACGTATGCGTACAACAAACAAAATAGCGATAAAGATGGTGTATGTTATAGACGAGAAGAATCCCGCCACAGCCTGGCTAGAAGCAGCTCACCTCATCGTTAAACGGGGCGATAGGAACGGAGACCTGAAAGGGGAAATTCTTGACCTCATCGTAGAAATCAAGAATCCGTTAGAAGAGGATGAAAAGGTAGATCGCTCCTTCAAAGAGTACATCGGTGCTAAGTGGATAGAGAAGGGCGCTGATCCTGTCTTTCCGAAAAATAAAGAAAACTTCCTTGCGACTTCGTGGTCTAAGAATTACTGGACGAGGTTAACTAGATTCAAAGACAGTATCAACCAATTGGAATTTGTTGAAAATAGATTGAAGACAAAACCTAACTCAAAACAGCTATTCTGTGCCGTTTTTGATCCTGAAACCGATATTCAACCTAAAAGGCCATTCAACCCAAGGATGCCTTGCCTTGGAGCACTAGACTTCAAGTCAAGAAATGGGAAGCTTAGTCTCTTTGCGTTGTTCCGAAGTCAAGACTTCGGAAGAAAAGCTTACGGAAACTACATTGGGCTTGGAAAACTTCTGAATGAATTTTGCCAGAAAGTCGGGCTCGATCCGGGCAAGATTGTCTGCTATTCTCGTTCCGCCCATATTCGATTGAAGGAATATCCAAAGATACAGCAAATGTTGTCTACGCTTAGGCCCAGTCGCTAGGCGTTTCTCAATTTTTCACATTCTGGATCTGGTACCGCTAGACTGTTGTACAAGTATAGCATGAGGACTCTGCATCCACTTCCACACTTGGAATAGTTTTCACACGTATTGCAAGGTTGCGGAGGCCTAGCGTGAAAATATCTCATAAACTGGAACACTGGAGCACATTTCCATATATACTCCATGTCAAAATTGAAGTTGCGAAGATTTCCAGCAGACAGAATAGGATGTCCCGAGGAAGCTGTACATGGGGTTACATCCCCTAACGAGTTTATGTGGCATCGGTCCGCTCCTCCCTTACAGAAATCGTGCCCTTCGAGCTCAGCGAGTGATGGAAAACTTTGTCTGCTGCAGAACCCAGCTCTCACATCCATGTCGCACGTTGTAGATATCTCCAACAATTCTTTATCTAGCCATAAATTTTCATCTTTGTTAAGGGCCATTTCTCTCCAAATTTCTCTGGCCTTCCCTGTGGGTGACAACGTGAGTACTCGTATTTTCGAGACTCCCATACTCTTTAGTTTTCGAAGAAACATAGGTAACTCTCTGTAATTTCGCTTCATGGGTACAATGTAGACACGCACATTGGCGTTGACGCGAAGAAGTACGTTGAGTCCCCTAATAGCCTGCTCATAAGAGCCTTGCGTTCTTGTTAGCTCGTCATGAGTTTTTGGTATTCCGCCCAGAAATGTGATGCTTATGTTATCGATTAAGCCAATGATGTTCTTGATGGATTCTTCAGATACAATCAAAGAGCCATTTGTGTGTACATGTGTCTTGGTGCCCAATTTAGTCTTGCAGTATTCTATCAATGCCGAAAACTTCTCAAGGAGAAGAAGGGGTTCCCCTCCAGTAAATCCGACATCTTTCAGTCCTAGTTTGTATCCCCGGTCTAGAGTCTTTCTTATTTCCTCAAGCGACAATTCTTTCTCGCTTTGAAGAGGAGCGCTCGCGGAACAGTGGATGCAATTCCAGTTGCATTCCTTTGTAATTTCAACATCGATATGTTCAAGTCTCGGAACGCTCATGACGAAAGCCTCCTGTACATAGCCTCGGTCTTGGTGAATCTGCCGGACAAGCCGAGTCAGGTTCATTTGATTGCGCTTTTCCTTGGTAGAGTATAGGTAATTTGAGTCTATTAATCAGTACTTTCAAACCTTGTAGTCAGGAAAGGTAGTGGAAAGAGAATGACCGCGAGGTTCGAATGCAGGTGACGGCTGTCATGTCTACATCACCCATAGCCCTGTAGACTCTGTTCACGCTTAGCGCAGGACTATCGGCTTACAGAAACTACAGTGTCAATAATGGGCCTGTCAAGTTGAACCGAAGCAAGTATTTAGGCTATGCACTTTGCCTGGAGTGCCGAAAAGCTCAAAGATAGAGTCCGACTTAGAATGCGTTGACGGGTTCTACGGCGCATCAAATTGCCAATAGCAAAAAAGGAAGTCCAACAAATTAAGAACAGGCTTGAGGATATTCGTCATGAGCTCCAGAGGTACGGCGCTGAGCTATGGTATGCCGAATATGAACCTAGACCATCTGCTCTTTTTGAATATTTTGTATTGTACAATGCGGCGCTAGCCCTCAAGCCGAAGACCCTGAAGGTGGGGATCAGGGAGCCCGGGCTGATGCCTTTCACTCGCGGGGATTTCCGATCCACTGGCTTTTTGCCGTTTGCCGCCGTCAAGTCACACAAGACGCTGGGCAAGATGGGACTTACACTGTTACCTAGCGTAGTCATTGCAAAGGATTCAGCCGAACTAGTCTTCTGGTTTGACAAGAGTCTCGTGAGGGGTTTGAGACCAGACATTGTTGTCCGCAAGGGGCGCTTTGAGTACGATGAAGAATATGGCAAATATGCACGCCTATACTGCGATGGAGACATTTTTGCAGAGTATGGACTAGGTCCGGCGCCAACTGAAAACAAAGCGTACAAAGTGGAGGCAACTTCATCTATCGTTGGCGGAGAAGAAGCCATGTTCTTCCGTGCAAAGAAGGAGTTCGAGCACCCTCCCCTAATCATAGAATGCAAGAGCTTTGGCGCGAGGCTTGGGAATCCGCAAAGATACGCCGACTACGCTGAAACTGTACTAATCGTTTCCCCTGAGAAACTCTACGAGCCAAAAGCCCCTAACATTAAGCTAATACGAGTGGAGAACGACTACAACAGTTTTGACCTGAGGTCGAAACTTAAGCCATTCCTAGAGAATACACTCTAAGTCTTTTCATTCATAAAGCCAAAGTGATATTCTTACCTATCTAGGTCAATCCACTTCGGAATTAGTACGCTACTATTGAAGCTTGTCTTGCAAATGACTTTCCCTCCTTTTGGGTCTGTGGACACGCTTGGGTCCTGCTCGTGCTAGGCTATTTTTCTTTGGTAATACAGTTTGTATGACAAAGCGTCGCCCTTCGTTAGGGTCACACGTACTAACCGCGAAAAGCTAAAGGACCTTAAGAAGAGGACCCGAGGTCGTCCCAAGACAACATTGCCAAGACCATAGAGTCTTGGACCGAAAGGCTTGAGCAGATCGAGAGAAAGCTTAAGCTTCCCGCTTCAGGCTCTTGATCTCACTTAGTTGGCTGAAGCGTCAAATTGGACATAAAATCCAATTGTCTACCTAATTGGAGATTCATATCGTTGGATTCGTTAGCCTAAATGCCACCTTATGGATTATTGAAAGTTCATAGAAAGAGTTAAGCCGCTTGGTTCTAGTTTGATTATGAGAACAATTGTCCGACTTATCCGAAACTGTAACGGCTGAGTATAATCGACAAATTAAGGTGCTCGGTCTTCTTTGCGCCCTTTTGGTTTTCGGCTCGATTTCAAGTGGACTGATCCTATTCGTGTGGCTCGGGTATCAAGCAATCCCTGCCCTAGAGAATACTCTCGTTTCATTCACGCTAGGAGGCGGCTCGCTATGCGTTACCGGGTTTGAACGAGGCCTGGCGATAGCTCTCTCAATTGCTGGAATACTGTTTATTTCCTTGATAGTTTCAATAGTTTGTCTGATTGTTCAGAAAGAGGCGGCACTTAAGGTATCGAGAGCGTTGTTCAGGAAAGAGTTAGAACTTCTTGAGCGCGATGAGCAGTTAAAACGCGCTGACAGATGATGTTCCTATGCAACTTGAAATTGATGCGCGAATTGCACAAGCAATTGCATGCGTCAAGGAATATGGTCTTGACGGATTTCTAACAGATCCAAACATGGTCGAAAGAGTCAGAAGGAATTTGGGAAGTACGAGCCGGATTGTCGACGATGACCGTCGAAAGAAAGCATGTGAGTCAGTATACTCGGCACTGACATCTGACACAGACACGGCAATAGATCTCCTCTTCGCTTCACAAAATTATGCCGCAAAAAACGGGGTTTCGATCAACAAGGCGACCGTCATACTTGTAAGAGAGCTGGTTTTCGCCCTAGCCTCTAAACTATGAGTGAGTCTGCTCATCAAGATGAGCTGGCTCAGATTTATATACTAGTCACGCACTTATCGTCAACTGAAGATGGAGTGGAAGGTTATGATGCACATGGTCGACGATTTTCGGGCGTTTCCCAGAGTGGAGTACGAAATGACATTGAAGCATAGTGGCTGCTGGGCCGGAGCGCTCGCGATCTCATCAGGAGCGGAAATAGCAATAGATCCGATAGTCCACAAGGGCAAGGCTCTGGTGGTTCTTGTTGCTGTGCCTTTGCATGCAAGCCCTGTGGAAGCTCTGGCCAAGCTACGAAAGAAAGGCGCCATAAGAAACTATGCGGAGCTACAAAGAGCTATGCGCAACTTTGTCTTTCAGGTTGAGGTTCCAAGGCACGACAGTATAATTATGAGCATGACAAGTCTCGCATTTGAATTGCTTGCTCCAGTTATCGTGAAAGGCGAAACGGAAGTCTACCGATTTGGGACACTCGATGTCAATCATGCTGAGCCGCTCTTCAGGACCTTGCTTGATAGACTGAAGCGTATGCGTGAGGTGTCGATAATAGATTATAGAGTAAAAAAGATCGAACAAGCAACTGTGGCAGAGAAAATGAGGTGGAGCGAAAAAGACCGTGAATTGATTAGAGAGCTAGTCTTGACTGACTACTTCAATCCGAGCAAGACCGGAAGACCTACACAGGACGAGTTGGCTGCTAAGCTCCACGTTGCAGCTGGTAAGTTAAACCGAATGTTACGAAGAATTGAGCACATTGGTTTTCAAAACCTTCTTGCGCTGAGACCTGATTTAGAAGAGTTCAGGGCACTACTGCGAGAAGTGGAAGAAGAAGAGTTGAGCAAGTAGACCTTAATACATCTCTCTGACGTGCTTAGTCACATCGTTCGAAACAATCTTATGTCAAGTTTGTACTTTCTCTGTAGAGCGTCGAATGTATCGTATATGACTTAGGCTTCTTTCAGGCTCTTGAGATCCCGTGCCAGTTTACGCATCTCCTCCTGGAGTTCGGCTATCTCCTTAGCTCTTTGAGCCATCTCTTCCTCAAGCATTCTACGCTCAGAATGAGCTAAAGCCAGGTCGACTCGCAACTGTTCAATCTCAGCCTTGCTAGCCGCCAAGTCTTTCTGTAGGTCCTCTGTCTTCTTAGCGGCGCTAATATCAGCGGTCATGCACTTTTGAGCTATCTCATCCAAATCATGACTGTCAAAATAGTTGTCACGGAACCCTGGTAACCTATGGCCCATCAAGGCTTCCTTCGTATCCTCGTCGATAGATGAGGCATTCAAGACTTTCCGGAATGACTTTCGAATCGTATGGGTCCAGACGGATCTGGGGTACAACCCTGTCTTCCTAGTTGAACTCTTAACCAGGTTCGAAACTCTTACCCGATGCATCTTCTCGTTCAGAGCTTTGCCTAGAATAGGCTTGAAGATGTAGTCGTCTCGAAGTTCCTCTCCAAGGCTCACCCTCATATCTAAGTAATCTTTGAGCGCTTTGGCTGCTTCTGCTTGGAGGAACGTATAGTAGTATGGGAGACCGTATCCGCTGAGCTTCGTATCTACAGCGTTCGTTATCTTCAAGCGCACAGGAACCTTAATCTCTGGATAGAGTTGATCTCGAACCATGCCGACACACCAGTTCAAGAGGCAGAGGATTATCGCTCTACTCCTCAACCTCACCTTGCCTTCTTTCTTGTAGGCATCGGCCATCCTGTAGATCTGGTCTTTAGTAGGAATAACCTCGTAAGCTATCTTCTTGCTCGCATACCTGATCCTGTCGACGCGTTTGAACCTGATCGCTCGATCAT
>Ga0315312_1002459_pt1 | contig 12874 bp, 14 predicted proteins | sample TDP7_MG_FD_203629 | JGI IMG/M metagenome (GOLD analysis project Ga0315312, IMG submission 203629) | Freshwater sediment microbial communities from Lake Towuti, South Sulawesi, Indonesia - TDP7 | ecosystem: Environmental > Aquatic > Freshwater > Lake > Sediment | place: Indonesia: South Sulawesi... | reverse complement strand
GAAGTAAAAGCGACGTTATGGTGGGTGCTCCAACGTATCCTATCACAATGCCAACTACTCCAGCCATTAGGCTCATCAATATTCCTTCGAACATAAACTGGCTCATAACATTCCAGTTACTGAAGCCTATCGCTTTAAGTGTGCCAATCTCTTTTGTCCTCTCACGTGTAGTATATAGCATTGTGAACAAGACAATCAAGCTTGAAGCAGCAGTTGCTATGACAATCTCTTGGAAAGCAGTCGTTTGCGTCTGGCTAAGGGTTGCCTCAGCATTTTGCAGTGTATCTGTATACATGTCCTGCATGTTCTGGAGCCGGCTTAGACGTTCTGAAGCTGTTGTAACAGATAGCTCTGGATACTCTGCCTCTATTGTGCTGGCTATTGCATCCACATAGGACTGGTCTTCTGCGTATATGTCTAATCTACTTATTTTCCCCTCAAGATCGGTTATCTTTTGAGCATCAGAAATGTTCATGTACAGCATCATACCTTCTCTGAAGCCTGATGCCCCATGGACCCCTATCACTGTAAAGTCGCTTCCTAGAATGTTTACTTCATCACCAACTCCTACTCCGAAGTATCCTGTGTTGTTTAAACTTAAGAGGACAACCTCACTGTCTCCATCACGAAGATTTCTTCCCTCAGTTATGTTCGTTGGCAGTATAGAATAGTTATTGATCAAGGAAGAAATCAGAGGAACACCTACTATCGTGTAATCTGGTCTAAGGAAAGTGAATGTCCTTCCAAAACGCGTCACAGTTTGGTTAGTTCCTTCAGACTTTTCAAAAAACGGCACAACATCCTTAACGCCTTGAATCGATTCAATATCAGAGGTGATACTTTCGTCAAGGAAATTTTCACTTCCGCCAGGCATGGGTCCAGGCATAGGTCCAAACGTGAATCCAGACGAAGGACTACATTCTATTAATGTTAACGCTGCGTTAATTTCCTCTTGCATCCTATCTATAAGTTCATCATAATTTTCGGTTAGTCTCTGTGCAGCGGTTTGGTTTGCTACGATGCCTGATGGAATAGAAATCATGATTGCCATAGAAAAGCCCAAGGCGATAACCACTAAAAATACCCTGATTTTTCTTCTTGAAACATTTCGAAATGCTCTTGTTAAGATACCCAAACTCTCCACCTTTCAAGTGCATCCAAAATTCAGACAAATGCCTCAGATTATTAAAGGATTTTTCAGAATTAGACCCAAATCTATCCGAAAAAATGTGCATCTGTAAGCAAAAGCGAATACGATGTAACGTAGTAAGGTGGACTCAAGTATTACATTTCCATTGAAGAACTCCAAAATTGAACCCCAAAAAAAGAAAAAAGGAAGCTATTATTCAGTCATGTTTAGCATTCCCATGCGATTGTTATGTTGACGTACTGGTGGGCATCTTTCATAATGGCTTTTCAAGTTTTTCATATATCGCGTTTAGGATTTTTCGATCACCGTTCTCGTTAAGATAATTATTCTCGTTACTTTTGCCTGCTCCAAGTCTACCCATACGGTCGCTCTGCCTGTCGTATCCTTGCTCAACATGACTATCGCGCTTGTTGCTTTCAAAGTAACAGTGCCGTCTGCTTCAACCATAGCGTTGATGATAGGTCTCACATCTGTGATATTGTAACCATCATTAAGTAGGTTCTGCACGTCCGAGTCGCTTTTCGCTATGTTGATTACATTGTCCTTAAACTCTTGGCTGACAGTTACGGACATGAATCCGCCGCGTCCCCATCCATGCCCGCGTCTTCCAGGAAATCCGCAAGTACCATTGTAGTAGCCCCAACCATATGCATCGCTTGCTACGCTTGTGTTATTCGTTAATCCATTGGCATATGCCATTACAGCTATTCCGGACAATATCGCCAGAACCAGCACAATTGAAATCATTAAGGTTTTGGTTTTTCTTTCCGTTTCAATCACCTCCGTTTTTCTCAAAATTGTTGTCATCTCGGTTAAGATATTGCGAGCTATTAAGGGGTTTTTCAGAATTATGTCCGATTTTATTCCTAATCTGACCATACTCGGCTTCGTTTGATTATCGAAAATTAAGGGACATATTTATTACATTAAGTCAAATAGGTTTAGCGAAAACTTCTTAATCTATGCGGAGCGATGTGAATGTCTGCCAGCGCGCGTCCATTGAAGTATTTGCTTGGGTGGCTAATTGCAGGCACAAGAGGTGGCGCAACTCGTGCCAAAATAATTGAGGTTCTAAAGGAGACTCCGCAGAATGCAAATCAGTTGGCGAACTTGCTTGGAATGGATTATAGGACAATAAGACATCATATTGGAGTCCTTGAGAAGAACAAAATAATCACATCAGCAGGAGAAGGGTATGGTACAACATATTTCTTGTCTCCAGCAATGGAGGAAAATTACGCTCTATTCGAGGAGATTCTGAAGAAAATCTGGAAAAAGTAGAAAAAGGAGGAATGTAGATGAGGAATCGTATGAATAAAGGCGTGAGAATTTGGTTAGTACTCGGAACGTTGATAGTGGTAGCTATCTTGGCAGCCATCTGGGCTTCGTCCACCTTTTGGTTTCCACGTTATCCTTGGGAACCTCGCCCACGACCCACAGAGAACATTCCTTGGGACATAGAGTTTTTCTATACAGCGAAAACAGTAGTTTCCACGATCAATGTAACGCTCTTAGTCTTCTTACTGGTCACATACATTGGCATATACAAGAAGACAAGATCAGAGTTCACGATCGGATTAACAATATTTTCAGTAGTCCTGCTTCTCTATGCACTTACTTCCAACCCTTTGGTGCAATGGACATTTGGTTTCCGCGCGTATGGTCTTGGACCGTTTGCCATGATGCCAGACCTATTTACATTCGTAGCATTATCTGTGCTGCTATACCTCAGCGTCAAATACTAGAATATCACTCGTATGCGCGTGCTACATTCTTGGGTATTTCAGTCTTTACTTGCACTCGTTGAAGACCAAAAAACCCAGAATAAACCAATTCAAGGATAATGCCAATCTGCAATCATCCTTTGCAGCTTACCAGATTTTTCCTTTCCGTATCGGCAATGAGGTTTAGTCAGATGCCTCTGAGAACGCGGCGGCGTTATATACAGTCCAACTTTGATACTTCGTTCGCTCTCCACGCCTACTTTTCTTGCTTTCGAGTCGCGAAAACCACACCTATCACACTTGAATCCCTTATTCTTTCCCATTGACTTCATTGTCTTGTCACATTTAGGACATTTTGGATTAAATAGAGTGATTTTTGACTTCAATTCAAGTATGCGCATTTTTTCAAGGTTAACAGTCACTGGATGTTTCGATGAAGCTGCACGGACACCACCATAGACTTCAACGATGTCCCCAAGCATCAGTTGCCTAACAATTTGTCGGAGGCTTCCAGTAGGCTCATAAGCTGCGCAGTCTACTTCTCCAGTTTTGTCTCTTATCGAAAAAACAACATGCCTAACTGGAATGATTCTTGGCTCTTTTGAAACCGTGCCTCGAACAATCACTGGGTTGAAAGGCGTTATTCCATTTATTGAACTAGTTTTACGTAGATGAGCATCTGTTCCATGGTTTGTGCGGAAAATCACCCATCTTTCTACTGGCTCTTGTGAGTGGATAATCTTATGAGCTTGTCTAACTGCTTCTGCAGTTTCTCCTCTAATTCCATATAGAATTGGGTCTGGTCCGCGTGGAGTTATTAAGATTCGTTTGGTTTCAGGGTCAATGTTATTGAAAGTGAATTGTGAAGTCTTCTCATCCATCTCTTTAACTGAGGATGCTTCTATTTTTCTTCTAGTGCCACAATTTTCTGGAGTTCGATACGCTATAACTTCGTATGTGTGATCTTCCTCTAACGTCTCGCCTATTGCGGCTAGGCTTCCAATGACGCCTCTTCCAGTTTTGAAGCCTGTTGCTTCAGCCCCAAACTTTCTAATCAATTTCAGCGCATCTTTCATCTTTACTATTCCCCGAATTGTTTTTTTGGCGAATGTTTTGACTTCAGGTGGAATAGTATCGAAGAAGAAGACGACACCTGGGTCTGTGCCCTTATACTCTAAATCTGCGTTTTTCTCGACCGTATCAATAACTGTTTTCATAACTTCTTCTACAATATTTTCTTCGCATTCTATTCTGAGGCAAAGGGCACCGTTTCCGCGTGTTTTCCACGGAACGTTTGGGTTGAGTCGAATGAGGTTTGGGTAATCAGTGAAAACTACACCTTTTTTTAGTAGCTTGCCAACTAGAAGAGCCGCTATGTACGTAGTGCATCCCATTCTAGGAGAGTCTGTGTCATCGAATCCAATGTGTATTTTAGTCATTTTATGTCAGCCATAGCCTCTATGATGAGAAGTCTGCGGGCTGATAAGAATTTTCCATAAAGCAGATGTATAAGAAAAAAAGAGAGGATTTTAGGCGATTATTTGGCAACTTCTTCTGTGACAATCATTGTCAGAGTTGAGCGCACTTTGTCAAGTCTTCGTATGTTCCATGTTACCATTTCTTTTAGTTTATCCATTGAGTCGGCTTTTATTTTCGCTATCACATCGTAGACGCCGTAGACGCTGTATGCCTCAACTACTCCGTCAACCTTTTTTAGGGTTTTCAGAACATCGCTTTCTGAACCTATTTCAGTGTTTATCAGCACAAAGGCTATAGGCATATATTTCTCTCCGAATCTATGTTGTATCTGATACCCTAAAATATTTTTGCTTACGCATTTAAAGATGATGAACTATGGCTAAGGAAAATAAGATAAAGAGTAAGGAAATGCGTGCCCTCGAATTGAACGCTGAATACTTCGGAGTTTCTAGACTTCAGTTAATGGAAAATGCCGGAAGAAGTGTCGCTACTGAAATAGTATCTAGGTTCAAGTCTGATAAGACAAGGGTTGCCGTTTTCTGTGGCACGGGCGGAAATGGCGGAGACGGCTTCGTTGCGGCACGCCATCTACTTTCATATGGTTTTAAAGTTGAAGTAATATTGGCTGGAAAATTCATTGACATTGTCGACGAGGCAGCATCGAAGAATTGGCAAGCCCTACAGTCTTTAGAAGACATCATCAATTTGCATGAGGTTTATGACTCTGCGCTTATTCCAGATATCGAAGCAGAGGTTGCTGTCGATGCACTGCTCGGAATAGGGTTGAAAGGCTCCTTGCATCCACCTATCCTGCAGTTAGTGAAAAAAATTAATGCCATGAAAGCTTTTCGAGTTGCAGTGGACATCCCTACAGGGATAGATTCTGACACAGGAGAAGTTTTAGGCGAAGTTGTCAAAGCTGATTTGACAGTAACTTTCCACAAAGCAAAGCCAGGGCTGGGTGAAGCCAAAAAATACACTGGAGAATTAGTTGTAAAAGACATAGGCTTACCATACGAGTTTGAAAGTTTTGCTGGCCCAGGTGATGTCTCTCTAGTTGTGAAACCACGTCCAAGTGAGGCGCACAAGGGTGATTTTGGCAGGCTGTTAGTCATAGGTGGAAGTGAAGTCTTTTCTGGTGCTCCTACCCTAGTAGCCTTAGCTGCTCTTCGTACAGGCGTAGACTTGACATACGTTGCTGCTCCTCAAAAAACGGCTTATGCCATTGCTTCCATGTCTCCTAACCTAATTACGGTAAAGCTGGAAGGAGAACACCTTAACCCCCGCAACAACGCAGTTATTAAACGTTATTTGGAAGTTTCAACAGGAGTCGTTATTGGGCCAGGATTAGGACTACACAAAGAGACAAAAGATGCAGTAAACGAAATCATAACAACAGTAGAAGTCGCTAAAACTCCTTTACTATTAGATGCTGACGGGCTTAAGGCATTTGCAGAGTCTAAACGAAAAGTTGACATACCACTAGTCTTGACGCCTCATGCTGGAGAATACAAAATATTGACTGGAGAAACCCCGCCTACAAATTTAAAGAAGCGAGTAGAAGAGGTGCAAACGACAGCGCAAAAATTAGGCGCCACAATATTGCTCAAAGGAAATGTAGACATAATTTCTGACGGAAAGAGAGCAAAAATAAATTTCACTGGCAATCCAGGCATGACTGTTGGCGGAACGGGTGACGTCTTAAGCGGAATTGTGGGCGCATTTCTGGCACAGAAGGCAGACCCCTTTGAGGCTGCTGTTGCAGGGGCTTTCATCAATGGTGCCGCAGGCGACTTTGTAAAAAACGAGAAAGGCTATCACATGGTTCCAACAGACCTTATCGATTGGATTCCAAGAGTTATGGACAACCCAATGGCTCATTTAAAGGTGCGCAAGAGTGTGTCAGAAAGAAACTAGAATTGTGGTCTATCATGCCAAGCAATGCGATCCGAAGAAGTGCACAACATTGAAACTTGGACGTCATAACCTTGTCAGGGTTGTTCATAGAATTAGAGCATTGCCAAAGGGATCCGTCATTCTCAATCCTTTTTCAAAAAAGGCTTTTTCTCCAAGAGATAGGCTTCGACTGGAAAAGAGAGGCTTGACGGCTATTGACTGTAGCTGGATACATGCTGACGAGGTTTTTGAACTTTCTATGCGCGGAGCTTCACGTTGTCTGCCTTACTTGATTGCTGCGAATCCAGTGAATTATGGGGCACCCACTAAATTAAGCACAGTGGAAGCATTAGCCGCAGCATTGTACATAGTTGGACTAAAAGACAAAGCAGAGCGTTTGCTTTCTATTTTCAAGTGGGGGCCTCAATTCATTAACTTGAATCGAGAACTTTTGGACAGTTATGCCAATGCAAAGGACAGTACAGAAGTAGTTGAGTTGCAAGCGAGGTTCATGTCCCAATAACCTCAATCACTTGGTTTTCTTTGTCAAAATAGCTGCCATTAAATAACCAAGAAGAACAATGACACAGTAATTTGTGAAATCCTCCTAAAAACAGTGGAAAATCTTAAATAAACTACCTTTTCAAAAGCCATCTAACAGTGAAAGACATGTCATCTCGAAAAAAGCCTCCTCAAACGAAATTGCAAAAAAGTAATTCTTCTGTCGAGCCGAATGAATTAAGACGTTTAAACAAGTGTCCTAAATGCGGTAAAGATATTGCTTGGGTCGAATTTTCAGGTCAAACGTATGGCGGTAGTTATGCCTTCGAAATAGAGCACACGTTTAGCTTTACTTGTCCAGAGTGCCATTACGTTATCTATCAAGTTGGTTTTAGAATATATCAGAAAGACTTGAAGCCAACTACATGGATGGTTGCAGAGGAGAAGAAAGAGGAAGTTCCATAAATCTCATTTATGGGTTGGCATGTTGATCAAAACGCAATCAAAATGAACTTCTTTTTGCGGATATTTGATCAACCATAATTGTTACAAGAAAAGATAAGAAAAAAATATAAACTGAAGTAGCATCAAAGATGAGCGATGAACAAGTGGAGTATTTGAGAAGAAAAATGCTCAATCTTGAAAGGAGGTGAAAAAGATGGTGCATGAAGGTAGAGGAAACCTCTTCAGAAGAAAGGATGATAAATATTTGATCTACTTGCCTAAAGACCTATGCGAGGATAGTATGTTTCCGTTTCACGTTCCTAAAGATGAGCCGTCAATCAAGGTTAAAGTAAGCTTCAGAATAGGCGGAGAGAAGAAGTTAGTTATCGAAGAGTGGAAGGAGTAGTTAATCTAATTATTTTTTGTCGCCTGCTTTCACGGGCAGAAGCAATAGGTTCGATGCTCGTAGGTTTTTTAAGCGTTTCTTTGACGCTTGTGTACACAACTATAGCCGTTGGCAGTACTAGGAATCCTGAAATCACAAACATCATCCTTGGACCAAGTGAGTCCCACACTAGAGCGGAAATAAGTGGTCCAGGTGTTGCCGCTAAACTTGCTATGAAGCTGTAGAGGCTGAGTAGTTTCACTCTATGTTCTTGTGGCATGAGTTCTGTTTGCAATGCTCTGAAACCTGGTATGCCAATTGCGCCAATGCCTCCTAAGATGCTGACTAAAATCAGATGTATCGGTGCTTGAGCTATAGCAAAGCCAAACGCTTGCATCGTAACGAGAATTTCATGTACTAACAGAGGTGGTATTCGTCCTATTCTATCGCATATTGCTGCAGCAGGAATCATTACGATTATGGATATCGCTGTGGATAAACTTGTGATTATGCTCACGTGTAAAGGTTCTGCTAATATGACTTTGTAGGCATAGGAGATGAATAGTGAGCCGCCTATGGCTCCTCCGAAACTTATGGTTATTTGTGCTATGACTAGCATGTAGAGAGATCTAGAATCTGGCAGGGAATGATGAATTTGTTTTATTTCTGATAGTTTCCAAGGGAATATTCTTGTTTGTTGTGCTCCTTTATGAGTTTCTTTCAGGAGTAAAAGTACTCCTATTAAGGCTAGGAGGTACATTGTGAATGCGAACAGGAAAGGCGACCTTATTCCATATGCTATCAACATCCAGCCGCCTACTATTGGTCCTAGGACATTGCCTACAGCCCTTAATGTTTCTACATAGCCGAATGCGGATGCTCTTCTCCTGTCAGCCACAGATTCGGCGGTCATGGCAGTCATTGTTGAAATTATGATTGAGGTGCCTACTGTTGCGAAAAGAACTGCGATTATGAGTTCTGGTATTGTTTCGGTTTTGAAATATATGATTGCTCCTAGGCAACAGGAGGCTATTCCAAGTATTAGAATGAGCTTTCTTCCATATTTATCTGCCAAGAAGCCGCCTGCGATGCCGACTAGGCTTGAGACAAGTGAGGCTGTGGATAAGATTCCGCCTAATGCTATGTTTGAACCTGAAACAAGTTGGTCTATGTACTTCTGAGTAACAGGGGTTAGGGAAGATGTGGCAACTGCGACTGTCGTGCCAGTTAATGCTAAAGTTTGGATATTCATCTGAAGCATCATGGCTTGTTTGAGTTTTTCTGTGAGGCTCAAGGCTGTTTCCTGCTGTTTAGTTGAGGTGCAAATAATGTATGTGTGTTCTATAAAAATTCATTACTGATAGTTATTTGGATTTCATAATCCTTATTGCATTTGAGATTAACCAATTGTGTGTAGAGGAGTCAGTTTGGATCAGAAAGAGATACTTTTGAAAGAGATTTCCATCAGGGTGGGCGACAAGATAGGTGAACAAACTGTTTCTGAGAAGGTTGATCAATTCATAAAGTATGGCAATGTGTTTCTCCTCTTTGAGATGATGAATTTAAGGAAAGAAATTGAAAGAATCAAAGAAGAAAATCAAGCGTTGAAGACTCGCTAGCAAACTAGTATAGACCCCCCTTATATATACTCTCCAAATATTTTTTATTTAAGCACAATAAAGGGTTGGTGTGTTGGGCGTAACCCGACTTTGGTCTTAGTAATTTTTCTGTTTGATTGTTGTTTTCTTGCATTTTGGTCACCTCCTTAGACAAATGTCTCTAATGTTTTGCATCTTCGTGCTTCTAAAAAACCGTTTAAGGTTTCTAATAGAGGTCTTTGTATTTTGTATTTGACTTTTTGCTTGCTTAGTTTCCGTCTCATTTTCTTGTCTCTCATTGATTTTGATATGAAATTGAAATCCATGTTTCTACGCCCTCCTGTATATTGTGGTTGGTTTGTTTGTATGTAGAAATTCAGTTTCATGGCTTTTGTGCCATTCATTATCTGTGGATTTTTTATCATACAAATTTCCTCACTTTTTATGGGAAATTTGTCGTTTGTTTGTCGTGATTTGAGCATTTATGGTGCTTTTGAATGAAAAAGCAAGAGAATAAAGATTTAATCGCAGTGACCTTGCTGGGATGCAAGGGGAATCTTTATCTCTAATAAATGCAGGTCTTGGAGAGAGTTTGAGAGAACAATGAAAAGGTCCTTTCAACTTGCGTCGGTTATGCATGCATTTGTGCTGGTTGTTGCGCGAAAATTTAATTTCGGGAGCTTGTGATTATTCATGTTCGAGGAATTCCTTTGTTGATGGACTTCGTCAAACCTTTAAGTAATCTAATTGGCGAATGTGGCATTAAAGATGGAAGTTATCCAGATTCAGAAGCTGGTATCGGTAGACAATATTTCAATCCAACAATTGGAGGCTTAACAGACGAAACAATCACAGAGAATATCTTCGTTGACATGATAGTTTCATGTTTTAGAGAAAAGAAAAAAGATATGTGGTTCGAGACAAGGGTTAACCTTTGGGAACTAGCGAATGCACGAGACCCAAATGATGCACTGAAAAGATTCCGACATTTGCTTCAACCAGACATAGACCTTCTATATGGCTCTTGTATTGATGGACACCGACAAACACCAATGGTTGGTGTAGAAGTTAAACTGTTCAAGGGGCATGGCTATGGAAGAAAGTTGTCAAAGACAACAGCTTGGGAAGGTTATTACGCTGGACTAGATGAAGCAATATCGTTATTGACTATGGGACTAGATTGTGTCTACCTATGGCATGTTCATGTTTTCCCTAGTAGGGTATTGGTGAAGTATCTCGAAGAATATGGTGAAGATTTTTTCAAGAAAATTGCAATTGAATGTCGTGATTTAAGTATTGCTGGAGGTTCTTGGATAAGCACGACTCTGGAATTTCTTGAGATACCAATAGGATATGTTTATAGTTTTTTGATTGTTGACCCCTACAACAAAAGCTTTGAAATAGTGATGCCACGAATCGCATTGGGTGCAGAAATCAACCCCTTGTCAACTTCTGAAGCACTACCAACCAGAAATCTAATTATGGAATCGTTGAATTTGGAGAGCTTGAAAACTGAGATAAAAAGGATGTTCTGTGCAAACTGTAAAGAAGATTTTGGTTATCACAAACTATATTACAAGTTTTGCCCTTATTGTGGTGCCAAGCTTGAACCATGCACGTCCTACTAAAATCTTGGTGCCTGCATCCATTTGGTATGCTTGTTTGATATTAATGAACTGTGTTTTTTGTCTGGGCTAGGCATGTTTTTGAGATTTCTCGGCGAAAATCATGTTGGTGATACGGGTTATGTTATAGTCTATCATGGAGAGAGCTTGAGGTGCCTTTTCTGTTTTTGATGCGTGACAGCTTTCTATTAGCCATTTCCTGAAAAAGTCGAAGAATTTTTTTATGAATATGTATTGAATGCTGTGTTCAAAGTTTTTGCTGGGGTCAATCGCATCATGAACTAGTAATTTTAGTTGATAGAGGTTGCTTAGTGTCAAAATGTTCGTAATGATTATTACCTGCTCGTCGATTGGGCAAGCTTTGAATTGCTCCTTAAACCTAAGTAGATTCCTTATGAATTGGTCGGTTTTCATGCTTTGCTGGAATGTTTCCAGTTTTGCCCAGTTTGCTGTATATGTCACTTTTTGCTTTCCTTCTCTTTTCCTAATTAGTAGCTTGTTTTTGAGTAAGTGGTGCAAGTGCGCTATTAGTGTTGGTTTTGACATTTTCCAACCTAGTTTATTGAGAGTTTCGTATAATTCGTTGAATCTGAGGGTTTTTTCGCTAACAAGGAACAGTGAAAAAATATTTTCGCAGTATTCGTCTAGGAGTGGTTTATCCATATAGGTAAGCCTTCTTTACCTGTAAACTTACTTTACCGTTATATAATAGTTTTCGTATTGTAGTTTTTGAGGATTGTTGTATATGTCTGTTGATGCCTACAAACGTAATACATGCTCCGAGTCTATGGAAGATGATGTGTTTGATGATGAACAGCCTTTGGTTTTGAAGGATGTCATTCCAGCATTAGAGAATGGTTGGGGTTCTTATGGGGATTTTCAGCTTGTGGGAAATGGTGAAGTAACAAACGAATACTGCGGTAGATATTCGCATAGTAAGGGGTGTTTGCGGGTTGAGAATCATAATAAAGTTGTTTTTGATAAGTTTGGGAATTCGGTGAATTGCTCTGGCAAGGGTTACATTAAGATTTTTCATAATTTTTGTTATAAGCCTTCTTGTCCTGTCTGCTATAAGTATGGGTGGGCGGTGCGTGAAGCTAAGAATATTGGAGCTCGTTTATCGGAGAATGGGAAATATAGTATGGGTTTTGGTCGTTGGGGTATGATTGAGCATATTGTTGCGAGTGTTCCAGTGAAGGATTATTATCTGAGTTTTGAGGCTATGCGTTTGAGGGCTACGAAAATTTTGTTTAATAGGGGTGTGATTGGTGGTGTTTTGATTTTTCATGGGTTTAGGTTTAATCCTTCATCGAGAGATTGGTATTGGAGTCCTCATTTTCATGTTTTAGGCTTTATTTTGGGTGGTTATGCTCGTTGTCGCTACTGCAAACGTAAATGGAATTGTTTGAAGGGTTGTGGTGGTTTTGATGATAGGAATTATCATGATGGATTTTTGAAGGATGGGTGGGTTGTTAAGGTTTTGGGTAAGCGTAAGACGGTTGTTGGAACGGCTTGGTATCAGCTTCATCATGCTACTTATAAGGTAAATTCTAAGCGTTTTCATGTAGCGACTTGGTGGGGCGTTTGTAGTTATCGTAAGTTGAAGGTTACTGTTGTGAAGCGTAAACATTTGTGTCCGATTTGTCATGAGGAGTTGTATAAGGTGTATGTTTTTCTTGCTATGGTTAGAGATAGAGATTCTCCTGATTATGTTCCTGAAGTTTTTGTTGATGTGTATGCTTCTGATGGTTCTCCTAATTGTGCTGAGGCGGTTAGCGGTAGCTCTGGGTAGTGATGGTTATGTATCATGCTGACCCAGAGTGGTTTAGGGAGATAGAAGAAAACGAGAGCCATTATTCTTGGCGTTGTCCGTTTGACGGTTTGGAGTGTGGCAATTCTGTTAAGGGTTTACGTTTTGGTGTTTGCAAGGATTTGTGGCTTGTTTGTCCGAGATTTGCTAATAAGGTTGATGTCTTTCTTTGTCGTGACAGTTTGCCGTGTAATAAGTTTGTTGATGGTTTCGGTTTTGGTGCGTGTCGTGACAAGGGCTTTGGTGGTAAGTTGCGTGTTTG
>Ga0315312_1002458_pt1 | contig 12878 bp, 17 predicted proteins | sample TDP7_MG_FD_203629 | JGI IMG/M metagenome (GOLD analysis project Ga0315312, IMG submission 203629) | Freshwater sediment microbial communities from Lake Towuti, South Sulawesi, Indonesia - TDP7 | ecosystem: Environmental > Aquatic > Freshwater > Lake > Sediment | place: Indonesia: South Sulawesi... | reverse complement strand
GCTCAGTGGTGCCGTAGCGCGATCTTACCAGCATAACTACCTCCGCCACAGATCGTACTTTCTATCCTGGAGGTAGTATAGGATATTCTATTTGATTTGTCAAATATTATGCCGTTTGATATAGTAAAGCTATTTATAGGACAAGGCATTAGATTTCCTCTGCACTGGCAGCGACTAAGGCACCTTTAGCTACTGACTTTAACGGTTGCGTTGCCATTCTTACTTCGCCTACTGGAAAAGGTAATTTTAACCGGTCTAAAATCTGTTCAAACCTCTGGCTGAAACCTCTGGGAAGCGATGTACCTCCCGATAGGACAATAGTAGGCTTGACTATATCCGGCACTCCCCCTACCTTATTAAACTCCTGCTTTATATTTTCAATTACATACTCAATAAGGTTGTTATAATATATAGAGAAGGCATTTTCTATCTTATTTAGGCCTTTCTCCTTACTTAAATCAAGAGAGGATTCCTTTATCGCTGATATACGGCTGGCTGCCTCATCCACTGCCGTAGCAACCTGCTGGTCTATCCAGTCACCAGCCCTGGTAAGTGAAAACTTGAAAATGGGCACAGACATAAAGCTTAAGCAGACATTGACCACCCCGCCACCAAGGGAAATGCCGATTCCTATAAAATTTTTATCGGCTAACTCGGATAATATAACCGCCAGACCTTCATTTATCGGCCTTGGACTATAACCTAAGGTCTTTAAGAATCCTTCAACGATCTTTATATGGTATATGAGATCAAAATCTGCATCCAGAGGCTCACCAGGGACGGAAAAGTAGGCTATCTCATCTTGATAACGAGGTTCACCCACCACACTTTTTATCAATAACTCTATCATAGGAAGGGCCTCTTTCTCAGTCGGGCTTATCACACCTTTACTTAGAGGCCTTCTTGTCTCTTTATTAAATATATTGGCAAATTGTAGAGCCTCATCGCCTACTACATGGAACTTATTATTTTTTATAATGTATTTTATCTTAGAATCATCGAATATCTTCTTAGTAAAACCTGCATATTCTACTTCGAAGAATGCGTTTCGCTCGGACCTGAAAATGATTTCCTCACCTTCCATGTCCGCACATTTCACAAAGACTGTCCCTATATCAACGCCCTTGCCTTTCTGTATCCCAACTTTGATGTCTCCCATCTCCTTCACTTCATTCTGATTAGTCATCTCTTACCCCTCCTTTTTGAACTTCTTTAAATAATTTGATTAACCTATCAATGTCAGATTTTTCTTTTTCTACCTTTGGTCCAATCTTATAAATGTTACTTTCTAAAGACAGACTTTCATCTTCTATGGGAAATGCAAAATCGGTCTTTATCTTCAGAAGTAATTTTATTCCTTCTACTCTCTTCTTTAACTGATCGCTAATCAGCCTGACTATCTCAGCAGCAACTTCTTCAAGTAACTTTCTGTCAATGTTTACCTCCCCCGCGCTTAATAGCGTCCTCATGCCTTCCTTGGCTAAGGAATAGCCACCATTAGAAAATTTCAAATAACCTTTTCTTACTAAGTACTGGCATAAAAAACCTATGTAGTCCGAGGAAAAACCTACCTCTTTTCTTATCTGATCCTTAGTTGCCTCCCTCAATCGAGCAACACAATTTATAATTTCCACTTCTGTGCCTAATGGCATCAACTTTACCCCACACCTTTCTGATTATTAACTATCTGCGTCTCTTATAAAGGTACAGGGTCTACTTTTCCCATTCCTCCGGATAAATAGTAATATTGACAAAGTTGTAAGGTGGTAGTGGGCCGGCATACATAAACTTAATTCTCCTCTTATATTTGTCGCTCAGGTCATCCATTATATTGTCAAACTCCTTCTCCCTTCCCCTATCCACTAAAAATGCGGCATTGATAAACATCTCTTCGCTAAGCGTTTTATTAAGTCTATAATCAAAAGCTGTTCTTTTTAACGTTTCTACTATTCTGTCAGCCTCTTCCTCTTTTTTCCTTTTTAGAGCATTTTCCACTAACTTGCCCAGTTCCACCTTGGCATGCATGAACGCCTTCGTAGAGGAAATGTTCTTTTTCCCCGGCCCCTTAGGAAAGGATTTTCTAAGGGGGCCCATTTGATTCTGTAAATTCTCCTTTAGTCTCTTAATCTCTTTATTCTCTTCTGTAATCTCCTTGTAGATAATGTCCATATTTTTCCATAATCCTTTAACGCCTAACTCTATTTTGTGGTCCATATCTCTCAATACACTCTTAAATTCTCTCTGCCTTCTATCTAAGAGATTCCTTATCTCATCAGCATTTGAGGCTATTGTGCAAAACCTTACGGGCAAGACTGTAAACTCTTTCATCACCTCCTCTATAACCATCTCATGCGCAAGCATATTTTCTCTACTCACTACATACCTGGTCATGGGGGAATTACTAACAACCATGCTTAAATCACCATAACCAATGGCGGAGACCTCATCCCCTCTACCTCCGATGCCGATGGGACCGAAATTTCTCTCCTGTCTCGTCCCGATTATACAATAAATATATTTTCCTTCCTTTTCCATGTCCCTTAATCTCGCACTTTTACAATGATAGAATTATGTCCAAAATCTTCTTCTCTGAAGGAACATCGACCATCCTTACTTTCCTGTTCAACAGACTGAAGGTATTCACGAAGTAACCTATATGCCTTGGTCAGTTCATTAAATTTTCCTTCTGCATCCTGGCTGCTTAAATTTCTATCAGGATGATACACGAAAGCTCGATTTCGGTAAGCTTTTTCTATCTCTGCCATCGTGGCAGTATCATTCAGACATAATCTTTTTCTTGCCAAATCTATCTCGTCAAAGCGTATTTGTTTAACCTCAACAGTATAAAAACTATATGCGGGTAATGGGCCGACACATCTGAAATTTATCTTTTCCAAGTATCTTCTATTTAATTCTTCTACTTTCTCATCAAAGTCTCCCTGATTATCTTTAGAGATAAGAAAGGCGGTATTAAAAATCATCCTGTCATCCATAAGGTCGTGCGCTCTCAAATCTATGGTCACCTTTGCTGATAACTCCCCAATCTCAAAAAAAATTTTTTCTCTTTTTTTATCTAAGATATCTTTAATGAGGTTGCCCATCTTTATCTGGTCTTCCACAGATACACCCTCAGGTTTGGACCTCAGCTTTTCTTTAAGCTCTTTAACCTCTTTCTGTTCACCAATTTCTTTAATTACGGAATTTAAATCATTCCACGTCGCTACCACATCAATTTCGATCTTGTCGTTGATCTTCCTGAATATATCCTTAAACATCGCGTATCCCTTTGATAAAATCTCTTCAACCTCTCTGATATTTAAGGCATAAGTGCCGAGCCTCATAGGGATGATGGTGTAAGAATCCATAACCTTCTCGATTACCTGCTGGTGACGGAGGAGGAACCTGGCAACTTGATCCTTAGGAACAGTGGTATAATTTATTAATGAGGAATCACTTACGACTGCCGAGATATCCTGATAAGGGATTGTATAGACTTCTTCATGGGCAGTGAACCCGTATGAATTAAACAATTTCTCTTCTGAAGTCTCTATAATACCGAAAATATATTTAGCTTCCATCCTCGGTGCTCATTTATTGTTACCCTGAACGAAGTGAAGGGTCTCGTAAAGATTCTTCGCTTCGCTCAGAATGACACATAGTCTTGCGTAATTCAGGTTTAATTGCCTTCGTGGCTTCTTCAAAATGCCTCCCTGAAATCTTAAATTCTTTGCTCTTTGCTCCTCGCTCATTGCTCAAATATTCCCTTATGGCCAACATAGATGCCTTTCGGCAGATAAACTCAATGTCAGAGCCTACTTTACCTTCAGTCTCCTTGGCTAATTCTTTCAAATCTACGTCCTTAGCAAGTGGCTTATTTTTAGTGTGTATTTTAAATATCTCTTCCCTGGTCCTTTCATCTGGTTTAGGTAATTCAAGTAAAAGGTCAAACCTGCCGCTCCTAAGAAGCGCCGGGTCGACTAAATCCAGTCTGTTGGTTGCAGCTAAAACTACTACACCCTTTAATTCCTCTATACCATCCATTTCGGTAAGGAATTGGCTTATGACCCTTTCTGTCACATGGGCATCTGTGCCACTTGAACCCCTTTCAGGTACCAGGCTATCTATTTCATCAAAAAATATAATTGTGGGTGATGCCTGCTTTGCCTTTTTAAAGACCTCACGGATGGCCCTTTCACTTTCCCCGACATACTTCGATATCAAACTCGGCCCTTTTACTGAAATAAAATTAACCCCGCTCTCATTAGCTACCGCCTTGGCCAATAAAGTCTTTCCTGTGCCGGGAGCGCCGTAAAGTAATATCCCTTTGGGTGGATTTGTATTCGCCTTTTTGAAGATATCAGAATGTTTAAGAGGCCACTCAATCGTCTCTTTTAATTCCTCTTTTATATCATTAAGACCGCCCACATCATCCCACTTAACATCAGGCACCTCTACAAAAAACTCCCGTATGGCAGAGGGTTCCACTTCTTTCATCGCCTCTAAGAAATTATCCATCGTTACTTCTAATTTAAGTAAGGTCTCATAAGGGATATCAGCCATCTCAAAGTCAATTTTGGGCAGGATCTTCCTTAAGGCTACCATCGCTGCCTCTCTGGCTAATGCTTCCAAATCCGCCCCAACAAAACCATGGGTGATTTCAGCCAGTTTTTCCAGCTCAACGTCAGAGGCTAAAGGCATCCCCCTTGTATGAATATGGAGTATCTCCAAACGACCATTTCTGTCTGGGATAGGGATGGAAATTTCTCGATCAAATCTTCCGGGCCGCCTCAAAGCTGGATCGATAACATTAGGAATATTGGTTGCGGCTATCACTATAACCTGGCCCCTTGATTCCAACCCATCCATTAAGCTTAACAGTTGAGCCACAACCCTCCGCTCAACCTGTTTTTCCCCACCCATTTCCTCTCTTTTGGGTGCAATCGAATCTATTTCATCAATAAAGATTATTGCGGGGGCGTGCTTTTGGGCGTCTTCAAATACGCTCCTTAAGCGTGCCTCAGATTCACCATAGAACTTGCCCATTATTTCAGGGCCAGTTATGTGGGTAAAATATGCCTCTGTTTCGTTAGCAACGGCTCGGGCAATCAAGGTCTTCCCGCAACCCGGAGGGCCATGCAGAAGTACCCCTTTTGGTGCATCAATCCCCAACCTTTCAAATACCTCTGGATATTTAAGAGGCAATTCTATCATTTCCCTGATCCTTTGAATCTGTGTTTGAAGCCCTCCTATATCCTCATAGGAAACACGTGTGCCTTTTATCTCCTGTGTTCCCTTTGTCTCCAGCCTGATAAGGGTGGTTGGTTCAATCAATACGATTCCATCGGGGATCGTAACTATTACCTTAAAATCACAAGATCTTGAACCAAAGAGACTGGCTCTGACCCTGTCTCCCGCACTCAAAGGAAGCCCTTCAATAAGAGAGCCGATATACTTAAGATCTTTCTCATTTTTCAGGATGCCTGATATACTCAGAGGTGTTAGGGTAATCTTACCTGCCGGCCTGGTCTGTACCTTTTTAATCCTTACCTTTTCATCTATCCCGACCTGCGCATTTTCCCTTGTGATCCCATCTATCTGGATAATTCCTTTTCCTCTTTCTTCGGCATAGCACGGCATTACCTTGGCGGGAGTTCGTCTCTTGCCAGTAATCTCGATAATCTCACCTATTTCAACCCCTAATCTTTTCATATCCTCAGGGTCTATCCTGGCTATTACTCTGCCCACATCCTTGGGTAGTGCCTCTCTAACTTTTAATGTTAGGGTTGCGTCATCTTTCGTCATTTCTTAATCCCACCTTGCCAATAGAGCATAAAACCCAAAATTCGAAGTATGAAATTAGAGACAATGTTTGCTATTGTCTTTGGCAGGTTTTTTACAAAGGTTCTAACATTTGTTGCAAATTGGAGGGTGCGATCTTCCAAGTCATACTGTTTTGAATTTCCCATTTCGGTCATTCGAATTTGTTTCGTGCTTCAGGCTTGGCATTTCGAATTTATAATGTCTAAATCCTTATGTGTTTTCATGGCACTCTTCCACCCATCCACTCATTTACTCATTCACTCATCTATTTTTTAATCATGATCTCTAAGATACCGTTCTTATATGTATAAGAAAGTGTTTCTTTCTTGACCTCCATTGGTAGAAGAACCTCTTTTCGATAGTTCCTATTCTTACCAACTGCTGAAATCTCCAATATATCTCCTTTTAAATCTAATGTTATACCTTCCTCATGAACTCCGGGAATCTCGGCTATAATCAGGACTTCATTTTTCTCATCAAACACATCTGTTAAGGGCTCCCTCTCTTCTTCCACAACAGGCCCCTCTGCTGTCTTTTTAATATTGCCAAATGTCTCAACAACTGGCTTTCCACCAACGACGCTCCTAACTGAGAACCCATACACTCCCCTCATACCTTGCTTAAGCCGGCTTAAATCTATTTCACCTTCTTTCTTGACTTCGCCACCTGCCTCTTTCAATTCTGCGGCAAGATCAATTAGCTTTTCTATGCCTTTAACCAACCCGCCTAAACTGAGTCTTCCTATGCCAAAATCTATATCTAAACCCTCTTCTTCCCTTTTCCCCTTTGGTTTTTCTTTTGCCACTTTCCTCCTCCTCTCTATATTTTTAACCCGAATTATACAAGGGTGTAGCCGCTGATTATCTATTTTGAGACAACCCCTTTGCCTCTACATGTTAAGCACGGAAGATTACCACCTGCCTTTCTTCCCCTTCCTTTGCAGGTGGGGCAGGTTTCAATATCTTTGGTGCTTACACTCACAACCCCCTTACCGAAACATGCAGGGCAGGTAATATTCGTTCTCCGATATGCCTTCCCGCTTCCACTACAAAAGGCGCAGAGGACAGCCGGGGCCTTAATACTTACGATTCCTTCTCCTCTACAAACAGGGCATTTGATTCCTTTTACACCAGTTAAAAATCCACCTCCTTTACAAAAGGTACATTCGAATACCTTACCTTCAATGACCTCACTCTTTCTCATCATCCTGCCGGCCCTCCACTGATATGCCTTCCATCCCGTTCCCATATCGATAATTTGCTCAAACTTCAATTCAGTAATTCAATGACATCTTCTTCCATCTTTTCTCTTGAGATTCTTCGTTTACAATCCCTTTACGGTCAGCTTGCCGACCCTTCTCCTCTAAAGCCTTTAACATCTCTATCTCTTTGTTTATATCATCTACCCTTTTTTGAATTGCTGCCTTCCGCTTCTCCAGTATAGCATCTTCTTTCTCCAATCGTTCCTTCTCCTTTCGGAGCATATATAAATCTAAATAGGCACTGCTTGCCACTCTCGGTATAGAGCGCTTGCCGGTGCTATGCATACTCCTGATATTTCGAAGGCCACTGATATCACCTACGCTTCTTGGCATCCTTAATCCCTCCTAGTACAGAATTCACCATATATGAAACCCTGCGACATTGCTTCGGCACTTTGTGCCTCGCAATGACAGGAGTGTGAGTTGTTCATTTTGTGTCATTGCGAGCCTGACTAAAATCCCTGCGAGATTCCTCGCGGAGTTTATCCTGAGCCGTCCTTTGAGATTCTTCGATACGCTCAGACTTGTCCTGAACCGAGAGATTCTTCGGCTTCGCCTCAGAATGACAGAAGGCGAAGGGCTCGGAATGACACTTCATGTCATCTTGCACTTTTCCTCGCTGTAACAAGGACACTTTTTTTAACACTTGCCCCTATAATCTTGAGCTCAACCAGTTGGCCTTCCTTCAGCCCAGCAGCTTTCTGGATATTAGCTGGGATGGAAATCCTTCCCCCCTTATCTACTTTCGAGAATGCCCGCATTAAAGCCATTCTGCACCTCCTTTACCTTCCCCCTTTGTCATTCTGAGCCCTTCACTCTGTATCATTCCTTCACCTTCTCGCCGTCTCTTCGCTATCCGTCATTCTGAGCGAAGCGAAGAATCTCTCATCGCTCAGGTTAAACTCCGCGATGAATCTTTTTTTCCCTTGCTTGTTGCGATTCTTCGGGTTCCTTCACTCCGTTCAGGACCCCTCAGAATGACACGTAAAAACCTTTTTTTATCAAACACCTCCATTTAGCAATACTTATTAACCAACTCCTTGACTATTTCTTTTACCCTGGCCTGATTCGTCTTTGAGCCAACCCTGCTTGTTTCAGAAGCTAAGATATCCTGACATATTTGCATAAAGGCCCCATTGGCTTTAGCAGGAGTGATTTTCTGAACTTTAAGGGTTTTGGCAATCATTATGCACCCGCGGATAGTGGGAGCAAACTCGCACTTGCCCGATTCCCTCAAGCCTCTTACAATATTGACTACCTTTTCAGAATCCTTTTTAGAAAGTTTGGATTTTGCCTGAGTTATCGCAACCTCTGTCTCATAATCAAAGTGGTCAAGATCCATTGTTATCATCCTATCCCTCAAAGCATCCTGGCTTCTATGAACCCCTGCATACTCTTCTGGATTAGATGTAAATATAGCTGTAAAGTTTGGATCGACCCTCAAATACGGCTCTTCTCCTCTTCCCACAGGCAAATCCATTATCTTTTCGCTCAGGATAGAAAGCAAAATATTGTTTGCCTCAGGCCTTGAACGGGTAAATTCGTCATAGATGAGAGTAAATCCGTATTTACAGGCAATGGTCAGGCGATTATCCACCCATCGCTTTACCATATCCTCTTCTAACTTGAGCACTCGTGAGACAAAGCGGTCAACTATCTTTCTAAACCTGTAACCGTATTCTCCGCCAACTAAGTCAGAGGTTGTAAATTCCTCATCTCCATGAATCATTACCACAGGCCTTCCTATTTTACTTGCTACATGCATAGCGAGGGTGGTCTTGCCGGTACCGGAGACTCCCCTGAAATGGACGGGCAATCCTGCCTTAATATAGGAGAGTGCTCTATTAGTAATATCTTTAATAGGCTTTGTCTCCACAAAGTCTGGCAGTGGACTCGGCTCTAAAACTGTGGTCATCTCATCAATCATCTTCACTCACCTCCCCTTTTAATTTCAGGGCAGCAAGCCCCACCATTTGAATCTTTCGCTCAATTTTCTCGAGATCATAGTTGCTTCTTCTGAATCTCTTCTTACATCCTCTTCTTTCCTCTTAAACTCTTCTTTCAAAAGATTTACCTTAAGACGCTTATTTTCCAATTTCTCAATTGTTGCCTGGCGAAAGGCCTTAAAATTCTCCCACGCTCTCTCAAAATTCTTCTTAATCTCTTCTTGCCTTTTCATACAACCCCTTTACCATCACATGTAAGGCAGGGGAGTTTGCTCTCAGGAGCCCTTCCGGTTCCTTTACAATCAGGGCACTCTTTACTTTCCCCTTTTTTAACCGTAACCATCCCTTTGCCACCGCAGACATAACAGGTAATGCGTACTCCATAAGGATGGACTCCTGTCCCTTGACAATAGACACATTTTGTTGCTGGCTCTCTAACTTCTACCTTACCTACACCTGCACATACCTGACAGGTAGCTAACTTAGAAAGAAGCTCAAAAGGATCTTTCCCTGTACCTTTACAGAAAGCACATATGCTCATTATCTTCTCTCCTTACTTTAACCTAAAAATAACCCTAAACTGTCATTCCGAGGTCGAATCAACCGATGAATCTTAATGAAGCGCCACGGACAAGCCCGTCGTTCCCAAAATCATACCCACTTATGCCAAGACTTCAGGGGTTATTCGCCCCAAAGCGAAATCCGCCGAACCATGATTGCTCTAGCACTGGAGTGCTTTCGACATAAGCTACGCCTTCATCCACGACCAAGGCCGTGGATGAATGCGTAGACGAATAAAGGCCTTAGGATAAACTCCGGGAGGAACTCATCTTTTGAGACTTCGTCGTAAGCTCAGTCCAACCAATTGCCCAGCCTGTTCCAACCCTATCTTGAGATTGCTTCGGCTGTCTACGACAGCCCCGCAATGACAGGTGAGGCTATATTGGAAAATATATATTCCCCTCTTTCCTGACCTTGTCTTCCTCGAATAGTTTCTTGGATATTACACCCAATCTTGTTCTGCCGACCCCAAGGGGCTCTTCCATATCGCTAACTTTAACCCCTTCTGGATTTCTCTTAATAAATTCCAATACCTTTTCTTCCAAGCCTGCTTCCACCTCTTCAACAGCCTCTTTAACAGGCCTTACTTTTACTTCTGCCTCCACCCTGGGTTTAACTCTTTTTTTTTCCATCGTAGCAGCCATACTTCGCCAATTAGCCGCCATCTTTTCTCTTTCGGTCTTGTAAGCTTCCAATAAATCGGCAACCTCTGCGTTTCTCTCTTCTTGGCGTTTTTGAATATCACCCATCAGCTTCTTGGTCGCCTTAACCATATCATCTACATACTTGGCCAGAGCTTTCTTAAGTTCCGCGCTCATATCAGCATGAGCTTTATTGAATTCCTTAAGTTTATTTGCAACATAACTCTCGATATCCTTAATACCTTTCTTGATACCTCCCATCATATCCTCGAAGCTCTTTAGCCTCTCAGTTTCACCTTTTTTAAGACCCTCTCTTAAATTATCAGCCATCTCCTTATGTTCCTTCTGAAGACTTTTAATCATAGCACCTACTTTTTTAGTTAGATCTGTCACAAAATCTCTCAATGCCTTTGCCTGCTTAGCAGCCATATCTTTCCTCTCAGCGGCAAAGCCTTCCAGTTTTTTGTGAACATCAGTGGCCAGCTCTCCTATCGCCTTTACCCGCATATCATAAGAAGTAACGATGTCCTCACCAAGTTTTTTGATATCATCAGCTATTCCCATTTTTAATTCCTCCTTTCATATTTTTAGGTTTTTTATTCATTTTCTCCTCGTGCCTTTTTACCACTGCTTTTCTACGCCTCTCCCTTAATTGCCTTGAATGAACCCCCACCACCAATGTATTGGTGTAGGGGTGAATTAGTTCTCTCTCCTTTGAGCCATCTTCTTTTGCACATCCCGCCAGTTCTTGGCCGCCTCTACCCTTTCTTTCTTAAATCCACCCAGTAGATTTTTAACTTCTTGGCGTCTTTCTCCCTGATGCGCTATCCGCTCTTGATGTCGGGCCTTGAATTCTTTAAACATTGATCTGAGATCCCTTATCCGAAGTTCTCTTCCTTTTGCCAAAAGTTCTTTAAGTGTTTTTGCCATCTCCTGTTGCTCTTTTTGAAACTCTTTCAGCCTGGAGGTTACCTCATCTTTTCTTTCATCCTGTTTAGCAAGGATTTCTTTAATCATCTCTTGACATTCTTTGACCCTTTGGCATTCCCCTGCAGCAAGGGAATCTTTAAACTTCCCCAAGTTTTCCCTTAAAGCCCGCGCCATCTCTTTCTGTTCATTAAGGTAATTCTTCAACAAATTCCTGACTTCTTTTTCCCTCTCATCTTGGGTTGAAAGAATACCTTCCGTCATACTGTCAAAATCCTTCCTTCTTAGAGACTCGTTTTTGGCAAGACTCTCCCGTAATTCTGCATTAATTTTTTCTTGTTCTTGTTTTGTATCGAGCAAGGAATCTTGAAAACATTCGAGCATTTGGTGGGTAGTGTCAAGGAGGCCTTCAATACTCTGAATACTCCAGTTATAATAAGAAAATACATTTTCGCTATTATTCTTCATTTATTTGCTAAATTTTTTTTGCTAAATTTGCTCAAAAAGGAATTTCTTGGCGAATCATACTTTTTGTCTCCGATAGAGACGCAAGGATGATTCGGCAAGAACTCCCTCAACCATTGACCGACCTTATGCTGCTGCTGCGGCTGTTAAGCCGATAGCCTCAGCATACTTCAGGTAGGTCTCGACTGATGCAACAACTACTCTGGCCTCGATAGCGAGTAGCTCAATACCCACTAAGGAGACCCTTACCCAGGCATCAATCACCACGCCCTTGTCCAGGATTCGGTCAACAACCTCAACCAAACTGGAAGAAGCTATTGCTTTTTCCACTGCCATCTTTGTTCACCTCCTTTCATCTTAGATTCGGAATTAAGGAACCACTCCCCGACGGGGATCTGCCCACCCTCGAGGAAGTCCCTGTAATCCGCGACGCTGGTTCCAAAGTGGCCACTGGGAAGCTTGATTGTTGATAATTTGTCGTGTCCCGGATCCACTTGCGCACCGTTTTCGGTGCCGCAAAGCAGTACGTGGCCACAGCTGGCAAAGTAAGCCCATTCCTTGGGTGTCTCGCTTGTTTTATTATTAAGGTACATTGGGGTCTCAGAAAATTGTTGATAAAATGGGATGTGGAGCGAAAAGGAGCAGTCCACCATAAGCGGACCAAAATCAAAATCGGTCGGGAAATAGCCGATTCTATGTCTTGGGCCTTGTTTCCGCACAGATGCAAATGCGGGAGGGGGTAACTTCTCGTTATAATTTGGAAATGCAACTGTGAACATCTCATCGCTCCGCAGGGGCCGTGGACCTACTCTGCTAAATTTGTAGAATGCCCCCGCTACCCCTAGATTTTCGAACTTCCCGAGAAGAGCATAGACTCTAATTCACAAAATGCTGCAAGGCTTTAAAGTTTCCACCCGGAAGAGGGTTCGCCATCGGCTCGATAGACTTCTATTATCCATCCGAGAGGAAACCTCGAACATATTCTTCGGCGTGCTGTCTGGAATCTTTAAGACCCATGTATTAAGCCACATCGGCCAGGAAGGCCTTCATCTTCTCCCTAAATTTTTTTATTTATCGACAGTTCAGGCAGAAAAATTGATTTTTTTTAATCTAATTCATTATTCATATTTCTGTCAAGCCTTTTCTGCTTTCGAGGAAAATATTTTTATCCAGGGCGATGGATGTAGAAAAAGGGGGACTATGGAGAACGCTCTCTACCCTTTTTAATTTGACAGGCATCTCCAAATTAGAGGGCAA
>Ga0315312_1002456_pt1 | contig 12882 bp, 6 predicted proteins | sample TDP7_MG_FD_203629 | JGI IMG/M metagenome (GOLD analysis project Ga0315312, IMG submission 203629) | Freshwater sediment microbial communities from Lake Towuti, South Sulawesi, Indonesia - TDP7 | ecosystem: Environmental > Aquatic > Freshwater > Lake > Sediment | place: Indonesia: South Sulawesi... | reverse complement strand
GCCAAGATGCACGCGACAAAACTTCTAAGGGCGACTCAAGGAGGGAGAAGGGGATGAGGTAAAGCGTCCCAAGGCCGAACACAATTGCGTTGGTGGTTAAAGGCGAGTACACGCGAAGAACCTTCTTGCTCAACACAGTGTATATGGCCCAGCAAAAAGCCGAAATAATCATTAATATGCCGCCCAAAAGCTCCAGAGGTTCGAACCCAAAAACGCCGAGACTTCCCTCAGACATCACAATAAACACTCCGAGAAAAGCCAAGAGGATTCCTAGAAATTTCTTTTTGTTCAGCGATTCTCTCAGAAAAGCGGCAGAAAGCAACGCCATGAAAATTACGGTGGTATTAATTATTATTGCCCCTGCTGCGGCTGTCGTGAATTGCAGGGAATAAAACTGGAAAATATATAACAGGGTGACCCCAGTCAGGGCAAGAACCGTGAAGGAGTAAAAGTCTTTCCGCCACGTAATGCTAACCTTTTTCCCATTTTTACTGGAAAGCGACACAACAGCAAGTACGGGGAATGCCACCGCGAATCTAATGAGAGCCAAAGTAATAGGCGGAATCTCACGCAACCCTATTTTTATAAAAATGAAGGAACCAGCCCAAATCAACACAACAGAAAGAAGCATGGCAATGGAGGCCGAGTCAGGAATCAATTGACGATCTAAATCCTTCCGTTGCATACCTGAACCTAAGGCATCTCCAATAAAAGCTTTCTGCAGAACAGATGCTAATTCACAAAGTCAGCAAGGACCTTAAGTCTTCTGTTGTAACGTTGTATGGGCTTTCTTTCCCGGCGTATTTTTTGCTCTCTTCGTAGAGGATGTCTTCATATTGAAAGACATCGTGTTCCGTGCTTTCCAGATCGGTAATCCCAGGAGTTTGGATGTTTTCTCTGGGAATGTACTCGGAGAGCATTTTCAGCCAGCCGCTTGGAGGAACGATGTCTAAAACCTTGGCTCCTGGATAGCTCCAATAATAACCAAGGATTGCCTTCCTTGGGGCATCAGGAAAATCCTTTAATAACTGGCGGAGCTGCTGTTCAGAGATTTCCAACGATCTCTTGTCGGTGAAAGTGAACCAGCAACTCAGGAGCCTGGCCCTTAAGACTATGGTGGGGCAGAGTCCCCAGAAAATGTTGATGGAGTATCCTCCGCATTTTCCTTTGTCAGCCGTGTGTTTTAGGTGCATGGCGTGGGCGGCAAGGATGTTGAAGCCTGCTGGATGATCCCGCTCTAAGATCATTAAATTGTAACCCTTTTCATTGCAATATTTCTGCACTGACTTCTTCAGTTCTGGTTCTGTGCCCCATTCAGACTCCGGTCTCTCTATAAGTTCGTATTCTGGAAGCCTCCAGCCGCCTCGATGGGCTGATTTCTCTGCTTCTAGAAATTGATCCACCCGTCCGGAGCCTTCAATATATTCTTTGGGCGTTATTTCCCCTAAACCGCCTACTTGCAGGTGCATGCGTTCCTGTAAACGGTGTTTGATCCAGGGGTAGGTTACATTAACAAAGATTAGTGTGCCCCTAGGCTTTAGATGCCTTTGGATGAAATCCCCATAGACAGGCGGAATGTCAATGAACTTTGCTCGAACGTGGGCATAATGGCCCATATCCATGCGGTCATGAATGGGGTCGGCTAGACAATCCACCGAACTCCAATTATACCTAGCGAGCCAACTTTTCCCCACAAACTCCACAATTTTCGCGTAGGGCCCCAGGTCATCTTTGCTTCCCGAATCAACGAATATGGGAACCCGAAATTGGGAGCAGATGTAGGGTATTCCCATGGCGGCTGCTAGGTGCACAATTCCGCCGTTGGGAGCGCCAAAAATGATGGCGTCAAATCTGCGGTTTTTCACAAAGTCGTTATACAATGAAAGTATCTTTCGGCCCTGTTCGTCTAAGTCTAGGTTTGCGGCTTCCTCTGGTGAGTATCTTTTAAATTCCACATAAGCAGGGGGAGGAGCTGGAAGATAGGGATAAGCCTTCTTTTTGAGGAAGGCAGCGGCGGTGTTGGCTACATATACATAGGAGCCGCCGATTGTGGGGCCGACTATCAAATCATTATTTAGACTCATTGTTGTTTCCCTTCCATGATGCTGAATCTCATGCTGAAATTTTGACTGGTGTCTGGCGGAAGTTCCACCCTGAAGATGGGCATGATCGTTGTGCCTTGGTACATGGGCATGGGTTCCTTCTCTGTTTGCGCTCGGGCCTTTAGAGGGCCAAACCAAAGCTCGGTTGGCTTGCTCCAGGCGACTTTAATGGCGACATCGTGAAACTTGTCCATAATACAGCATTCTTTGGCGTTTTCTTTAGCCCGTTCATCCATTATGTTCGTTTCCACCGTGTCTTTTCCCACAATTGTGCATGGGTACCCACTTAACTCCTTCTGGTCAGGCACATATTCGAAGACCACGGGCGGAATTACGGTGGACTCTGGAGCAAAGAGGATGCCGAGGAACTCCCCTCCCACATTTTCGACTTCGTAGGCTACGTCTATTGTTGCAGAATCCCTTGGAACCGTTACGGTTTTGGTGACCATGATGGGACGCCCGTATCCTTTAGACCAATCGTTTCCAAGTCGATAGAGCTTCACCTTTACGTTCCTTTCGCTTTCAAGAACCTGATGTTCAAACTTCTCCACGGTGAAGTCGCCTTGATCGAAAATGGGTTCCACATTTAAAAACTGCCATAATGTGAGTCCTGGTCGAAGAAGATGGTCTCTTAAGATTGTTCTGCGGTACCAATCGGCAGGGGGTTTTTGAGCCCACGATTCGTGATAGGCTTCTCTTCTTCGGGTGAGGGTGCCCGCGAAGTTGTGGGCTATGTTTCCCTTGTAATCTAGTTCAAAAATGTTTCCTCCCTCGTCGGGTTTGATATAAACGTTTAGACGGCGGCTCTCCAGAATTAGTTCGAGTCTTCCATCATAGTCAAGGTCCCTTTCCACCACCTTAACCTTCTTTTCAGCACCGACTTCGCGTTCTAGGGCTTGCTCAACGATCATCTCCGCTCTAATTAGGTGCTGATACACTGCTTGACGGAGGTTTGGTAGGTAAATTCCTCCGAAGAGACCGTGCCAGTAGGCATCGTTGCATTGACCCTTATAGAGCTCAGTCCAAGCCTCCTTAAACAACTTGGCGGAAACCCTTGATGCTTTCGTTATTTTTTTGGCTTCTTTGATCTTCTCCCTAACGTAACGCATCTTCTTGTGCATGTTGTTGGATTCCGGATATCTGGTGACGAAGTTGCGGAAATGGCCACTGGACCATTCCATCATCTTATCGTAGGAAGCGGACGGAAGATATACCAGCCCTATTGGCGAGTGGGTTTTCAGATACTCGGACAAATGAATGGAAACAATCCAAGGCGTTTGTTCAATCATGGAAAGAAATTTGTCAAGCCAGGGCTCAACCCAGGCTGGGTCAGTCCATTCGCCATACTTTTCAGCGTCAGTGATGTAAACCACTATGCGTTCTTCCCTGGGTTTTTTAGCCCAGTTAAGGTAGGCAATAGAATTCTCCTGGGGCTCCCAGAGCATCAGGTATCTGAGCCTCTCGTTGATGGGAAAAACGGCGATGCGAAATCCCTGTTCTTCCGTATAGTATGCGTGGAACGTTTCTTCTTCCCTGTAACCAGCCCTTTTAAAGTGGTAGTCATCAATTAGCACATATTTCAGCCCGGCTTCAGCCAGCAACTTAGGAAGGGAGGGCTCCCAAACCCGCTCAGCCAACCAAAACCCGTTTGGTTCCAGCCCAAAGGTCCTCTTCAGGTGGGACGAAAGCAATCGAATTTGGGCCAGCCCATCTTCGTTGGGAATAATCGGTAGTATAGGTTCGTAAAATCCACCGCCGATGAACTCAAGTTGCCCAAGGCTGGCGAGTTTCTTCAGCCGTTCAATGTATTCAGGATGTTTTTCAACGATCCATTCCAAAAGGCACCCACTAAGGTGAACGGTAAACTTGATCTTAGGATGCCTTTCAAAACTTCGAAGCCACAATTCATAGCTTTGGCGGTAAACCCGCTCCAATATGCGTTCAAGCTGTCCAACGGGCTGGTGAAAGTGAACAATAAAGGGATAATAGACTTTGCCTTCACTCATTTAGGCAGCCTCAAACTCCTTAAGAATCATTCTTAGTTGGTTTATGCTTTTCTGAAACCATTTCATGGAGAACTCAACATATTTCTTATATCTACTCCTTGTTTCATCGTCAACGGCACCCCGCCACGCTGGCGCATAATAGGCAGCGTCATGGAGATGACGGTATGCCAAATAAACCTCTACGGCTTCCTTGAGCCTGTCAACCCATCCGGCCTTGGTTTCCTTGGCTTTTTTTAAATATCTCTCCAAAATGAGCCGGTTAAGCTTTTCAGCAACGCCCCTTATGTAGTCCTTGTTTAGGCCGGGAAGGTCTTCAGCAATGAAGCGGTTTGCGGCACAAACATCTGCGAGGTCCTTCCCTGCATGGCCCTTAATGTGTTCATCTAGGTCGAGGATGACGAGATTTCCCTTTCCTGTTCTCATGATCTGCCGCCACATGAGGTCTCGGTGAATTTCGGTTGCCTTAATATCCTGTAAAACTTTTTCCCATGCCTCAGTGAAGGTTTCTAAGAGCCCATCTTTTTCTTCTTGGGTGATCAATTCTGTGTTTTTGAGTGCAGCCAGATTTTCCTGCAGTTCTTTGAAGTACCATCGATAGTATTCATCTTGAGGTTCAACTGCTCTACCTGCCGAATGCCAGGCTTCAAAGCAAGACTGATGGAAGGGAAAGATCACTTCATCAACGGCTTCTTGAACAACCGCGTAAAGTCGCTCCAGCTTTGCTCTGGGTTCTTTTCCTCCTTCCTTTTCGCGGTTTATTTCCTCCATTAAGTCCCATATTTCCTTCCCTATCTCCACCCCTTCCTCAATAAAATCGATAAAGAGAACAAGCATTTGGGGGTTGCCGTTTATCATAAAAGCACAATTCACTAGGCCTCCATGCGCCATCGGCACCATTCCAGAGGGAAGGGCCTTCATTATTTTGTACTCTCGGTTTCCACGGTCAGCGGGTTCGCGGGGAAGAAAACGCTTAACGAGGACATTGAATTCCGTTTCTCCCTTTTTGGTTTCCACGGACCCCTTGCATTGATAAAGATAGTTGGTTGTAACCTCCTCCCCCGGCTTAAATAGGGGCTTCAGCATTTTGATGGTAACTTCAGCCTCGCCTTTAATTCCGAGAAAATTTCCCAGAAAGCCTGTTAGATTCCGCTTTTCTTCTCTGCACCATGTCTCCAAGAGTTTCTTTGAAAAATCAAGGGATGTGTAGCCATCGATGAAATAAACGTCGCTGTCGTTTATTCGAACTTTCCCAAGGACCCGCTCACCTTTTTCCGGCTTCTTTTTCGTGATGATGCCTTCATAAAAGTAGAGGTTTTTCTCTTTTCCATTGACGGTTGCTGACGCAGTGATTAGGATGTCATATTCTGGAGGAGAGAAATTGAGAAACTGAATTTTGATTTGCCCGATATCTTTGAAGTCTAATCGCCAATGCCGGGGGTCATAGAAAAGTTGCTTAAGGTTTTTTTTGAAAAGACTTTGCATAAAGGGCCTTTTCCATAAATGATCTGGAAGCTTAGGCAGGGTAGTCACCTTGCTGTCCGTTTGCATCTAGACGCTGGTTTCTGATGGTTTTGAAGCGATTTCTTCCAGTTCTTCGATCCTACTTTTAACTGCATTTAGCACCATTTTGACAAGGGTTTTGCTGGTCAGTTTTTTGCCTGATATTTCGGCTAGCTTATCCGCCAGTTTATCGTCGACGATGACTTGGCGAATCCATCCCTCAAAGTCTCCTCGCTCCATGTGGAATTGAATAGATGCGGGGTCGATGACCTTAAGCGTGGAATAAAATTCGTTTAGGCTGCTGGCGGTTTGGCCTGTGGGCCGCGCGAAATTGTAATGGAAAACAAAGCTTCTCTCCGTGGGGACAGGTTGCAGTATTCTTTTCGCCATGAGATGAGGCTTTTTGAGTTCTTGGATGAGCCTAGCTTCAAGGTCGGAGAGAATTCCCAAATAGATGGCGAATGCCTCCAAAGGTCCGCCCCAGTAGGGACTGAAGTAAGTGTGTACATCTCCTGGTCCCGCTCCCTTTGTACTCATGTAGTAAAGATGGTCGCTGATTTGGAGGTACCGCCAAAGTTTGGTTAAATCCTCGTCTTGTACTTCTTTAACTAATGGCTCTAATCCCTTCAAGAGGTTGTAGGAGGTCATCTGCATGCGGTTTCCTATCCAAGCGCTTGGGTCTCGCTCAAGGTCCGCCCAAGAAATTGTATTATACTCAAAAACGTCTAGCTCTCCCACTGGACTGTGTCGATGAATGACCTCGGAGGGAGTCTGCCAAGAAAGATGGTCCCATTTAATTACCTCTCCTGGCAACCATTTCAAGAACTCGTGGATTCCGCTTTCCGGCGAATAGTGTTCGCCGAGGGTTTCGTAATCAATGAAAATGTTAATCACCTGACCAGGGCTTGCTGCCAACCAGCTGGCGTACTTAGCTGCTGTGAGGGGCCACTCCTGCCACCATCGGGACCCAAACCGGAAGCCTATGTCGTCGGAGATGCGGTAGTTGCGAAGTAGAAGGCGTATGTTGGAGCCTTTAGCCTTGTACACGTAATTTGGGCTTCTCCATTCAAGGATTCTTTCCGTGCCTTCAGAGTATATGGCTTCGTAGCCTAGCCCTTCAGCTGTTTTGGCTATGGCGTTGTTGTATAAGCATTCGGTGTTTTCAATAACCTTCGGCTCGTAATTAAACAAGTCCTTCATGAGCTGACGATGCATTTTAACCTGTTCAACGAACTCTGATCGATCCGTCCCAAACAAGCTTGCCAAAGAATGATAATAGGTTTGTTCGAGGAACTCGACGCAGCCGGAGGCGGCAAGCTGCTTAAAGGATTCAATGAGATCGGGGTTCCATCGCTCACATTGCTCGACGAAAACGCCTGATAAGCTGTAGGTTGCCTTGAATTGTTTGTAGCCCCTCTTGTACCTGTCAATTCCCTCTAGAATTAGGCTGTTCGCCGGAAAATAGCATTTCTGGGCGGTTCTGTCAAAGATGTGCTTGTTTAATCCATGATCGAAGTAGATGTCGAAAAGGTCCTTTTTCGTCACTTTTCGACGGGACAACAAGGATTTGTGAAAGTTGTAATTTAGCCTTAAGGGCTGATGAACCTCAAAAATGAAACAAACGTCGGTCATCCTTGGCACCAATACCATGTTGAATAGTTCGCTTCTTAATGTTTTCGAATAGTGCCAACAGTTATTATGAAATTTCTTGAGTTCCATAAAACTCATATGTCAAGGATGAATAAGATTTAAAGGGAAAGGAGATAAGAAATTGAAAAAACACGTCAGATTTGTTTTCGTCTTCATTGCAATTCTACCCTTTATCCTCGCCCCTTTTTCGTTCATGAACGTTAAAGCTGACATTGTGTATGCAGGGGGCTCCATAACAGTTGAAGAAATGGATTTAAACGATGACAATTTCATTGAGCTTATTGTTAAGACTGATGTTTTTACCGTGGCCGTCTCTCAGATGGGCACAAGAGTTTTTATGTGGTACATAAACGGTACCAGACTGGAGTTAGCGGCTAACTCTGGTTTAAGCGGCCCTCTAGGATCGCGTAATCCTTTGTGGGATTGGCTGCCCAGCCAACCATGGCCTGGAGAGTTGGCGTTAGCGAATTTCACATACAGTTTAATAGAGATTAGCCAAGACAACGCGACTCTTAAGTTTGAATATACATGCAAAAATAGTCCTGTGGATGGCATCAAGGTGGCTAAGTATCTCACCTTTTACGCCCATAAATACTATGTGGACATGAAAATAGTCCTTGAGAACACCGCCCTCGAAGACCGGTCAACGGCGGCGGATTGGGACCCAGATATCGGCTACTGCATTAACTGGGCGAGTATAATAGGCACGGATAGAAAGAATGATTACCAAGCCTTTCGTCTTGACGGCCGCCTCGAATTTGGCAAACAATACAGTGGATGCTGTGGTGCGAACCGATTTGAGGGTTTGCTTCAATGGGCTGCATTGTATGATGTGAGTGAATACGGAGGAGGCGTTGGCGGCTATTCATTGGTTAATGCGACAAATAGCCTTGACATAGAAGCCGAAGATTATGGTGCAGAAATGCGCGCAGAATTTTTGGCTGTAAATCTTCAACCAACGGAAAAAGTCGTGTATTTATTAAGGCTTTACGGCGGTCCGATAGACGCGGATCAACTAACTGAAGCCGGCCTGGAAGAACTTGCAGAGGTTATCGCAATTAGTGGAAAATTAAGTTTGGACAAGTACGCCTATGAACCTAATAGCAACTTCACTGCAAACATAACATTAACGAGCAAAAAGATGTGTACGAACGTTACTATCGATATTATATTGCAAAAGGGTCCGACGAAAATTCAACTCAAAAGATATGAAAACATAACCCTGCAAGCAAATGCAACGAGGGTGTGGACGGACACTTTCAACGTCAGCACGTATGATTTAGGTGAGGGTAACTTCCCCTTAAGAGCCAATGTATATATGAACAATAGCTTCCTGTTTACACTTGAAAATCTCTTAATTGTAGTCAGCACCGCCAATCGAGAGCCTCTTTACATAGCGTTTGTTTGGCATCAGCATCAGCCCCTTTACCTTAACCCTCAAGGCGTTTGGGAACAACCTTGGGCAGTCTATCACAATGACCTTTATTACTGGCACGTTCAAGCATTAGAGATGCATCCGTCTGTGAATGTAACCATTAACCTTCAGCCTGTTTTGCTTTATCAATGGAATTTAACAAAGGACGGATGGATTTACAATAATATTTCGCAATCTGGAGAAAGTTCGAGGCTATGCTTAGAGGGATACAGAAACCTTACAGAAAGGGGTCAAGTGGAAATATTGACCTCACCTTTCTACCATCCAATTATGTCAATATTGTATAATGGTGGCTGGGAAGATGACGCCGTAGCCCAGATAGAGATGGGGAAAGAAACCACGTGGAAGTTGATTGGGGTAGACGCCACAGGAGCTTGGACTCCAGAAATGAACATCAACACACATGTCATACCGATTTATAACCAGACAGGAATCACCCACACAGTCTTAGATCCAAAAGCGCTGGGGGACAAGTCCCTCTACAAGCCTTACATAGTAAAAGACACCGCCACAAACAAAACCATGATCGCCTTCTTTAGACATGCAGGAATTTCAGGTAGCGTGGGTTTCAATTGGAATAAACTAGACGCTGAAATAGCGACTAGGCGCTTTGTGGACGCCGTTGCACGCATTTACCGTACAAGTCCAACCGAAAAAAAGATCTTAACGATTGCAGCGGACGGAGAAAACTGGATGCTCTGGGGCAGCCCATCTGCTCCACTCTTCTTAGAAGGCATGTACGCCGCCATAGAACAGCTTGACTGGCTTAAATCAACCACACTTACCGAAGCCCTTAAGATAGTGCCACCCACCGAAGTCATTGAAGATATTCCAGAGTGTTCGTGGGCTGAGCCTAACGACATTTGGAACAACACAGATGCAAAAAACCAGTTTTACAGAGACCTTGGAGCGGTCAGAAACATGGTCGTAGCTTATGGCAAGGCATTAACGGAACCTGACGCCTATTTTAGAGAAGCCATAAACGACATCTATGTAGCGGAAACTAGCGACTGGACCTTCGCTCTGCAAGGAACCCCGGGATCATGGTTCTACGAGCAAGGATACGCCTACATAAATGAGGCCGCCTCCATAGTGTTCGGCTTAACTAAACTCTATTCTAATGATATCAGGGCTGATGGAAAAACTTTCTATGTTCATGTGCTAACCAACTCCACTATGTTGCCCTACACTGCCCCCACCGTAACGTTTAACCAAACAGGCAAGAAAATCAGCTTAAGATTTGACGGGGGTTCTTTCTGTAATGTCACGATTCCAGTGGAGTTGCTAGACGGAGGCTTCTTGGTTCTGATCGACGGTGTCAGATCAGGCTTCACTTTAACGGTTAACGCCACCCACTCCTTTCTATACTTGACTTATGGCGGCGGCATCCACGAGGTTGAGATCATCGGAACTACTGTTATACCTGAATTCCCTGCAACGCCAATCTATGTCATTGCCGTTGCAACAATTATTTCTTGGTTATTCACAGAAATAACGAAGAGAAAACGCAGCGAATAAGCTATAAATAGAAGTCAATGACAATTTCTTACCGAGATGGACTCCTATGTTTCCAAAAACAAAAAAATTTGGCGTATACGCTCTGTTCCTATTGATTGCCATTCTTCTTCTATCTGGATTCTTCGTTTTTACAACCTCCGCTGGTCCTGACGACCTTCCGGTACATATACATTTGACTTGGCAAAATGACACTGGCACAACAATTACGGTGACTTGGCAAACTAGCACAAACACGTCTGGGGACGTCGTCAAATACGATAATGAGTCACGAAGCGGGAATCCCATCCTGTATCGCTATAATGCCACTGGAATTAACTACAACTATACCGGGGCTTCGGGCTACGTCCATGACGTTGAGCTGACAGGCCTAACCCCAGATACTGTATACTATTTCATCTGCGGAGGAGATACAGGAGGTTGGAGCAGCGAAAGAGCCTTTCGTACGGCACCATCCGTTTCATCTGATGTCCGGTTTGTGGCTGGTGGAGACAGCAGAACTAACGTGGCAGAGCGAGAAAAGATTTCTCAGGCTATGGCTGAGTTTAATCCTGCCTTTGTTATGCATAGTGGGGACATGGTGTATGACGGCCGCGTTCAAAGTCAATGGGACAGTTGGTTCTCGGATGTGGATTCCCACTGGATCGGAGAAAACAACCTGACAATACCGATTATACCGGCTATTGGCAACCATGAAAATAACGCTGTTAACTATTATAAACAGTTCGCTTTGCCCGACAATGAGATGTGGTATTCGTATGATTGGGGACCCGATATACACATTATTTGCCTTAGCACCGAAACTACTACATCAGGCGCTCAAAAAGATTGGCTAGAAAACGACCTAGCCACCCATACCGATTACACATGGAAGATTGTTATGTTTCATCAACCTCCGATTCCTGGAAGCCGCACCACGGGTCATTCAGGTGCTAGAACAGATTGGGTTCCTCTATTTGACAAATACCACGTTGACATCGTCATTAATGGTCACGACCATATCTATTTGCGGACGATGCCAATCAATTTGACAGCCTCCCAGAGTCAAGCTCAAAGTTATGAGAATGGAACCATGTACATAATTTCAGGAGGTTGGGGAGCACCTCTATACACCCCCGGTGAACATTGGTATGACGCCTATGTAGAAAGACCAAGTATATACCACTTTTGTCTAATGGACATTTTCAAAAACGGATCAATGCATTTGCAAGCAAAGGACAACCAAGGAAACACATTTGATGAAGTATGGATTATTAAAAATTACTCTCTGCCTTTACCTGAAATGTCTATTAATTTGACTGGCCCAACCGGTTACACCTATCTCCCGGTCGAACTGAAATGGAACTCAACAGGGTTAATTGACCACTACAAAATCTACGTTGATGGCCAATTCAAAAAGTACCTTGCATCCGTTATAAAATCCTACACGCTAACCGGCCTCACGGACGGCGATCATGCCGTGGTAGTGGCGGCATACGATCCATTAGGGAGATCCGTAAATGATTCTGTGACATTTACTATTTTGCATAAAACAATTGATGGTGACCCTTCTGATTGGACGGGAACACCACCTGCAACAAACAACACATGGATTTACGACGCTGCAGCAAAGGAGTGGATATGGGCTGACGAGATGGATGACGACACAGGCAATGGTAGTTACATGTATCCAACTAGCCCAGCCTTCACGGGTGGAGACGCTGACTTAACTGAGTTTCGAGTTATGTGGACTCCAAACTACGTCTACTTTTTGCTAACATTCGATAACATTGCAGACAATGGACGGATCGACGCTGCAGGCTGGCTCTCTGACCCCATTCAGGCCGAAACTACCGCCATTGCTATATGCATAGACACTGACAATGTAGATGGTTCTGGTTATGACCTGGTTGACGATGGAACAGGCGACATCAGCGCGGACATAAGGCTTAACTCAACAGCTTACTGGGAATACCTAATCGAAATATGTCTTGCAGACATTGTACTCTGGCATTGGAATGGCACTAGTGTCCTTGAAGCCGCCAGTAATTTCCCCACAGCAGCCAATGTAACGGTTTATGAGACAATCGAGTTTGCGGTTCCCATAAGTCCAACCGGTGAAAAGGGACTGCCAGACCCCACTAATCAAACCTGGTCGTTCTTCGCTTTCGTGGGTTTAATAAACTATGACTATCATTTCATGGAGGTAACTTCAGCCCTGGGTGGTTCAGATTCCGAAATGGATCCAGATGCCTATGACGCAGCCTTCTTTGACACCAGAGCTGAACAAGAAGCCGCATTTAGTAACTTCACCGACGAAGATTATGCAACAATTTCTGCGTATAAACAAATTCCAGAATTTCCTTTGCCCTTCGGTTTTGCTCTGATAGCCATCGTCGTACTAGTAGCCTCCTTCAAGTTGAGGAAAAAACTTTACCTCTAACTCCCTTTTTCTTTTTGACTTGGCGCGCATCCTTGCTAACGAGTCAATTGTATCATTAAAATTTTCGCCGAAGTAGGAAGTTTGTTTAATAAATTATTTATCTATCTGTTTTAGATTCTAGCACTGGTGAAGAAGGTTTGTCGGTTATTTTTTGGGAGCACATGCATGCCTATCAGCCTAGAAGGATTGTTGACGCCTTCACGGGGGAGGAAAGGGTTTTCAGAAAGCCTATAACTAAGAGAGTTAGGGACC
>Ga0315312_1002455_pt1 | contig 12883 bp, 15 predicted proteins | sample TDP7_MG_FD_203629 | JGI IMG/M metagenome (GOLD analysis project Ga0315312, IMG submission 203629) | Freshwater sediment microbial communities from Lake Towuti, South Sulawesi, Indonesia - TDP7 | ecosystem: Environmental > Aquatic > Freshwater > Lake > Sediment | place: Indonesia: South Sulawesi... | reverse complement strand
ATGATGCCCCTTCATACCACAGGCCATTGCCAGACCCTATTCAATTGTCAAAGAACAAATTGTTTAAACTACCGCGAAGCGGTTTAGTTCAACTCTTAATTATACAGAAAAAATTCTGTATAGCACCCGTTATGGTCGATTTTTACAGAATTCTATCAAAAAGAGTGCTATCTAGCAACCTCAAGCATCCAATGGGCTTTTTACACTTACCCCAGGCTTATTTAACACATGGGTGTAAACCCCGTTAGAAAGGATGGGGGTTTATACCTCGCACTTTCTATAAGGAAGTTAAAAGCTCATGATGGCTCATCACCACCTTGAAAGACGGAGTTTTCTAACGGGGTAAATCATTGTCGTCGAGACATCATTATGGCCCAACAATTCCTGCACTGTCCTGATATCGTAGTTCGCCTCAAGCAGGTGCGTGGCAAACGGATGCCTAAAGGTGTGGACATTGACCGGTTTGGTGATACCAACCAAGCGGACGCCAGTTTTCACAGCCTTCTGGAGACTGTTTTCATGGATATGATGCCGTCTGACTTCACCCGTTCGCGGATCTTTCATAATGTTCTCAAGGACGTTGTTCAAAATTGTAAATTTTTCTAAGATACTCCTCCTTACCGATAGCCATAGCAATGGCTGAGGTGCCCATCCCTACTGACCCGGTTGCCTCAGTATATAGTCCCATCCTACCCATTTCTTCAGTCTCTGTCAAATTGCATTCCCCCCTTTTGCCCACTCAATCTTTGTTCAATTGTCAGTTTTCTTTAGGCAAGATTTTTTCGATCTGAGGAAGAAGATCGGCGAGTTCCTCTTTGGCAATCGTCCATACGATCTCATAATTAATGCCGAAGTAGTGATGGATCATTTTATCCCTCATGCCCATTAGCTCTTTCCAGGGGACCTTTGAATGAGACTTCCTCAAGTTTACAGATAGATTCTTTGCTGCTTCACCGATGATCTCAAGATTACGCACGACCGCATCCTGAGTCTTAGTGTCTTGCATAAATTGTTGGTATGATAGATCTGCGGTATAAGTCAAGATTCTATGTATTGCCTCTCGAATATCACTGAGGCAGTCCGAATCTCTCCGCTTAGACATAACTCAGTGTCCTCTCAATGTCAGAAGCGATGTGTTTATACCGAGGGTTCTCCAGGCTTCTCTTTAGTGTATTAAAAGTAGCCAAATCTACTTTCTTCTTCAATATCTTTTCCAGATGGTAAGCCAGTTCTACAAACTCCAAGCCCAAAGGTTTCATTAATTGGATAAGGATATCGACATCACTTTTTTTTGTCTGATTGCCTTTTGCAAACGAGCCATAGATTGCAATTCGTTGGACACCATATTTCTCCTGCAAATAAGGCAATTGTTTTCTTAATATGTGCATGATTTCTTGTTTTGTCTGAGGTTCTTTCATCAGTCACCTCCAAATCATGAAATTAAACAATTTAACTTATTATAGCAGAAATTAACTTCGAAGACTATAACAAATTGGGATAGGATTGTCCCACCTTCACTTTTTAATAACCAATTGATTTTCCATATCAAACGAAGACATGGGGCAATGGGAATAAGGTATTATGGGAAGAATTTTTGTTTAAGAAATCGGCCATGCCAAGAGAATGCATGGATTTCCAGTTTCTCTACAGGAAAATTCAACACCCTTCACAACAAATGAATCTATTTGAGCTGGTGTAGCGAAAGTAACATTTCTTTACATTAAAATTATGCAACCTAAAGGTTGCGGCTACATGAATCGCTTTATACATGTCAAAAAAATATCTGCGCATATGCTATTTACTCCAGACATTTCCATTTTAATCACAAGCGGTTTCATATTATACTTGGAGCAACGCGATGAATCTGGAGGGAGAAAGAGGCATGGAAAGAGAGATGGCTATCCTTGGGACGGGCGCAATTGGGAGCAGCATTGGTGCGGATCTCACCAGGGCGGGATATAATGTCCTCCTTATCGATCAATGGCCTGCTCACGTTGAAGCTATGAAGGCGAATGGGCTTCGGGTGATCATGCCAGAGGAAGAGGTGCATACGCCTGTCCAGGGGATTCATCTCTGCGAGGTGGCGTCACTGAAGAAGGAGTTTGACGTCGTCTTTCTCACGGCAAAGTCGTACGATACCTGCTGGATGGTTCACTTTATCAAACCCTATCTGAAACCGACTGGTGTGATCGTCTCGATCCAGAACAGTCTGAATGATGAGTGGATTGCTCCCATGATTGGCTATGAACGAGACATAGCAAGCGTCATTGAGCTATCCGCAGAGATATTTGAACCGGGTGTTGTGAGGCGTAACACGGACCATTTGCGCACGTGGTTGGCCTTGGGGGAACTCCACGGAAGAGTGACTCCCCGGGTTCGGGAGATTGCCAATATCCTCAGTGCCGCAGGTAGAACGGAGATCAGCACAAACATCTGGGGGGCCAAATGGACCAAACTGGCGGTGAACTGCATGGTCCAAGCTGTGGCTGGAGTTCTTGGAATCTTTGATTGGGAGATCACACAGAATCCTAAGGTCTTAGAACTCTGCATCAAACTGGGTAGAGAGTGTTTCCAAGTAGGAACAGCGCTGGGATATAGATTGGAGCCCATCTTTGGTATGACTGCCGAGGAATTGGTGGGTTCGACCGACGAGGTGTTGAAAAAGAATTTAGTCACCCTTATCTCCCACGTTGGCAGAAAGGCACGCAACTCCGTACTTCAAGACCATCTTAAAGGACGCCGCAGTGAAGTGGAGTTTATGAATGGACTTGTCGTGAAAAAGGGGCAAGAAGCCGGGGCTCCGACGCCTCTAAATCAGGAGATCACTTCCATCACTAAGAAAATTGAAGAAGGGATACTGAAGCCCAGTTTAGAAAACCTGGCCATGCTGGAAGGATTGATCAAAGCGGCAGCAGGATGAAGATTTGACAGTCCATCATCGAAAACTTTTTATTCCGAGGATCTGCCGTGCTTCCTGGGAGGTGGCTACTTCGCGGCATAAACGCCCGGCCAAATCCACGGTCATCTCAACCATCTGGGCATTACTTGAAGCCAAGACATCTTTTTTGAGGAAGATATTGTCCTCAAAACCGACTCGAACATTTCCTCCCAAAAGGATACCCATGGTAATCATCGGAAGTTGATCCTTTCCAACTCCAAGAACACTCCAAAGGGCATTGGGGGGAAGTTTGTCCTTCATGAATAAGAGATTTTCTGGGGATGCCTCTATCCCCCATTTGACGCCCATGCAGAGCTGAAAATAAGGAGGTTCATCGATCCATCCCTTTTTAATCAGATCGAGAGCTTGATAGATGTGGCCGATATCAAAGACTTCGATTTCCGGTTTAACACCCTTCTCCTGCATAAATTTGACTGCCTTTTCTGCCCACTCGGGTGAATTGATAAAGACCCGATCCCGGAAATTCATGGAGCCTAAGTCGAAAGAACAGAGATCTGGTTTGAGATAGACAGGTTGAAGACGTTGCGTAATGACATCTGGCCCCTCCATAAAGAGGCCGCTTGTCGTCAAATTGACGATCATATCGCATCGCTCCCGAATACCCTCCAATACCTCTTTAAAAAGTTCGATTTTATAAGCGGGTTGACCGCTTTTTGGATCTCTCACATGGATATGGGCGACTGCAGCTCCTGCATTATGACAATCCACTGCAGCCTCGATAATCTCCTTCGGAGAATAGGGGACGGCAGGATTCATCTTCTTTGTCGGCCGAGAACCTGTCACAGCAACCGTGATGATGATCTTTTCTCCCATAAAGCCTCCGTCAGTTCTAACCGATTCCTCCCCCACCGGCCCCTCCCCCTCAAGGCGGGAGGGTATGGATAGGGGTGTCGGTTAAAGCCAGACCGCTCCTTCGTCTGCTCCTCCTACCCTTTCCCTGTAGGCTTGGAGCATTCCGTGAGCCGGGTGATCGGGTTTTTTCTTTTTTTGGGCTAACCGCCTTTCAATCTCCTCTTGAGGAACCTTCAAGTCCAGGCGGCGACCAGGAATATCGATTTCAATCAGGTCTCCATCCTCAACCACAGAGATCGGCCCGTCCTCCCATGCTTCTGGGCAGACGTGTCCAACGCAAGGACCGCGCGTAGCCCCGGAGTACCGGCCGTCTGTAACCATGGCCACAGAATGGTGCAATCCCATTCCGACCAGCATCCCAGCTGGGATCGACATCTCACGCATTCCTGGTCCACCCTTAGGTCCTTCATATCGGACCACCAACACAGACCCGGGCTCAATCCGCCGTTTAAGGAGAAAATTGCGAACATCTTCTTCGGAATCGAAAACGACCACAGGTCCGGTATGTTTTCGCATGGAGGGTTCTACCCCGCTCTTCTTCACGACCGCGCCCTTTGGGGCCAAGGTTCCATGCAAAATAGAAAAGCAGCCGTTTTCTTCTAAAGGATTTTCAGGGAGACGAAGAATCGTTCCGTCCGGACCATCGATATCCTTTAAGGCGTCCTCCAAGATCCCTCCGAAAGCCGTAGGCACGGACGTATCCAGGTATTTTCGTATAGCTGCCATTGCGACTGCCACTCCTCCCACGCGATGGTAGTCGGAGAGGTTATAAGGAGACGCGGGCTTAAACTTCGCAATCAATGGAACGCTCTCTGCAATCTTCCCGAATTCATCCAAGGATAAGGGAATTCCAGCAATCTTTGCAAAGACAGGAATATGGAGGGCAGCATTGGTGGAACCCCCTGTGGCTGAAATCAGCCGTATCCCATTCTGGAGGCTTGGGGGAGTGAAAAACTTTGAGAACCTCATTCCTTGCTTCACCAGATCGACAATCCTTTCACCTACATCCCGTGCCTGCCTCATTTTTGCAGATTCAAAGGCAAGCATGGTTGTGCTACCGAAGGGAGCCAATCCAATGGCCTCCAAGAAAGAGCCCATCGTGTTTGCCGTTCCCATCATGGAGCAAGTCCCTGGAGAGAAGCAGAAATTCTCCTGCCATGCCATGAAGGTGTCATCGTCGATCTCTCCGGATTGGCGTTTCCCGATGGCTTCTTTCAAATCGGAGGTCACTACTTCCTTTTCTCCAAGACGGTATGGCAACATTGCTCCTGAAGTAAGAAAAACGGTAGGGAGGTCGCACCGAATGGCAGCCATGATCATGCCGGGAATGATTTTATCACAGGATGCGAGCATCACCATTCCCTGAAAACCGTGGGCTTTTACCATGGCTTCGACGCTGCTCGCAATGAGGTCGCGCTGGGGAAGGATGTAGAACATGCCAGGCCCTTGAGCTATCCCATCACAGGGAGCAGGCACACTGAACTCCCCAGGTGTTCCGCCCGCAGCCCAGATCCCCTCCTTGACACGTTCTGCAAGGTATTTAAATGGGAGGTGACCTGGATTGACGTCCGTCCAGGAATTGACGACGGCGATGAGAGGCCGTTCCAAATCTTTGCTCCGATATCCGACCGAGTGCATCAATCCTCTGAAGTAGGCTTCTGTGATCTCTTCCGGTCTTCCACGAAGCTTCTCCATCTCAGGACCTCCTCTTTCTCACCTCGACCCCGAGGGCCTTTTCCCATACCTTGATCATGGCTCCCTTATTCTCTTTTCCCAATCCTTGCGTCAAGGCCAGCTGGTAGGTCTGCATCGCCGCCGCAAATACAGGGAGTGGGATCCTCTTTCGGCTGCTTATTTCGGCCGCGCTCTCCATATCTTTGTAAGCACTGGCCAAAGGGTATCCGGGTTTGAAATTATTCTCTAAAATGTACGGAGTAAAGAATTCAAGGGCGAATGTTCGACCGGTACCAGTTGTCACGATCCGGCAGACCGCCTCGGGATCCAATCCCAGCTTGACGGCCATGGGCAGAATCTCTGCCATGGCTGCAGCACTGATATTGAAGAGGAGTTGGTTGACGAGCTTTGTGAGCTGGCCGTTTCCACTTTTCCCCATATACACGATATTGTTCCCAATGGCATCCAGCACCGGACGAATCTTTTCAACTGCTCCTGGATCTCCACCTACCATCATGGTTAAGGTCCCTTCCTTAGCCCTGGCTTCCATTCCAGAAACAGGGGCGTCGATGAAGATGACTCCTTTTGCTCTTAACTCTTCTTCAATCCTGAGCGTTGCCAAGTAATGGATGGTGCTGAGGTCCACTACGATCGAACCAGGGAACAGTCCTTGGAAGATTCCATTTTCACCAAAGATGACTGTCTCCACCACTTGCGTATCGGGCAGACTCATCATCACACAGTCCGATTTTCTGGCTACATCAGCCGGATTTTCACCCGGTACAGCACCGTTCTCGGCCAGTTCCTTAACGGGATCAGGCCGAATGTCAAAGACTGTCAAAGGAAATCCTGCCTTCACCACATTGATCGCCATCCATTTTCCCATCTCTCCAAGGCCAATAAACCCCACCTTTGGCTTCATCGAGTCACCTCCCTTTTCTACAGACCTAACATCCGGGCTGGGTTGGTGGAGACCATCATCCGGACATCTTCATCTGAAATTCCCAGATCGAGCATATCCTTGATATAAATTCCCATCGATTGAGCCGGAATGGGATTTAACCACTGTCCAGAATCGGTTGACATGATGACGTATTTGGCTCCAATGGCACGGATGGCATCCGCAATCTGCTTCTGGGTAATGGGATAGGCCACCTGACGGGTCACATCATTGAAGACATGCTCGAGAAACATGGCTCCATTGTCCAGGACCTCCTTCATATCCTCGTGTGAGAAATTGACAAAGGTTGCCAATGGATGAGTGACGATGATCTTCTTCACGCCCACACTGGCAGCCTCTTTGACGACCATCTTCGTCTCTTTAGGAGTGATATGGCCCGTTCCCAGAGCTGCATCGTATTCGGCAATCTTTCTAAAAATCGGATAGAGCTCCTCTTTCAAACTTCCATCCTCATTCAGGAGATAAATGCCCTTCACATCCTCTTTGACTGCTTTGGCAAGAGTAGGGACATGATCCTTCTGAGCCACGTAGTGGCTGGCGTGAATCGTGGGCATCCAGACCTCCTTGGCTCCCATCTTGAGCGCCACCTCCACAGCATCAAGGTTCAAGCCGCCGACGGGGAGGTTGAGGGCGATCGCACCGAATACAGGGAAATCGGCCTGCTCACTTGCAATCTCTGCCCGGTCTGCTGTGATGACCACATGGCTCTTAATCAGGATAGCCCGCATTCCTTCTTGCTTGGCCATGAGGGCCAAATCAATATCGTTCATGATCCGAGGGAAGATGTCAGGGGAAGAATGGATATGGACATCGATAGAACCCTCTAATAGTCTCTTAACACGTTTCTCAAATCTCAGCATTGTGCCCCCCTATTGTTAGAATATTCCCCGAGTGAGAGCAGAGATTCACAAACAGAAAGCAATTGCCTATGACGGGTTCGTCACCCTCGAACCATGAAAATACCCCACTTATCTACTTCTTGGCAGCTTCTTTTACCAGTTCGGCGTCGAGTTCTGCAATGATCTTTGACTCTTTATCCAACCACTTGGCCAGGTCATCGCCGTTCAGGAAGCAGACCTCGTCACCCGGTTTTTCGATCATGTCGATAAATGATTTATCCTCAGCGACTTTCTTCGTCACCTCCCTAAGCTTTTCCACAATAGTGATGGAAGTATTTTTCGGTGCCAAAATCCCAACCCAACCGTAATATTCGGCCTCAATGCCAAATTCCTTAACAGTGGGAATGTCGGGAATAGATTTGAGCCTCTTACTGCCCACCACAGCCAGAACCCTCAATTTGTTACCTCTTACGAGAGGAAGTGATGTAGGAGGGTACTGCGTTGCGAAATCTACGTGCTTCCCCACAACGGCAGAAAGGCATGGTCCCCCTCCCGTATAAGGAACATGGCGAAACTTCAATCCAGTAGCCCTTGCGAAGATCTCAATGGGCAGGTGACTCATTCCGTAGAGCCCTCCAGAGCAGAAGACCAACTGACCCGGTTTGGATTTGGCATCATTGATAAAGTTAGGCAAGGTCTTATAAGGGCTCTCGTAAGGGACGATGAGCAGAGTCGGGCTCATGGTAAAAGACCCAATGGGAATGAAATCGTGCCGGGTGAACGGAGGCTTACGGCCATTTGCAATTTCCCATTCGACGACGTTGGTTAAATTGACAGAGCCCACAGTAAGGGTATATCCGTCTGGTGCAGCCTGGGCGCCTGCCAGCGTCCCCACCATCCCAGTAGCACCTGGCTTATTGACAACTACCACGGGTTGTCCGAGAAACTTTTCGGCCATGGATGCGTAGGCTCGTGCCTGAAGATCAAGAGTTCCTCCAGGTGGCATCGGGTTAATCAAAGTGATGGCCTTGGTAGGATAATCAGCTGCTGAAACAGAAAAATTGGTTAGACTTAGAAAGAGAACCGCGGCGACGACTGTTAAAATGAGATTTTTTTTCATGACGATCACCTCCGTTTTTGTTTTTAAGACAACAAAAATCATTTCATTTTACACTTTTCTCACCCGACCTCAGACTTTTAAAAATGTTCCAGATAAATAGTAGAATAGAAAACGCAATGAGCGTAAAGGCAATGGGACTATCCAAGAAAATGGAAAAAGAACCTGCACTCCTCATCAAGGATTGCCGGAAGGATAACTCAATCGCAGGCCCAAGGATCAATGCGAGGATGAATGGAGCAAGATCATATCCCAACTTCCGGAAAAGGTAACCCATGATTCCTGAACCTAAGAGGACAAACAATTCAAAAATGCTCGAGTTTACTGAATAAGTGCCAACCAAGCAAATCAATAACACGACGGGGAAAAGGATCCGGAAGGGGATTCTGAGGAAGTTGACAAAGAGCCCCACGAGTGGAAGGTTTAAAATGAGTAGGATCAGATTCCCAATATACATGCTTGCTATCAAGCCCCAGAACACTTGTGGTTGTTCAGAAATGAAAAGGGGGCCTGGCCGTATACCGTGGATCATCAGGGCGATCATCATGACGGCTGGAGCAGGTCCTGTAGGAATCCCTAAACCCAAGAAAGGAATCATGGCACTTCCGGATGCAGCATTGTTGGCTGTTTCAGGCCCTGCCACTCCTTCTATACGGCCGGCTCCAAATTCTTCTGGTCTTTTTGCCAGTCTTTTTTCGGTAATGTAACTGACAAAACTGGCAAGGACGTGAGCGGAACCTGGCAAAAGCCCAATGACAAATCCAAGGCCTGTCCCGCGAAATATGGGACCCCAGGAGACACGAAATTCTTCACGGGTTGGTAGAAGTTCGCGAAGCCTGACCTTGTGTACAATTCTTGAAAGGCTTTCCTCCGTCGATATAAGGATTTCTCCAATACCGAAAACTCCCAGGGCAACGGGAATAAACCCGATCCCATCGAATAGTTCTTTTACACCGTGAGTGAACCGCAATGTTCCTGTAAGTGGGTCCATACCGATTGTACCGATCAGCAAGCCTAGAACCACCATCGGCATGGTTTTGAAGAATGAGCCAGTTCCCAAGGATCCAAGGAGCATAAAGGCTATAAATAGAACCGCAAACATCTCTGGAGGACCAAATTTGGTCGCAAAATTTGCTAAAAAAGGTGCTAAGAGCATGAGGCCCACAATACTCAAAGTACCCCCGATCCAAGACCCCCATGCGCTGATAAAGAGAGCGGCTCCTCCACGTCCTTTGAGAGTCATCCGATAACCATCGATACAGGTTACTACAGAGGCGGATTCTCCCGGTATGTTCATCAAGATGGAGGTCGTCGAACCGCCATACATAGCCCCGTAATAAATCCCAGCAAGCATGATGATGGCACCGGTTGGATCAAGCCCAAAGGTAGCCGGTATGAGGAGTGTAATTCCAGCCAAGGGCCCTATGCCAGGCAGGACGCCCACCATCGTGCCCCACACACATCCGATAAAACAAAGGTAGATATTTTTAAGACCCAGGGCGATCTTAAACCCACTAAACAGGCTGTTCAGAACATCCATCGAAATCCCTGCATTCTTGAAGGTGTGTGTAAGGTGCCCTCACAGAGACAGAAGTCCCTTTGGTAGCTGGACAGAGAGCATTTTGCCGAAAAAGTACCAGCTTCCCACTCCCATTGCGACGGAAAGACCTATGGACATCCATAATCGATAACGGGAAATCCAAAAGAAAAGGAGAAAGATGTAAAGTGATGATGCTAACAAATATCCCAAACTTCCCATGACCAGAATGAATCCTCCAGTGACCCCTACAATTTTCAATGGGGTAATCAATTTCTTGACCATCCCATACCAGTCAGTTTTTCCCTCCTTTCTCTTTCCATAAATAAACCACAAGACCCCTGAGAGACAGAGCAGAATGGAGAGGCAAAGAGGTAGCATTCCTGGACCAGGCTCTCTCAAATAGCCCAGGGGGAGCTGCAGACTGAAGACCAATCCATAGATTCCAGCGGATAAGAAGATTAGACTTGCAGCACGTTCTTTGTTCATAAGGGCCCCTACGGATTATCTCCTTTTTAACTGGGCATATCCAGCCTCTGTCTTCGGAGGGCCGCTCACCCCCCATACGATGAGTTCATCCTCACCAATGTTATATATGGAATGGACTCCGTTCTTTGGTACGAAGGCAAGCATTCCTGGCCTCACAATCGCTTCTTCCCCTTCGATCGTCACTCGGCCCGTCCCTTGCATGATGTACATGGCATGCTCCCATTCATGGGTATGGGGATCAGCACCGGCACCGGGTTGAAATCGAGTGATGTGGACACGAAATTCTGAGGCTGGAGGGATATCCACAATGATCTCCGTTTTAACGGATTCGCTGTGGGTGTCTTTGATATATTGCCACGTGTGCGTTTCAAATTTGTTGTAAAAGTACTGCATATTCATCCCTTTCAAATCCCCCCTATCCCCTCTTCCTGCCTGCCGGCAGGCAGGTTCTAAAGAGGGCTTAGGGAATTAGGTCAGGTCTTCACAAAACCGGTCTGGGTCCTCAACTCCTTCTCAGGTCCTGGAGGCGCATAGACGACGACATACCGCAGAGGTTCATTTCCAGTACACTCAACTGAATGGACCATTCCAATAGGGGCAAAGACAGCGTCTTCCGGTTTAATGGGATAGGTTTTCCCTCCCATTCGGATAATCCCTGTGCCGCTCAGAATATACCAGCAGTGTTCCACATCATGGGAATGTTCTTTCCCTTTGTATCCAGGGGCCATCTCGTTGACGAGGAGCGAGAAGTATTTGGCCCCTGAAATCTCCTCGTCAATAAGGATATTAAATGTCCCACCCCCTCCAGGTACAGGAAGTCTACCTTTGACACCTTCGGACTCATTCACCACGTAACGTTTCATGGTTTTCTATTCACCCCCACTTTCACCCTCCCCCATCAAGGGGGAGGGGAAGTCGTATTGCTATTATCCTTTTCCTTCCAAGGCGGGAGATTTGATGATCAAGGCCTTCATTGGTCTGTCTTTGAGGACATTGATCGTAGCATGATCCGTATCCGCAGGGACGAAAACGAACGATCCTGCACGGATCGGTTTATTCCCCTCGTCGGTTCTACTAATGCCCTCCCCCTCAAGAACGAAGATCACCTCTTCCTGATCTGGATGTCTGTGGAGCTTATGTTCGGTTCCAGGGGCATATTCCGTGATATTGATCTTTAAATATTTGGCTCCAACGTTTTCTGGACCAAACAGGTTCTTCGTCCTTCCCCACTCCACCGGAACATATTCCCCTTCATCTTCTCTGATCACGAAACTGCCCATCGAAATTTCTCCTTTTGCCCTTTGCCAAGAAAGTTATTTGGGAACCACCTCAGGGGGGATTTTCACTCCCTGTTCTTTCCAAAACCTTATTGCCCCTGGATGGAGAGGGAGGCCCATTTTAATAAGAGTATCAAATTTCGGTCCGGCTGTGAGCCAGTAATTGAGAACTTTGCCCAACACGTCTTTATTCTTCGGATCCTGAGTCACTTTGAGCATATCGTAAACAACATCCCCTGGCATGTTCGCCAGTGATATCCAGTACAAACTCCAAAACATGGCTCTTTTCTCTTTATCCGCATTCTCACCTACAGACTTATTGGGTGGAATTGCTCCCAAATAAAGATAAGACACCTCTGACTCAATCTTTTTTGCCTCTTCTATAGTAGGTTCAACGATCCGAAGTGTTATGGAGTGTGAGATCTCCGCAATGGCTGGGGAGATATAGGGACCACCCGGGATCATTGAAACATCGAGTTGACCATCTTTCAAAGCCTGGGCGCCGGCCTGAAAGCCGATGTTAACGATCTTCACTTTATCCGCTATGCCGAGAGCTTTGAAAATGGCCTTCGCAATCGGAACACCACCGCTCCCAGCAGGACCGATGTTTACCTTCTTACCCGCTAAATCCATGAAGTTCTTAATAGGTGACTTAGCCAGGGTGGTTACATTGACAGCCTGATCAACCAAATATTCCAACACCCGGATGTCCTTAAAAGGTTTCTGTCCCTCAAAGAGGCCAATACCGTTCCAGGCGTCCCACATGTTATTAACGTGAACCCAAGTCGTATGGTATTCTCCGGCGACCATTCGCCTCATGTTCTCAACAGAACCTCCTGAGGCAGCAGCCGTAAAGGAATATTTGTCTTTAAGCTGTTCATTGAGAATCTGGACGCCAGCACCCACCCCAACTCTCCAGGGACCTCCCATGGGGCCACTTCCAAAAACGTAATTCTTCACCTCTGCTGAGAAGGCAACGCCCACCATCAGTGCACAGAGTAAAAAGAATCCTGCAAAACCGGCGAGAAAACATCTTCTCTTCATAAGCTCCTCCTTTCTTGATTAAAGTTTAATAACATAATCCTTTCCTGAAAAAACCATCCTTTTGGCAAGGCATTTTGCCTCTTATTGAATTCCGATATCGATTCGGAAAGCGGCCTTTTTAGCCCTTGCGATCG
>Ga0315312_1002454_pt1 | contig 12884 bp, 10 predicted proteins | sample TDP7_MG_FD_203629 | JGI IMG/M metagenome (GOLD analysis project Ga0315312, IMG submission 203629) | Freshwater sediment microbial communities from Lake Towuti, South Sulawesi, Indonesia - TDP7 | ecosystem: Environmental > Aquatic > Freshwater > Lake > Sediment | place: Indonesia: South Sulawesi... | reverse complement strand
CAGCGAATCTGCTCATCTCACTACCATTCTGTCTAGCCTACCTGATTGTTCTTCCAACGATCATGTCAGCGTTCCGGATTGGTGGAAGCTACACAGTCGTATACGCGATCGTTGCCGCTGAGATACTAGAGGTATACATGGTAGCCGCCTTTGAGGCCATATTGCAGGCTAGGAGGCCGCAAGCACTGGGTTTCGGATTCTTGGTCTTTGAACTCACCAAAGTAGCCTTTGGCTTTGTTCTCATTATGCAACTTGGACTAGGACTGCTCGCTGTGATTGCCAGCATCATATCAGCGTTCCTTTTCCAGCTTCTGTTCTACTTGAGACTGGTAATGCCTGACCTTCGCGAGAGAATCAGGTGGGACTACGTTAGGGAATGGCTCAAAGCCTCCTTTCTGAACCTTTATGGAATTGTAGGCCAGAAACTTCTGGCTCTGACGAATATCGTGCTCTTCGTCTACGGCGGCGAACTGGCAAGGGCTTACTACGGGGCCGCCTCGACAATCGCCGGCGTGATAGGCTATTCCTCCTTTCTCGCCTATGCGTTATATCCGAGGCTTCTTTCTGAAAGACGCCCTGAAGATGTGCCTGTTTCTCTCAAGATGGTTCTAACGTTCGCGATACCTATGACCATTGGTGCGATGGTTCTCTCGGAATCCTTCCTCATCATTCTGAACCCAATCTACGCCGCCGCTCGGCTTGCTCTGATGTTGCTGTCGCTGAGCTTTCTTTGCGTGACTCTGTCATCCATATCTGATGCGATTATTGGAGGAACGGAGGAGCTGGATGCAGAGGCCAAGATCTCATATAGAGATATTGCGCGAAGTAGGCTGTTTCTTATTCTCACATTGCCTTATGTTCAGGCTGCCTTCATCGTTCCCTTAACCTATCTAATCATGACTTCTATGGCTAGGGATGCTGTCGAAGCGGCGACTCTCCTATCCCTGATCAACCTATTGGCAAGCGCGGTCACGGCTCTAGTGAAGCTTAAGATTGCAAGAAAATACTTGGCCTTTGATGTACCCTGGGCGAGTATCGGCAAGTATCTGGCTGCCTCTGGTTTGATGGCTGCGGTATTATGGATGCTTCCCACGCCTTCGAGGATCCTAACCACCTTGGCCTCCGCGTTTCTAGGGAGCCTTATCTACCTCGCGACGCTTTCCGTGATCGACGAAGAAACAAGGAGAACAGCTGAGTCCGCGAGAAAGGAACTGTCAAGACTGCTGAGGGTTCGCTCGGAGAAAGGTGCCTGAACGATAATGGGACTGAAGGCTAGACTTGCCACAGTTCTCGATTCTCGGGAACTCGAGGTCCTCCCGTGTTCATATGATATTATCGGAGACATCGCCGTCATCCGAGTTCCAGAGGCAATCGGGCACAGAGCTGAAGAGATTGCTGAAGCTATCATGAAGACAAACAAGCATGTCAAGACGGTTTTGCGTCAGGTTTCTCCGGTTCAGGGCGAACTTCGTCTACGGGGTCTCAGGTGGGTTGCTGGCGAGAAGCGAACTGAAACCGTCCACAGAGAGCATGGATGCTTGTTTAGAGTGGATTTGGAATGCTGCTATTTCTCGCCTAGACTGTCCCACGAGAGAGGAAGGATCGCGGGCCAAGTCAGGCGGGGCGAAGTCGTTGTCAACATGTTCTCGGGGGTCGGGTGTTATTCCATTGTCATAGCCAAACATTCCGGAGCCGAGGGTGTTTATTCAATAGATGTGAGCCCGGCTGCGATGGAGTACCAAAGGAAGAACGTCAGGCTGAATCATGTTGGGGGGGTTGTAAAGCCTATGCTGGGAGACGCTGCGGAAGCTATAAAGGAAAACTTGCTGAACGCTGCAGATAGAGTTCTCATGCCGTTACCAGAAAAAGCCTATGAGTATCTAGACTATGCGGCCTTAGCACTAAAACCCGGAGACTTCTGGATCCACTACTACGATTTCGTGCATGCTGGTGCAAACGAAAAGCCCGTTCAGAAACTTGAGGACAAGGTGTCGCGGAAGATGGTTGATCTAGGTTTGGGTTTTGAGGTGGCTTTGGGAAGGATTGTGCGGACTGTCGGCCCAAGATGGTTTCAGGTTGCCTTGGACTTGCTTGTTCACAAAAAATCTTTATAAGGGCAGATCAATCCCTAAGCTTGTAGCGGTTTAAGGGGGAGAGTCCCTAGATGAAGAGACGGCTGATGGACATCCTCGCCTGCCCAATAGACAAGCACTATCCTTTGGAGCTTCACGTGTTTGAGGAAAAGGACGAGATTGTGGAAGGCTTGATCGTATGCCCAAAGTGCCTGCGGTGGTACCCCATAAGGGAAGAGATTCCGGAGATGCTGCCCGACGAGCTGAGAGACGGAAAGGATGAGTTACCCTTTCTTAAGAAATGGCGGGAGAAGATTCCTCAGAACATAGTACTGGAAGGGAAGCCCTTCAACCTCAAGGACCACTTCTGAAACTGAAACCCGGAAACTGTATGCTGAGTCTAGCGGGATCTCGCCGGATTCAGAAACTCAGGAAAGAAGCTTGCGAGTGCCCATCATGGGGTCCGTGCCTTCGTATCGGTGGGTTAAGATATCAAGATCAGACTGAAAGCTCCCATGACAGGAGTGAGAAGGAACCGTGAGATGTTGTTCTCTGGGCTGGTTTTTCTAAAACGTGGACTTGACTAGGTAGCCTCTTCGGGCCGATTTCAACGCTGCTTCGGCTATTTTTAGCGCTTTCAGACCGTCCAAGCCAGTTACTAGTGGGTTCTCATCGTTCTGTATGCATTCGACGAAGTGTCGAAGCTCAAGTTTCAAGGGCTCCTCCCACTCGTAGCGGGGAGTCCAAGTCTGCCCAGAGGTCTCAATCGTCATCTCCTGTGTTATGTAGTCTAGAGAGATTATGGCCTCGCTTCCAGTCACTGTTAGCTTTCTAATCTTGTAGGGGGTGAGCCAGTTTGCTTCGAGGAAGGCTGATTTACCGCCAGAGAAGGTCAGCATGATCTGAGCGTAGTCCTCATGCTTCTCATGTCTGAGGTTGCCTGCTTTTGCATAGACAGCTACCGGGTCTTCGCTGAAGATATACCGGAGTATGTCTATGTCATGTATTGCTGTGTCTTTCACGACCCCAACATCTCCGATTCTCTGGGGCCACTTTGAGACCCTTTTGACCGTGGCTGAGACAGGCGATCCTATCTTCCCCTCTTCTATTGCTTCTTTGAGGCGTCTCACAGCCGGGTTGAACCTTTCTATGAAGCCCACCGACAGATGGAGCTTCTTTGCCTCCGCCAAGTTGAGAACCTTTTCTGCTTCTCTCGCAGAGCTCGCCATAGGTTTCTCGACTAGGACATGTTTTCCCGACTTCAGCGCTATCAAAGCTTCCTGGGACAGCTTAGTCGACCAGACGCAGAGTGTTACTGCGTCCAGCTCCTCTTGTTTGTACATTCTCCTGCTGTCGGTATAGGTTCTTAGGTCGTACTTCTCGGAGGCCATTTCGGCCCTCTCTCTATCTACATCGCAGACTGCCACGACCTCTGCCTCTGGAAGTTCGCTCAGGACTCTTATGTGGTTTCTTCCCCAGAAGCCTACGCCAACGACAGCTATCTTCAGCCTGTTCATCTTCGCCGCAACCCTCTGCCAAGCCCGCGATATACGAAACCTTCCTTCTCAGCTCTTGCTGGATCGACGACGTGGCCAAGGTCCACCACGGCAGCCGGTTTCCTCATAAGAACTCCAATGCTTCTTAAACTCAGGCGTCTAAATCTTTCATGCCCCACCGCTATGAGAAGACAGTCTGCGCCCTCAACAGCCTTAGCCAAAGTCCTTTCTGAAGGGTAGCCCAAGTCCCTCAGCTCCTCAAACGAGAAGAAGGGGTCAAAGACGCTGACTCTGGCTCCTCCTTTCTTGAGAAGCCTCAGTAGCTCCAATACAAGCGAGCCCTTCGTCTCCTTTACATTAGGCCTGTAGGAAACCCCCATAACTGCAACCCTTGACCTTTTCACAGTTTTTTCGCAGGAGCGGAGAGCATCCTTCGCGAGATTGAAGGCATGTTTCACAATCTCATCATTCACTCTCCTCGCCATAGCTGTCATCTTGAGCTTAACCCCCAGATTCCCAGCTTCGGTGATGAGAAGGTATGGGTCCTTTGGGATGTGTCCGCTTACGATCCCGGGCTCAAGAAGGTGACAATGGGGTTGCGTGTTAGCCGCCTTCTGGGCTTCCATGTAGTCTATTCCCGCTTGCTCGCAGAACCTTGCGAATTCGTTAGCCAAGGCTATGTTGGCATCACGGAAGACGTTTTCAAACAGCTTCACAGCCTCTGCCGTCCTAATGTCATCCACCTCGACCAGGTCGCCCTTCACAATCGTCTTCAAAACTGCCTTCGCCGCTCTTAAGCTCTGTTCGTCGATGGCCGCTACAACCCTATTATAACTGGTCATGTCTACGATTGCCCTCCCAATACTGGCACGTATGGGACTGTAGGCTAGACCGAAGTCAACCCCTGCTTTAAGCCCCGACGCTGTTTCCAAAGTCTCTCTTACCAAGGTTTCGGTTACATATGGACCGACCGTGCTCTGAACTATAAGTAACGTTCCCGCCTTGAGGTTTAGACCTATACTCCTGCAGCATTCCTCTACGTTCGAATAATCAGACCTCTTCTTTTCGTCGACAGGCGTATCGACAGTTATAATCATAATGTCGCTGTTGGGCACCGCCTCCTTCGGGTCGGTTGTAGCCCTTATTCGGCCCTCCTTCAAGTTCTTCTTCAAAAGACTGCTTAGCCCCTCCTCAACAAATGGGCTGGTACCTTCATTGATCTGGTTCACGATGCCCGGGTTCGCATCTAAACAGGTGACCTTGAAGCCCACGTCTGAAAACAGGCATGCAGCAGGCAACCCCATCCTCCCGCATCCAACCATAGCGATCGCGAACTTTCCACGCTCTTCGGGGTTACCCAAATCGTTCTCTGCAAGCGCTAACGCTTTTGCCATTCACTTATCCACCACACAAGTGGCATTTTACCCTCTGCCATTCCAAATGAAACGCCTTAGACCGAGAAGATAGTTCAGGGGTTTGGCAGATAAAGCTTCCAGTTCTTCATTACTAGGAGAGCTTTTCGATCTCCCTTGTGGTTATTTCAACGGGGTCCTCAAAGTCCTTGACGAGTCTTCGAACCCTTGCGGATTGCCTACTTCTTTCCAGATCCGCCTTGCTGAGTGTTACCAAGATTCCCCTCACAAGTTTCCTGTGATCTAACTCGCGTGTGACAAGCCTCTTCCTGATCAGGTATCCTTCTATCATGGAGGGCTCGTCTGGGTAGCAGGAAAAGGTCGGCACACCCAACAGAGCTGCCTCTGCGTTCATGGTTCCTCCTCCGCCGACGAATACTGCTGTGTAATGAAGAAGGCTTGGGCCATCGACAACTGATTCGCATACGGCGACCCTGCCGTTGAAGGCCTCTCTGAGGGCTTCTGCCTGTTCGTCATATCTTGGCAGGGCAACAATCTGAAGGTTTCCACCTTCCTTAAGGACATCTTCTATGAGGGGGATGATGGAGGTTCGTTCTTGGGTCTTGCCTAGAAGATATGCAGCGTAGGTTTCTTCTGTCCTTAAGGTCAGTATAGGTCTAGTTCGGTCTAGCCGCAGATCTTGCAGTACTCTTGCGTCAGGCTTGAAGTCTCTGAGCCAGACCCAGGGGTCAAGAGCGTTGTACTGCACTATCTTCTCCGGTGCTATCCCGTACTTCACCCAAGCCTTCTTGGGTATAACCTTGGGCGTCAGAAGCCTCTCAGACAGCGGAACGGTCAGTCTTGCAACCGCCTCTGCGTGGGGGGAATCGTTGATGCAGAGATGGGGCACCTTCAAACCGTAGGAGACCCTTGCCATCTCTGGAGAGGAGAATGACACGGCCACATCCGGCTTAACGTCTTCGAAAACCGAGACCAGTTCGAGAACCCTCTGAGCACTGGCCTTCAGTTTGCTAGCGAGCTCTTTGCCGCCATGTTCCCCGATAGCCTTCGCTTCTATGCCTTTGAGTTTTAAGAGTTCGATTACCTCTCGGTATCTTCGCGTCGTCTTGAACACCTGGTGGCCTCTTTCCCCTAGGCCTTCTATGAGCTTTGGGAAGAACATGCACTGCTTCGGGGTCAAAATGTCTATGATTATCCTCAAAGCTTGTCCCTTCATGTGCCGTTCTTGATGGTTATGTTGTTCAGCAGTCTCCTTGCTTTGGGTTATCGCTCCGGGAGTCGTCCGCGAGATGTTGCTGCAACTTGACCGTACGCCAGAACATTCTTCTCACCATTTCTCTCCAAAGCCACAACCAGACTATGACCATGACTGCGCTCACAGCTACTTTGAGTGTGGCGGTCATGATGTCGTTCGTCACTCCCGGCAGCTGTAGAGGAACGATGAGCGAATCGATGACCCATAATCCCAAGATCATGCAAGCCCAGATGAAGAGGAGAACGAAGACGAAGTCGAGGATCCTGCGGATCATGGTGTCACCATTGTCAAGTATGCGGTTAGGACCGCCAGAGCCCCTGCTATTGATGCGAGGACCATGAAGACCCGCGCAGCCTCATACTCGTATAAGGGTCCCCTGGCCAAGATTACACGGGCTAGTGTTATCGGAGCCCTGGGATCTGAGGACGCCGTCAGTCTTCCGTCGTCAAGCATGCTAACTGGGCGAGAAACCTCGCGTCTCTCGTAGAGCCTGCCTACCGTTGCGAGCCCGTAGAAGGCGTTCATAATTTGAGGTGCGAAGGCTATGAGGGCTACAGCTTCGAGTTGACCGAGTACTGCTATGGCTCCTAATGCTGCGCCGATGCTTAGGCTTCCAATGTCTCCGGAGAACACCTTGGCAGGATACCTGTTGTAGTAGTAAAGCACAAATAGTGGACCAAGTAGGCAGGCGCACAGTAACGCTGCGTCGCTCCGACCCAGAATCAGCGACGAGAACAGCAATGCAAGAGTAACTATGGAGCATGTTCCAGACATTGTTCCGTTAAAGGGGTCCATCATGTTCACGGCGTTCGAGGGGACGGCTATGGCGAATGGGATCAGGAGCCGGTAGACAATTGTTAGGCGAACTGCGCCGATTATGGGAAAGGCTGGATAGGGGCTGTAAGTCCCCATTAGCAGAATAGGTGCGCTGGCAAAGGCTGTAAGGAGTGGTTTCACTTTTGCGTTCAATGTTTTCATGTCGTCTACTGCGCCGATAACTCCGGCAATGAGCGTTGTGGCAAGAAAGCTAGCCAGCAGACCGATCTTTTCCGGCATGAGGACGGCTGCGGCTACGACGCTGACTGTCAAACCTGCCAGCACTGCTATGCCGGCCATCTCTGGAATCAACGGCCGGTCTTTCTTGTGGACGTCGACTCCTACGATTCTGTGTTTCCTCATCTTCTGTATAGTCACGGGCATGCTCAGGAGGGTGGCGGCGAAACCCAAAGCAAGGGCAGACAGCTCTTCAATCATCAGTTATTACGCTTCTTTTCTGAGTATGACGCAGGTTTTGTCATGAATCTGTTAGGCTTCACGTATATATCTGTTAGGAGCAGGCATAAGCGCGCAACCGATAAGGTTTAATCTGGAGAGATTCCGTAATAGATTAGGCCTAGGCGGGGGTTGCCAAGCTAGGTCAAAGGCGTAGCCCTGAGGCGGCTATCCCATAGGGGTTCGTGGGTTCAAATCCCACCTCCCGCACCATGACACAAACCCCAGAACCGCAGAGATTTTCCAAGTCCTAGTCAGAATGAAGAACGATGGTTATTCAGAAACAACAATAGAACCCATTGGAAGAAGACTTAGAACACTAGCGAAACAAGTCGATCTCAACCTTCCACAAAAAGTTAAAGAACATATAGCAAGACAGAACTGGAGCACAGCATACAAAGAAAACGTAGTCAACGCCTATTGCCACTATGCTGAAACTCATAATGTTCAATGGCAAAAACCGATCTATCTCAGAGCAAGCAGTCTGAAAAAGTTGCCATTAGAAAGCGATATAGACTTTGTGATCAACCACGCAACCCCGAAAAGCATGGTTGCATACAGACTGATCAAAGAATGCGGTCTGAGACCAATTGAGGTCGAAATGTTAACCCAGAAGCACTTTGATCTAGAGCAAGGCGTAGTCTATCCAGAAATAGCGAAAGGTTCAGAACCAAGAGCGCCTAGAATGAAAGGCGAAACTTTAGCAATGCTCAAGGCTTTGATCGGAAAACAGAAACTTGGCTTGAATGACCGCATATTCTCAAGCAGTCTCACACTTCAAAAGAACTGGAACAAACTCAGAAATTCACTTGCACTTCGGTATTCAAAACCCGAACTGAGACAGATCAGACTCTATGACCTAAGGCATTTCTATGGAAGCATGATTTACCAGAAAACCAAAGACATTGTTCACACTCAGAGAATGATGGGACACAAAAACATCAAGAACACACTCAGATACATTCACTTAGTAGGATTCAGAGAAGACGAGTGGACATGCAAAGTTGCGAAAGACCTTCAAGAAGCAATGAATCTGATAGAGCAAGGGTTCGAGTATGTGACGGAGATGGATGGAATTAAGATATTTAGGAAACGAAAATAACCCATCAAACCCCCTTTATTTTTTATAGTCGTTCAATCATTGTTTCTTATTTGAACATGTATGATCTAGAAGTTTTCATAGGTGATCCTTATCCAGACCCATCTTCTAAAGAGAGTGGTCGAGAAGCACGGGTCATTTACAAAGAAAAGAAAATATGGATAAACCTAACTCGGATATGGCAACTAGGCTTTGAAGAATATGAAATGTTTCTGGATGAGTTTATCGGCGCTATTATACACGAATTTCTTCATTACTTCGTGCATATTAACAAGATACCTCAAACGGAAAAACAGGTCTATTACATAACGAGACCTCTTCAAATCCTATCTCTTGGACACTTAATCGGAACAAGAGAAGAAGAGATTGAGAAAGACAAGAATGATTATGAAAAATGGGTTGACAACCGTTTAAAGGATAGAAAGGTTCATTGAAGCGGGGTTTTTCTAGAATTTGTATCCCGCATTTCTTAGTTCCTTAATTATCATGTCTCGACGTTCTTCGATGGATTCTTTGAATGGGATGTAAACTATTCCTTGCATATCTGAAGGCAGTTCAACATCTCCGTTATACAAACAACATACTCTATCGCGACCCAATAAACCCATAAAATAACCGAATTCCAAAACAACGTTTTGACGAGCACGAAACTTCAGTTTAACTCGAACAATTGGGTAGTCTGACCTTGTCACTTCCGTAGATTGGCAAGCAGCATCGTCTGGCGTCAAAATAACAAAAGCATAACCAACATCCGAATATTTTTCAAGTTTCTCAGGTAATGTTAGACTTCCGCTCGGTTGCTCATGGAGAATTATAGGATTCAAACCAAATCCAATTAGCATTCTTTTGAGTTCTTCAACGGGCTGAATATCATGACCGTGAACTATGAACACATTCTTAGAGAGTGAAATAGGCTCTGGAATAAAGTCAATGAACTTCTTTGTAACGTCTTCTTGGTCTTCAACTCTTCGCCATAAGTCTCTATATTCCAATCTGAAATAATCGGGATGGTCTAAGGCAAGACGTTTTTCGGATTTTTTAATTTTAATCCCTAAGACCTCATCAGGATTCACAAGTTCATTTCCACAAGCAAACTGCTCTCTAAGTCGATACTTCTCAAGTATGAGTCTCACCAAATCTTTTTCCAACATATTTAATTCTATAGCATCTTTTGCTCTACCTTGTTGGGTTATGCGAACGTGATAGTATGGCATTTTGAATCAACATATATGAGATCGGCACGGTTCAAAAACTTATCGTACGACGCAACCAAAGCGCTGCGCATTTTTGCGCGTGTTCTAGGCGCGCGCATTATCAATAAAGATGGACAGACAAGTTAACTAAGAATGATGAACTGTCCTCTATTATGAGGACTCCTAACTTTATGCGCGCTTGCGCTTTCTCGGAAAAATAAAAAATCCGTTCATATTCAGAAACAGAGCAAGAAACAACCATCTTTCAACAAGCATAGATCAACAAAGAAACTGAACGATCACAGACACATAGACAACAATATTAACCACACACAAAAACGAAAAATCTTGAGCATTATGCGCGGACACTATAGTCTTAAGATTTTCCTGCCTAGCTACCTAGATGTGTGCACTTTTCTACCTTCTGTACTTTCTGATGATAGCTGCTGGCGGTTTGTGTCTTCTCCTATAGAAGAAGGTAGCAAGTACAGCAAGAGCTACTACAAGGCCCAAAAGTCCAACTCCAATAAGAGTTCTAAATGAGGTTTCAGCAGCGTACGCTTCATCGAGGATGCTCAACGCATTCTGAGCGTGAAGGGTGACCTCTTCGAAATTCCACCCCCCAAAGGCTTCATTGGCTTCGCTATATTCGCTTACCGCTTGTGTCAGTAAAGCCCTAGCATCCGCGCTCCAGAAGGTATCTCTCGTAGCAGACTCGACTTTGGCTTTTGCTGCTTGTACAAGTGTCCGTGCCGCCTCCATTTCTGCATTAATTGTGATAACAGTTATGGAGGTTGATGCTACGTTCTCAGCCATGTCTATTGCAGTCATCACGATGGTATGAGGTCCGTCTGCCACTGTTGTCGTATCCCAACTGAACGGAGGACCAGTCGTTACATCGTATGTAGTATTGTCTATCTGCAGAAGAATCTTCCCCAGGTTTGTATCAGACGCCATAAATGCTATCTCTACAGTTTCAATAAATGAGTCACCCTCTCTAGGACTCACTATAGCCAACGTCGGGACTGTATTGTCTATTGTCACTTTGATTTCTTCGGACCTTTCATTCCCCTCCCTATCGAAGGCCACGACCTTCACCTGGTGCGGTCCATCCCCCATCTCGGTTGTGTCGAATTCCATCTGGTATGGGGCTTGAGTGAAGGACCGTGTGAACACCCCATCTATGTAGAGGTCGACCCTTTCCAACCCGCTCTCTTCGTCTTCTGCAGAGACCGTAGTATTCACCACTCCCCCTACGTAGTCGCCTTGGGTTGGCTTCACCATCGCCACTTTGGGTGGGAAAAAGTCAGCCCCAAGTTCACCCGGAAAACCTCCCATATAGTTGAGTACTGTGTTATTTTCAAAGACGATAGGCTGGCCCCCTTTGAAGGACCATGCTGCAAAGGGGTTTCCTATGAACCCCCAGACTTCCGACATGGTGTTACCAACCACGACGCTATCAAACGAGGCTTGGATAACAAAGCTCTTATGAGCGACTTCGGTAATCGTGTTGCCTACTATGGTTGAGTTCTGCATCCCGCCAATGAAGATACCGAAAAGGCATCTTGATATCGTGTTATTGACAATCACAGCGTCTGAGGCATTCATAATCTCCATAGCTTGTTTTGATCCTACAATGATGTTGTTCTCAATCAACACATCCGTGCTGCGTAAGCCAATCCCCGCGCCTTCCTGTGTCCAAGGAGAGCCTAAGTTGTATAGTTCGCTGTCCTTTATGACGAGCTTGCCACCCTTCTCAACTGTGAACTGGATGGCGGGGCCTTTCTCTCCGCCTATGACTTTGCTACGATATATGAAGAGGGACGCTCCGGGTCCCACGTTAAACGTATACTGAGACAGGATTTTGGATGGAGCAGCGACTAGGGTGATGTTCTCCAAGGTTAGGCTGTCTCCTTCTTGAAGGTTGATCCCGCCGCTTCCAGTCAATATGATGACATCATCCCTGAATGTCCTATCATAAGGAAGAAAGATGCGATCAACAGAGGGAGGCATGTCTAGAAAAATGTCTTCGAAGGGCACTGGCTTCAAAGCTGGCACTAGTACGGGCATAAGTGAAGGTCTACCTATGAGAGGTTCATCGTCTGATCCGTTAGGAGGGATGCGGTACGATACGACTCCGATTCCATCGCCGCGATCTTGACCCGCATAGTCGCTCCAGTAGTTTCGACCCCAAGAGTTGCCGCTATCGTCATAGCCTTGACGCTCAGAAGCACCAAAAACATTCATACGAATAGTGTTGTTCGATGCGTCGTCGAAGACTATGTTTACTAAGTTGTCTTCCATGGTATTGTTTTCAATCACGTTGTTGTCAGACGAGTAGTAGAGGCCTATTCCCCGACCTGAGTTAAGCACACTATTTCCCTTCAACGTATTGCTGGAAGACGCGAACAGTATGATGCCGCTGTTTGTGGAGTTTATGTGATTGTTCAGTATGAGGTTGCTGTCTGACCTGTAGACCTGTATTGCCTCATTGTGCGATGGCTCCCCAACGGGAAACTGGATGAGGCTGTTGTTTGCTATGATTGCATTAGATGACTGCGATATCAGGATGCCTGTCAGAAAACCCATGCCGTCTACTATGGAATCCCCTTCCCAATCATATGTGCTGCCTCTGATGATGTTGTTAGTAAATGCGTTGGGATAGGGCGAGCTGACCAAACTGAAAGCCCTACAGATGCCACCGTACTCAGATAATGCGCTAAACGTGTTGTTGTCGACAATGTTGTTGCCGGATCCCACAGAGATAACTAGACCACTACCTCCCCTTAGGCCAAGATTATTACCAGCTATGCAGCTGTTCCACGTCCCCTCTAATATGAGATCGGAGAATTCGACCCTGTTGTCTATCATAGTAGTGTTGTGCGATCCTTTCAGGTAGAGATATAGTTTCACGTTGCCCCCGGGGAGAATCACGTTGTTCCTTATAATGGCGTTACTCAAGTCCCGCAAACCAATTGCTGATTCGACTCCCAACATGGCCAAACGTAGGGTCCGAGTTGCATTGTAATCAAACATCTTTATAGTGCTATCCTCAATGACTACACTATCTGCTCTGCTTATGCTAAACCACTCGCCCCTATCCCCGGTCCCTGTGCTTCCCTGC
>Ga0315312_1002453_pt1 | contig 12885 bp, 14 predicted proteins | sample TDP7_MG_FD_203629 | JGI IMG/M metagenome (GOLD analysis project Ga0315312, IMG submission 203629) | Freshwater sediment microbial communities from Lake Towuti, South Sulawesi, Indonesia - TDP7 | ecosystem: Environmental > Aquatic > Freshwater > Lake > Sediment | place: Indonesia: South Sulawesi... | reverse complement strand
TAATGGAAGACCCTTGCCTGAGAAGACCGCTATAGTATCTATTCAGAATGTTGTTGCTTCAGCATCCTTGAAGCAGAGGTTGGACTTGGAGTCCATAGTGAGGGTTTTTCCCGGTGTTGAGTATAGGCCTGAGCAGTTTCCAGGTTTGGTTTATCGTCTAAAGAAGCCTAAGACGGCGACTCTGATATTCAGCTCGGGGAAGATGGTCTGCACTGGAGCCAGATCTGAGAGGATGGCTAAGAGAGCTGTAATGAAGGTTGCTGAAGAATTGAAGAGTAAGGGCATAGTGATAGTCGGCAAACCTGACATCCAAGTCCAGAATATTGTGGCCTCAGGCAATCTATTCGGACGGATAGACTTGGAGAAAACGACATACGCCCTCAAGAGAACGATGTACGAGCCGGAACAGTTCCCCGGACTAATCTACAGAATGGATAACCCTAAGACTGTGATGCTGCTGTTCGCAAGTGGAAAGTTCGTCTGCACAGGCGCAAGATCGGAGAGCCAAGTATACGAAGCGGTCAGAAACCTAAAGATGAACCTTGAGAAAGAGAAACTCATATCCTATGAATAGTCCAAAGCCCACACTAAGCCGAGAGTGCTGGATCGCGGGGTTTCAGAGCGTTTTTGCTGCTAGAATCGATTCCGAAATTGAGGGCCAGTGGTGCGAACACAGAAATCACGGTGAAGGAATTTATGCGTATGCGAAATAACCCCATATATATAGAGGGACCATGGGTTGAAGGATAAGTTTCCTGACCGTCTTCATCTCATTCGCAAGCTGACCTAGGACCCCCCCTCCCCTAGGGGGTAGCCACAGGAGATATCGCCAGGTTACTCAGCCCTCTTTCGAATCTTCCCGAGAATACTCTTCTTAACTGCTCTTAAGTGTATGTCAGGCAGTGGGTTGCGTACTGTGGCTTTGTTTGGGTGTGTCAGGCGGTAGTGAGCTTTTAGAGAACCTCTGCATCAGAATCACTAAACGAGACAATGAACCGCTGGAGAGAATCTGTAGAGCTAGATGAGAGGATCAATGGAAGACAGCGTCATAAGATAGCTGCTTGATCAGCCCTGTTCTCTTGACGACAGGATTTCTGAGAATTGAGATATTTCTCTAATCAGCTGTTTTGGTGTGTACTCTCTCAAAGAGTCGGTCAGGTTAGGATCATTCAACCTGCTGATCTCGATCGGGATTGAAACGCCGTCTACCGTCTCATGGTCCGACATGTGGAACGATCCCAGTGGAGATCTGGCGAGTTTTCCTGAAGGGGTTTGAGAAGGGTCGACGGTAATGCTTCCCGGCTTCTTCTCATGTCCTCCAATTACATTGACAGGAGGGAGGGGAGGGCGAGAAGAAGGGCATGAAAGCCTACTTGGAGGTTGTTGGCTTCTGGACTGAGGACTACTTGACCAGGAAGATTCAGAAGCTCAAACAAATCGATGCTAGGAATATGATCATAGCTGTTGACAAGACGTTGAGTTGCTCAAGACTCAAGGAGTTGAGGATGGAAGTCATATTCTATGAGAGAGAGGTTCCAGTCAAGCCTATCATCGACTACTTGAATGCCATGCAGGAGGAAAGCATAGCGAAGCAGGTGGAATCGTTAGCAAATGTTGAATTGAGGCTGCAAGGCGATGTAGCTTCCTTGGAAGAGTTGACAGAACAACTTCAGACATCGAAGGAAGCCCTTACACGTAGGCTTCAGACAGCTCCAGTGAAAGGATACAGGCTGATCGGCGATGTCCTAGTCTCTGAGAAGAAGCTAGATGATATTGACAGGAGACTGAGCCAACTTGGAGAAGCAAGCCTCTCGACAGCGACAGAACTCATGCAAGACATAGGCATAGCAGCGCCCAACCAAATGCTTGAAGCCTTGGGCTACGAAGTAAAATGGTATGGTCTAGACCAAGACAAAGCCATAATCTCCAGGAGTAAAACACGGTCAACTACCAAACTCTAAATCAGCTTCTTTAGCTTATTACTTGCGTAGTCTTTAGTTTGCTGGCTGTAAACATAAAAGGATTCAGCGGAATATGCCTACGCTACAGAAATAGTGATAGATCAATCGTTTTTCCGGAAGTTTTTCATTCTAGCTGGACTATTCATCGCCCACGCCGGTGCGTATCCATCCAAGGGTTGCCCATACTCCCTATTATAAGAAATCTCAGCATAACACCATAACGCTCATAAAAGCTCTTTTATCGCATCTAAGCTCGCTACACTCGCACCTGACAACTCAATAGTTTTTATGAATCTTAGAAAAGATATACAAAATGCGCAACCTTTTATAAAGGAAGTGTCCTTTGTAAAATTTGCATAAAGCTTAAAAGACGCGCCCCTTGTTGATAGAGTAGGAAAGAGGATTTGGTCATGATCAGTGGACAAGGTGAAGATCTGAAGGACGTAAAGCGGCTGTTGGAAAAGGTTCTGGCTGTTCTCAAGCTAGCAAATAGCGAAAAAGTTCTCAAGAACAAAGAGGGTCTATTGCAAAATGAAACTAAGCGCAAAATATACGAACTATGTGATGGGAAACACACTGTTAAGGATATAGTCAGCGCACTAGGCACTACTCAACCAAACGTATCTTATCATCTATCTTCCCTTTTAGAATCGGGACTAGTGCTCTATGAAGATGTTGGGGGAAATCGCTATTACTTTAAAACATTGGAGTGATTCACTTGGCTGAGGACACGAATTTATTGAAGAGAATTTGTGACGAATTAAGAGAAATAAGATACTGGGTAAAGCTGTCTGGCCTTCCAGTTCTTCGAAGAGTAATTCAAGAGAATCTAAGGGATGATGAAAGTAAATTGGTCTACGAATTATCGGATGGGAACAGAAGCACCCGCGAAATTGCTGAAGAGCTAAAAAAAATTGGCAGGGCAATTACACATGGAACTGTTGCAAACATGTGGAGAAGATGGGCTGCATCCGGAATCGTAGAACCTTCCGAACGATATCAAGGCCGTTTCAGAAAAGTGGCTTCGCTTGAGTCATTGGGAATAGAGTTTCCTGAAATTCGGAAGGAAGGGCCAACAGAGGGAACGGAAAGTCAAAAATCTGGTGAGTAGAATGCCTGGAGAGGAAAAGAAAGAAAAAGAGGACAGAATGATTGAGATACTTGAAGAAATGCTGAAATGGGTAAAGGTCACGAGCATTCCTCAAGTAAAGAAATTGGTTTTAGATCTCCTTCCAACCGATGAAGAAAAGATAGCCTACCACTGTAGCGATGGCCGTTCCAGTCAAGAAGTGGCAAAGTTTGCTGGTGTTTCGTACGTTACTATAACTAAATGGTGGAAAATATGGGCCAGGGCAGGCATGGCCGAATTAATAGGCGTAAAGGGTGGAGAAAGGGCAAAGCGCATGTTCTCACTTGAAGACTTTGGCGTCGAAGTACCTTCACCAAAAGAAAGCAAACCTGAGAAAGAAGAAGCAGAAGCGCCCACCGAAGAAAAACCAATGCAAAAAGAACCCTAGAGGGAGAAGACTTGAATGACGAATTGAAAAAGATGATCAAGCAAAATGAAATTATTATTTCGTTACTTGGAAGACTAGCTTTCAAGCCTGAGGATGTTCGCAAGATAGTCGCATCGAAGAAACAAAATCCGCGAAACTACGTCAATGGCTACAATGCTTGTGATGGTGAACACTCACTCTCTGATATAGCAAAGGTTATTGGCGTGACACCTGGAACGATATCTCCGATACTTTCGGAGTGGGAACAAATAGGCATTATTTACGAGATCGAAAAGCCATGTGGAAAATTCTACAGGAAATTATTTCCAATTTGAAAAATGGTGAAAGCATGCCTGAAACTGAAGACCTGTTCGAAGAGGTCAAGAAAATACGTTGGCACCAAGAAGCTATTGATAGTAACATTGAATTAATAACGCGTGCTCACGGCAAGGAAATTTTAAGAGAGATAATGGATTTCTTTGGCAATGCGCCTGGAAAAAAGAAAGCAATAAACAGAGCGAGGGTCTATGTTGCCATTGATGGCAAAAAAGTCGTAGGAAAAATTGCGAACGATCTAAAATTGCCTTTCCCGTACGTGTCTCAAGAAATTACGAAATTGAAAGATATGGGATTGATAGAAGTTAAGAAAGTTACGAAAGAAGGTATTATCTACAAAAAGAGAAAGGTAGATACTCTTCTTCGAATCAGTCAGAAGCTCCTGAAAGACTTTGAGTTTGAAAAAGAAATTGCGGCACTCGAAATTCGGGAACAGCGGGACGTTGCCCAGTATACTCTGGGAGAGCAAAATGAATGAAGCACTTAGGAGAAAAGTACTCTCCGTTACCATGGACTTTATTCACAACAATGGCTATCAAGATATTGACGATTTTGCGAGCAAGCTTGCAGGGGTCTATTGCAAAATTTTGCCAGAATATCCAAACAAAGTCACGCCGCATGATTTTCTTGAAGCAATTAAGAACGTTAAAACATCGTTTTTCAGGATAAATCGAGTAAGCAAACGCGATTTTGTCGGGCCACTTATTTCCCGGCTCATCCAAATTGAGGTGGCGAGGCATCTTCCGTTATCGAAATTTGATATCGGCAGTAATTTTGTCTCTAAGTACCTCGAAGTGGGATATGACAAATCCAGATTTATCAATGAAAGAAGAGATATGGTAGCAAAATTTGGAATTGTCAAGAACCCACATTCCAAGCTCATGAATGCGTTTGAAGCTTTGCTTCAGAAGATCGCTCAGTCATTTCAAGTGAGCTTACATGGAACAAAAGAATATTCGGGTATTGATATCTCTAAGAAAATTTGGAAAACAACAGTTGGTTTCCAAATTAAGAGCGCAAATGATGATATTTCTGAGGATAAGATACGCTCCCAAGCATCTAAGGCCTTGGAACATGGTATAGATGGATTTGTTTGGATTTATGGGCGTCCTTTATCGAAGGATGTTGAGGCTTCGATTCAAGCAGCATATCACCATTTTGCCAGGGTTAATGAGACAAAGAAAATGTATTGTGCTTTGATTTATCCGGAGTTACTGGCAGAATTGTTCAGGAAATATGAAATAGACTTTTAACCTAGCTAACGCGATAGCCAAAACCATCTGGGCACATACATAAATTGCCAGTTTCAGAATATTTTGTAAGAAAAATATCAATCGTGATGTCGAATGGTTTGCAGAATGGCCGTCGCGGTTGGCGAGTTTCGTGTGAACCACTTACTTGACGGCTTTAGACTTATGGCTATGAACAGAAATGAAAAGCACGAACTCAACAAGAATAACAACGGCTTTGTCCACGGAGACGGTTGGGGGATAGTTTCTGGAAAGTCCGGGAAATTGGAATTGTATAAGAAAGAGGTTGCATGTTGGAACGATCCGAAATTTCATCATTATTACAGTGTCGATATGGATTTTGCCATTCTTCATGCAAGAAGGGCTTCCCCAGGCACGCCAGTTGAATATAGTTTCGCGCATCCCTTTGAAAAGAATGGCTGGTATTTCTGTCATAATGGAACGATTAACGACTTTAGATCAAAAGGAAGAAGTGACTCAGAACAATTCTTCTCGATAATTCTCGACAATCTACGGCAACATGGGGATGCAAAAGAAGCAATTAAGAGAACAGTCAATCAAGTAAAAAGGTACACGGCTCTCAATTTCATTCTTTCTAACAAGAACAAAGCCTACGTCCTAGTGAAATACGGAAAAAGTCCAGAATACTACACTATGAAGTATTTACAAAACAAAAAATACGTAATTGTATCTTCCGAGGTTCTTCCAAACTTCAAGACTGAATGGAGAAAGATCGCCAACGACACCGTCTTTGAACTAGATATTGTTGACCGCCAGATTGAAACTTTTGCTTGTTGATTGAGCCTTGGCGCATGTTGGTAGTGTCGCATGAGCGGATATGTGAAAGGACGACGCTTTGAATATCGGGTTCGAGACTTCTTTAGGAAGAAGGGGTTCGTCGTAATCAGAGCCGCTCAATCGAAGCCTATTGATCTGGTGTGCCTCAGGCGCGGAGAGACGATTTTCGTCGAATGCAAGACGGAGAAGTCTGGGCTAGGGATGAGAAGAAGGCGGGAGCTTCTGGGTCTGGCGGAGGCAGCTGGCGCTGTGCTGCTGCTGAGCGTTCGAAAGAAGCGCAAGCTTATGTTCGAAGATCTACGAACAGGCAAGATACTTCGGACAGACCAAATCCGCTCACAGTTGAGTCCACAGTGAAGCAAATAAGAGCAGAAATATCGGAAGAAACCTGAAAATTAGATTCCGGATGTCGTTTACGACTATTAACACTTTAATCTCGGAAAGAATGAGTTCGATCTAGTAGCCCCAACATTAATTATGAAGACTCTCATCAAGAGTCTTCGGTGACAACTTCATCAACTGAGTTAGCATAAGGTCGTATTATTAATGTGTTTGCTAGCTTGTATAAATTGGTGACATATTGGAGGAAACAGAAATCAGTTCTATTATCGCTGAAATGGTGCGTCGTTTTCAGCTAGAGGCGTATAGATTGTCATATAACGATATCACGTTTGACTTGGCCGTTCAGCTCAAATGCCAAAATTGCTCCATGTATGGATCGAGCTATCGCTGTCCACCTCATACCCCCCTATTCTACCAGTCCAAAAGAATACTCGCTCAGTACCGTGATTTTCTCTTGCTATTATACAGACAGCCTTTCTTGCCGATCATAAAGCAAATGAAAGAAAAGTATGGTATGAGTGGTGTAAGGTTACTGAGCTTCTGTCAGATGTATGGAGATAGAGTAAGTTATTGGAGACTTTCCAGAGCATTATTGCAAATAACTGAATTGCTAGAAAACTTGCAACTTGACTTCGTAGCACTTGGACCCGGAGGAGCTTGCAGATTGTGTCGCAAATGCGGTCTACTTCAAAAACAACGTTGTCGGCGTCCTAAAGAGTCTATGGCCTCTCCTGAATCTTACGGCATCGATGTCTATAGAACTGTGAAACAAAGAGGTATCCCCATCGAGATACCACCCCGAACTGAATGTACTCATGTCGGCGTGATAGCCACAAAGGAAGCTGAATTCCCTTCTCTAAATCAACCCAGGCAACGTCGACTGTCGAGGTTTAAGTGGTTTGACGAAATTATTCCAGAAAGGGAGGGAAAGGTTATAGATGTAGTACCGATAGACTGTTCAAGTCTTCAAGATTTTTGTGTTAATTGCAAATATAAGGAAAGTTTCCTTTGCAATAGAAATTTTGCTCCTCAGAGTGAACTTAGTAGTTGGTTAGAAGGGAAAAGACTAGTTGTGATTCAGTTCAGAAGTATACATGAGCTTCGGAATAATTTATGGAAATGGTGCGACGAATACCATAGACATGGCTATTGGTGGGCGCTATCCTGTTCAAACTTTCATTGCGATCTGTGCGCTAACCTAAAGCCAGAAACAAGCATTCGTTGCGATCCATATGGGTGTAAACTCGGTAGGCAAGGTCGATACGGAAACAAGAGAGCATGGAGATGTGTAAAGTACTTCGGTGTTTCGCCAAGTGGATACCACAACAAAAATAGTTTTGGATATTTGATTATTTAATAAACATCAGACTGAAGTCAGCATTTATAAAGTGCACTTGGCCATTTGTGAGGTACTGGGAAGGGTAAGATCCCGCGTCCTATCGAAAATGTAATATATGCCTTCAGTCCAAAACCTTACACAAAGATTGATCGGAACGACTCTAACATGTGTAGGCCATCTGGATGTTTTGAAACCGAGAAAAGAGGAAATCCTCATCCGTCTCGTCGGGCTAGACGAAAGACAACGGGAACCTAGAAGAACCTGAAGACGGACAACCCAAGCCTCGTCAAGTAAGAGTCATGCAATATATTCTAAGTGCGTAACCTGAAATTTTTTGGACAATACCTTCAACGGAGGTACCAACACATTGGATCAGGAGTGTCATACATGTCTCCATGGGCTAATATGCGCTGGGCCGTACATCTGGCTGCGCATGACGTTAGATATTCACAGCCTAAACATTTGCCTTTTAAGAATTGCTCAGGGGCGTCGTTAACACGTCTGAATGACTGGTATAATGGTGAATTGTACCATATCTCATCTATTGATTGTTTTCTAACGTTTCCAGCGGCGAATTGTTCGGGCAATTCTTTCCATGCTGGGCAAACATCAACGCGACCATCTGGTTTTATCAACGGAGCATCATACCCCCTCTGCATTTTGCTATTTCCTTTTTCGAAGACGGCTCTAAAAGAAAGCAAAAATTCATAGGATGACCTATGCGAAGAAGATTCGGATGTAGTTTCTTTGCCAGATATAAAATGTTCACCATAGCCCTAAATTGCTCTGTTGACAATGCTAGGCTATTCTGATTATCTCTACCTCTGCCTTGAGGAACGAATCTTAATATTGACAATTTTCTTATACCCAAAAGCTTCGCTTCATCTATCAGTTCTGTAAGTTCCAGCCAATTTGGTTTTGTTGGGACAAAGTGAGCTTCTATTGGCAATCCAACATCCATAGCACTCTTGATTGCCGACCATACGATGTCATATGCATTTTCGATTCCCATTAAGAAATTGACCGTCTCTTTTCGTACGCCTTGAAGATCAAATATGACTGTCATGTCTGGGTAGTCTACCAGTCGTCTAGCGTATTCTGTGCTAATAGCCTGAACTATTTCAGTTCCTTGTTTGAACTGTGCACCAGAAGTATACAGTTTGAGCTCATAACCAATTTTATTAGCCTCATCTAATATCTCAAAGAACTTTGGATGAGCTAATGGCTCTCCTCCGCTTATCGAAAATACCTCTGCCCCACATTTATCCCAAGCATCTCTTAATATCTTTGCTATTTCATCACAAGTCAATTCGTTGCCCATTCGGGTCGGATGCGATGCTCTGGAAGAACAATAAATGCACTTCATCGGACAATCATAAGTGATCTCAATACTTACCTCAGTCATTACTGGTTCTTCAAATGTCAAATAACATCAACCTGAAGTCTGAGTTTACTTCTTACTTCGTAAATAAAGTTAACTCAGTCCATATCGACCATGCCAGAAACAGGCAATTTCAAGATGATTCGCATGGAAGTTCGTGTCAGATTTCGCTGAGAAAAGTTGACAAAGACGCACTAGAAACGTATTGACAGTAGCGTCAGCTACACTCAGACCGCTGATGTGATATTAAAAGACTGAGCGCATGAACGATCCTGTCGAGATTGGTGAATTTGGTCAATACGTCATAAGGACACATGCGGAAATTGGGAAATATGGCATCGAAAAGGCATTCTACAACGAAATTTGGAATTGATGAGTGAATGGTGGTTTTCTCGTCAAGGACCATCCGGAAGCAGCAAGTGTCGTGCTAGGGAGGAATGACAAGATTCAACAAAGCAGTTAAGAAGATGCATCAAGAGCTGCAAGAAGATTTCCGAGTTGGAGGTCCTCACAAACCCATTTAAACCCTCTGGAGAATCTTTTGCGAAAGATTCGCTTTCCTGTCTCATTAGGTTTAAAGGGACTTTTCTCAGTTATCTTCGACGCAAATTGAAGGCGTCGTGACTCTTCTTTAAATCCAACGACGATGTAGTACTCGTCCTCGTCTCTGCTTGAATGCGGGTTCATGGAGATTTGTTCTTTGATGGAGGGATCAACTTGTATCTCTTTTCTCGGACGATGTGGTACCTTATCTTTCGGGAATATCCTCAAAACATTTGAGAAATCCTTTTTGAAACGCTTTGTGTTGAACTTCACGCGATAGACTTCTCGCACCTTGATGTATCCAATTAGGTACTTAGCCTTCCTAAGCCTTTGAAAAATAGCAATTTGTCCCACTGTCCTCTCTCCTTGGTACGCTTCCTTCTCGTAGGGGGCGAGGCTAGCCACAAAGACCAGATAGTCTTCCGGGTCAAGATGTTTAAGCTGTTTTCCTCTCGAATCATCAACCCGGTCTGCGTAGGTTGAATAGTCAAAGTTAGGATCGTGATGAACTACAGCACTTCCAAATTTTGCTGGGACGTAGTCTCCTAAGAAGGCTCCGTGCCCCTTTCCCTTTATCGAAGGATCTACAGGAATATCTGAATAGGCTCTCGCAATGCTTTCGTGTACCCAAGGATGTTCACCAGACTCTTCTTGTTCATCAAAATCCCAAACGAAAAGCCGCCCATTTGGATGCTTCATTAAGTACTTGGTTTTGGTTATGAATTCCGGTATTGGAATGTATTCGAACATCTGGTCTGTGAAAATGGGCGCGCTCACGCCTAAGTTTGTGCTGTCTATTCCCACGTGAAGGAGAAGAGCTTTCATCATAGAGCAGCCTTGCATAGCATACTATTTTTGGGTTCCAGTTAAGGCTGATGGATCAATAGACTCACTCAACAGACGCTCTTTGATTCCTGAGGATATTCTTAGCCCTGAGCTTCATGATTTTCCAGGCGACGAGGCGATTACTATCTCCTTGAATGAGCGTTGGAATTTGACCTCGGCGGTACTGGCCGTAGTGCCTTGCCCGCAAGCCTTTAATCAATTTCTTCACTTGGCCCCATTCAAGTTCTTTGTATCCTCTCGACGGTGCATCATTATTTACAACATAGGATTGGTTTGGGTCTTTGACGAAATAGAATTTGCTGAATTTATAGTCGATGGTTCCACGATCGAATTTGCAATCACGAACCTTTGAAACTTCAAAAGCTGACCTGATAACCTTCCTCGAACGATTATCGTATACAACGTCGAAAAGCCAATCTCTTCGGTTAACTTTTTCTCTTTGTCTTCGAATTGTCTCTTTGCATCGGCAGTAGAGACCTCTTTCCCAGTTTGGATCTACTGGATGCTCGAACGCGTTTCTAAACAGCCAAGCGTATTCCTTTGGAACATTGTTCAATAGCTTCAAGGAATCGTTGCTCTTGCGGGGGCACCTGAAATGGCTCAATAAAGATTGATGAACAAGAAAAAAACCTTTCACTTTACCTCACCGATCAGATCTCGATTGGGAACTTGCGACCCATAAAACGGCCAATTCGAAGCGTTTGAAAATACTCTCTTTTGATATTGGCAGCTTCCTGCGTCGAGCCGCCAAAGGCGTTGAGAAGCGTGAACAATGCACTTCTTCCTAACGCGAAAATTGTGGGCGGTTGGATGAACACAATCTCCTGCGCCAAATGTCTCGCTGAATGCGCAAGCAGTTGCCAAGGTGGTTTCCCATTCTTCTTCAGGCCCCGTCTCCTAGAGCAGGGATAGTTGAATGATGGGAGAAGATATAGGCCGCCTTCGAAGAACCTTCGCAGTCCTTCTATGGCTGGCATACCACGTGTATTGGCGAATGATTTGGTTTCGGATAATGCGAGGAACAGCTTCCTTCTTAAACTGTCCTTGGAATACGGGTTGTGAAAGAAGTCTCCCAGATTCTTTCCGCCTGGCGGTGTTTCTGAAACAAACAGTAACTGCACCTTAGCAAGCTCATTCGGATTGACGAAGGTATCCAAGCGTTTCTTAATGACTTTCACTCTGGACGATTGACACAGACATTCCTCACATGCGAAGATAGAATCACGAATTTCAGACCACGATGCTTCTTCATGAGGAGGCTCAGTCGAGTCGCTGCAAGTATTGGTCATCTACTCTCAACCCACAGTCTCTACAGTTTCTGAAGACGCTATTGACAATTTATCTCTTCATGTAGGTCTAAGCCCAAACTTTCTTTCAAGCCACTCATATTTGCCTTTGAAATCGTAGAACTCTTCGGCGCTCTTAACATCTAGAAGAGTCACTTTGTCCCTAAGTTCGTGAAGTTCGCCTAGAAATTTAGTTTGAGCTTCTTTGAGCTGATCTTCCGTTGAGATCAGGAATATTTGGGACTCCCATAGGTCATGAGCATGCTTAAGCCTTAACAAGGCCGCTTCTAGGCTTCCCTTCAGGTGTACTTCAAACACATATTTAGGTCCAATTCTGGGCGGTTTATGCCAAACAGCATCAAACTCGTATCGTTCATGTCTCCACTTCTTTTCAGGTTTGTACCCGATTAACTCGCCAAGGGCGTAGATGGCGTCAATCATCTGATCATGTTGAATCGATAATGGCGGTTTGGGCTTCGCTACAACGGTAGGTTTAACATAGGCCTTTGGCAGATACTCGATGACTCTGAGCGCTTTTTCCTCTCGTACTTTCATGAATCCGACTACAGCCTTCATACTGTATCCAGCCAACTCGTTAAGTTTCGATAAAGGAAGGTCAATCTCTGACGTCCTCTAGAAAGAATAGGTATGGCCATGTCTTACCGTCGATATCTCTCCCCCAAACACTCTGTGCCAGACGATTACCGCTCTCCATCTGCTCAGGCTCATCGGCTGAAGGATACTTGAAGCCTATCTTGCCAGCGTAAATTAGCTTACCCACATGATAAAATAGTACATAGTCACCTTCATCAATGGATGTCCAGCGGTCACGAAGAGAGCCCTTCAAAGCCCATAGCTTAGCGACGCCAGTATCATAACGTCCAAGAATTTTTTCCCTGAGCAAAGAATCCCGAATGTCTAGTTCGTTAACATTGACGCCGTCCATTACGCTTCTTTTAATGTTCTTGTAGAAACCGGGCGCGAGAAATATCTTCATCCTTCTTCACTCAATTTGTACGCATTTCCGCTGGATTTATTACTTATGGGGGTTAAGTTTGCCTCTCTTCGACCTCAATCCCAAAGAGTCTGCGAAGGAACTCTTCGGAAGGGAGAGCGAGCTTGATGAACTGGTTCACTTGATTAAGGCGAGAAGGTGGGTTGCTGTGCTAGGGCCAAGGATAGTCGGCAAGACCAGCCTTATCAAAGCAGTCAATACTAGGCTGGAGAATGAGGGAATCAAAGCGGTATATGTCAACCTCTGGGGAGCAAGAAGAACTCAAGGTCTGCTGGACGCTTTAGCACGTGGT
>Ga0315312_1002452_pt1 | contig 12886 bp, 13 predicted proteins | sample TDP7_MG_FD_203629 | JGI IMG/M metagenome (GOLD analysis project Ga0315312, IMG submission 203629) | Freshwater sediment microbial communities from Lake Towuti, South Sulawesi, Indonesia - TDP7 | ecosystem: Environmental > Aquatic > Freshwater > Lake > Sediment | place: Indonesia: South Sulawesi... | reverse complement strand
TGATACCACTTATACATGCTGACCATCCCCTCTCTTCTCCTTCCCTTTTTAGAAGGAGATTGTATCTGATCAGGGGGTCAATTTTAAATGACGATCCGGGGTCAGTTCTATTTTACGATCTACAGAAGAAGAAATACGGGACTGCATCCGGCCATTACCAGGAGATAGAAGGACCAGGGATTGCGAGAGAGATTTTGGAAAGACTGGGAGTGCAGAGGGATGCGGTAGATGAAATCTGTGACATCATCGGTCATCACCACAGCCCAAGAGAAAAAGAGACGCACAACTTTCAGATCCTCTATGAGGCAGACTGGCTGGTCAATATCGAAGAGGAAGGGATTTCGAAAGATCGAGAGAAGGTCGAGAAGACGATTGAAAAGATTTTTAGGACAGTCACAGGAAAGCGGTTAGCAGAAAAACTTTATCTCTCCTAAGCCTTTAAAGCATTCATCGCTTGTTGTTCCTGGCGAACCACTTCTTTCTCTTTTTTGCCTAATACAAAGTAAACTTCTTGCTGAGAGGAAAGGGGAGGTGTGTTGCTATAGCAGGTGGTATAGGTTTCGATCAGCACCCATCCTTCTTTAAGGAGCCGGTTCACTTCATTCTCGGCATTCTGGGCTCCTGGTCGGGTGTATCCTGTGGTGACGATCCTGATTTCGTTAAATTCGGCGAGGTCGGGTTTTTCTTTTTTCATCGGTCCTCCTCATGAATTATTTAACCCCTTTAACTCGTAAGCAAAAGCCATGCCATAGCTGTTTTTTTGTAATTCATTGAAAATAAAGCGAAATTAAAAAATAGATCATCTTTCTTTAACCCTCAGATTGCCTATTTTTTTGACAGTTGCCTATTTTTATGTGCAGCCGTTAAGAAAATTTCGGATGCTGGAATGCAATTTTTACGGTTGAACGAAGTTCGAAGCTATAGCGAGGGTGAATAGGAAGAAACGAATTTTTTAAGGGTGAGGGCGTTCTTGACAGCGAACCCGTAGGCATCATTGTTAAAATAGACAAATACTTTTTTGTCTTTCCTTCTCCACTCTCGGATCTTTTCAGCCCATTGTCTTAACTCCTTGTCAGAATAATTAGAACCATAGAGCACTTCGCCGCCATGGAGGCGGAGATAGGTGAAGTCCGATGTTACGGCCTCCATAAAAGGTAGGCCTGAGCCATGGGCAATGCAGAAGGCAAAATTGAATTCCTCCAATATCTCAAATGTCTCCTGACAGAGCCAGGATTCATCCCTGAACTCGAAGGCATGGCGAAGTTGTTTCGAACGGGGGAGGGTAGAGAGAAGGACACAGAATTCCTCCAATCTCTCTTCCTGAAATTTAAATCGCGGAGGGAGTTGCCAGAGCAAAACGCCCAATTTCTCTTTCAATGGTGAAGCGTGGTCTAACAGAAGGGAGAGGGGTTCTCTGCAATCCTTCAGGCGCTTAATATGGGTGATGAACCGGCTTCCCTTGACCGCAAAGGCAAACTTCTTTGGGGTCCGTTTATACCAGCCCTCAAAGACTTCTTTCTTAGGCAAGCGGTAGAAGGAGACGTTCAATTCCACGGTGTCAAAATATTCGGCATAGAATTCGAGCCACTTTCTCTGGGGAAGATCAGAGGGAAAGAAGACACCATTCCACCAGTGGGGATAGTTATAGCCGCTCGTTCCAATGAGGATCATTGTTGAAAAATGAGATTGCCGCGTCGCTATCGCTCCTCGCAATGACACGAAAGTGGGGTTATTCATCTATTTGTCATTGCGAGCGAAGCGAAGCAATCTCGTGTTTTGAGTACCAATGATCAATGATAATAATCGCTACCGCCTGGGCTTCTTTGAGACCATTTTCTTCTATAGTATTCTCGTCGAATTTTTTGTCGGATCGTTGGGTAGGCCATATAAAGAAGGCCGAAAAGGAGGCCACCCAGGTGCGTGAGGTGAGCGACGCCACCTCCCGTCCCCTCCATTGAAGAGAAGAGTTCAATGAAGCCGAAGATCACGACCATATATTTGGCAGGAATGGGGAAGAGAAAGTAGATGTAGATGGGACGATTGGGAAAGAGCCAACCAAAGGCCAGAAGAATTCCGTAGATTGCTCCAGATGCACCGACGATAGGAATGAACTGGTAAGGGGTAAAGATGACGGTGCAAATACCAGCCCCGATTCCGCAAAAGAAGAAATATCGTAAGAACCTTCTCGATCCCCAATAGCTCTCTAACTCTCCTCCGAACATCCAGAGAGCCAAGAGATTGAAGAGGAGATGGGTGATCCCTCCATGGAGAAAAATGTAAGTGGCCAGTTGCCATAGGAAATACTTTTTCCAAACGAGAATGGGGACGAGTCCAAGGTAGAAGGTGATACGGTGGCTCACAACCATTTGAAGTAGGAAGACAGCACCCATGACGATCATCAGTTTCTTAATGATAGGCGTCAAACCATATCCAAAGGAGAAACGGTATCGGTAATAGCTCATTATTCTTTCTCCTCATTAAAACGGATTCTATATTTCTTTATTTTATATCGGAGCACCCTTTCGCTGATGCCGAGGCCCTCGGCAGCCTTGATCTGTATTCGCTTATGTTCGTGGAGGGCTTTAACGATCAAATCCCTTTCGATCTCTTCAAGGGATTCAGGCAGACTCCTCACCGTTTTTTGGGCCTCCCATGATCTTTCGGGTTTTCCTTCTTGTAAGTGGAAAGGGAGATCCTGTGTGGTGATGACATCTCCTCGACAAAGCACAACGGCCCTTTCGATGAGATTCTCCAGTTCTCTTGCGTTTCCTGGATAGGGATAGCGGAGGAGGATGCCTCCCTTTTCCATCGCCTGCATCCCATTCTTCATAATATTCATGAAGGCCTGTGTCAACTTCTTACTGTCCATTTTGACGAAAGGGAGATCGGAGTTCATTTCCACTTGAATGTGAATGTTTTGGGAAGAGGCCTCTTCATTAAGGAGGGTGACTAAATTTTTGAGAAGCTCTTGGAGGGAGGATGACTTCGAGTTGAGTTCTGATGCCCGACAGCACCGATTTTCTCCCCTACCATGCCTCATCCCAGGGGGGGTCTTCATCCCCGAGGGCTGTGCAAAAGAAAGAGACGAAATGAGAAGGAGAAGAACAAAGAAAATCAATACAACTATTTTATATTTCATCTTTGCCAACAATTGATTACCTCCCTGAGTCAGAGGAAGTTCAGGGTTTGGACCTGAAAGATTGTAAGATTATTTTTAAAGATATCGAAATGGTTTTAAAAAGTCAAAAATAAAAGGGGAAAGAGGTCGCCTCCTTCCCCCTTTGGATCCCTCGGTGGGCTGTGGTTACTGCCACATTCCCCAACCACCACAATAGCCTTTTCCATGAGCATAGCCTATCATGTGGCCACGACCAAAACCAGGGCCCATGCCGCAACCAGGCCCAAATTCGGCGAGTCGCTCCGGTGAAAGGGTCTTGCGAGCCTCCAATTTCGATTGGATCATTTTATCCTTCATCTGATTCTGAAGATCCCTTAATTCTTTCTCCTTATCCATAATGGTCTTGGGATCAGCCTTTGGATTTGTCCAGAGAGATTGGAGTTCCACTCTCTTAGTGAGGATAGTCCCCCTTAATCGAGCGGTCTCTTCATTAAACTTCTGGCGCAACTCTTGGAACTTGGTCCTCTGCTCTGGTGTCAAGGTAGACCATTTCCCAGGATTTGAAGACTCCCGGCATGGTTCCCCTTTCGGTCTTGGGCCAAAACCTCGGCCTTGCGCATAGACATATGTGACACCGAAAAGCATCAAGGCTACCAGTCCTAAGGCAACGATCAGCTTTTTCATTCATCTCACCTCCTTTCCTTCAATTTTGTTTAACCGTAACAATAGCAAGAGCTATGCCAATGTAAAAATTGAAAGAGATATCGTCCGCTCTTGGATTGATTTATTTTGAATTTTCGATATGTTGGGCCTTTTTGGGGATTGAATTATGTGCGGGCTCTTTTGGAAAGATTTCCGAAGGCGCTTTTTTTAAAGAGGAAAGGTTTGTCGTTTATTCTCCATGGGAGCGGGATTTCTCCTTAGGTTTCGGTAGATCATCCATTTCGACAATCTTGGCGATTGTTTCGACAAGAATTTCCTGTTTGAATAGTCCTGAGAATACGTAAGGATTTGAATTCATACGCAGAGGTGTCTGGTCAAAAACCAAAATTTTTGCTTGAAAAAGAAGGAGAGAAAAGTTAGAAAAGTTGGTGTGAAAGGAGAATTGAAGGAAGAGATATAGGAGGCTTCTTCATGAAGGGAGAACAGGAGAAGATTAATACTTTTGAGGTGGCGAAGAAGCAGATCGATATCGCTTCAACATATTTAAATGTAGACCCGGGATTGTTGGAAAAGTTGAAGCACACAAAGAGGGAGTTGATCGTCCACTTTCCTGTCAAGATGGATGACGGAACAGTTAAGATCTTCACAGGATATCGGGTTCAGCACGACGTCTCAAGGGGGCCTGCCAAGGGGGGAATCCGATACCATCCTGATGTCGATCTCGACAAGGTAAGAGCCTTGGCCATGTGGATGACCTGGAAGTCAGCGGTGGTCAACATCCCATTTGGAGGGGCAAAGGGTGGAGTCCAATGTAACCCTAAGGAAATGTCGCTCACCGAAATAGAACATTTAACGCGACGGTTTACCTGGGAGATCTCTTTGATGTTAGGTCCTGAGCAGGATATTCCTGCTCCAGATGTCTACACTAACCCGCAGGTGATGGCGTGGATCATGGACACGTACAGTATTTTAAAAGGTTACTCTGTCCCGGGTGTGGTGACGGGCAAACCCGTTGAGTTGGGAGGTTCTCTTGGAAGGTTTGAAGCTACGGGCAGGGGAGTCGTGATCACAGCTCTTGAAGCGCTGAAGTATTTAAAGAAGCCTATTGAAGGGGCGAAGATCGCAATCCAAGGTTGCGGCAATGTGGGAGGCATAGCGGCGGAGCAGTTCCGGCGATTGGGAGCGAGGGTGATCGCCCTCAGTTGCTCATCAAATGGGATCTATAGTGAGAAGGGGCTCGATGTGAGGAGGGTGTTGGATCGGAAAGCACAATATAAATGCTTTGTCTGTGAGACCAAAGAGGAGACGGAGATTACTAACATGGATTTGTTGGAGTTGGATTGTGATATCTTGGTTCCAGCTGCCATCGAGAATCAGATCACGGAGAAGAATGCCTCCCGAATCAAAGCTAAGATTATCGCTGAAGGAGCGAACGGACCTACGACGCCAGAGGCAGATGAGATTCTGGGCGATAAGGGGATTTTCATCGTTCCTGATATTCTGGCCAATGCAGGAGGAGTGACAGTCTCCTACTTTGAATGGGTTCAGAACCTACAGGAATTGATCTGGAGTGAAGAGGAGGTACTGGACCGATTGACCCGGATCATGCAGCGCAGTTTCAAAGAGGTCCTTGAAATTTCCCTTTCGAAGAAGATCTCCATGAGAACGGCAGCCCTCGTACTCGGGATCGGAAGGGTGGCTGAGGCCACGAGACTGAGAGGAATCTATCCATAACAAAAGATCAATGAAAATTGCAAAATGATCACTGCAAATTGTTCATTGAAATAAGAAGGATAAAAGATGGAATATGGTTATCCGAAGGGTCATGTTTTTTATCGGAAGTTAGCACGTCACTATCCATTGGTGACGCATGGGGAAGGGATCTATCTCTACGATGAGAACGGAAAGCGTTACATCGATGGCTCTGGTGGCGCACTGGTTGTGAACATTGGCCATGGTCAGAAAGAGATCCTTCAAAGGATGGCTGATCAGATGAGTCGGGTGGGCTATGTTCATGGCACCCAATTTACAGCGAAGTCGATTGAAGAGTATGCGGAGGCCTTAGGAGAGATCCTGCCCCCAGGATTGGGGAAGATCTATTTCCTCTCAGGAGGCTCTGAGGCTGTTGAAGCGGCCATCAAATTGGCAAGGCAATACTACCTGGAGTCGGGGCAATCGCAGAGATGGCGAGTGGTTGCCCGCTGGCACAGTTACCACGGGAATACTCTCGGTGCCCTTTCCCTGACAGGCCGCATTGGGATGAGAAGACCCTATTTGCCCCTTTTGATTGATTTTCCCCATTTCCCACCACCCTATTGTTATAGATGTCCTTTCAACCTCTCCTATCCTGAATGTGAATTAGAATGCGCAAAGGGATTGGAGAATTTGATTCAATTGGAAGGTCCGGAGACCATCTCCGCTGTCATCTTAGAACCAATCGTTGGAGCGACGATCGGCGCAGTGGTCCCTCCTGATGGATACCTCTCCTCCATCCGAAAAATCTGTGAGCGCTATGAGATTCTGTTCATCGATGATGAGGTGATGACCGGGATGGGAAGGACAGGAAGATGGTTTGCTGTGGAACATTGGGCCGTCCTGCCAGACATCATGGTTTTGGGGAAAGGGATGAGCGGAGGATACTTTCCCCTCTCGGCGATGATCACCAAGGATGAGTTTGTGGATCGATTGAAGGAGAGGACTGGCGGGTTTATCCATGGTCACACCTTCTCTCATCATCCCGTGGCTTGCGCTGTAGGTTTGGCCGTGATTCAGTCTATCCAGAAGAGAAATCTGGTTCAACGTTGTCGGGAACGGGGGATCTACCTCCTGAAGAGGTTGGAGGAGCTGATGGCCTTTCCATTTGTGGGTGACGTAAGGGGAAAGGGGTTGATGACCGCTATCGAATTCGTCAAGGATCAAAAGACCAAGGAACCTTTTCCCAGGTCGGATAAATTTACGGAGAGGGTGATTGACTTGGCCTTTGAGAATGGCCTCATCCTCTATCCTGGCACGGGTTTTGTCGATGGCATCAATGGCGATATGGTCATGGTGGGTCCGCCTTTGATGATTGAAGAGAAGGAGATTGACGAGATCATCGATATTCTAAAAAAGACCTTCTCTGAATTGGAGAAAAGCGTTTGATGAGAGGTTCAATCCTTCAAGAGACTATGGCAAATTCAAGGAAATGAGCATGTTTGGAAGCCTTGCCTGGTGATATAAATGGAAAAAATGATCATCACTGTCGGGATTACTGGTTCTCGGATCACCAGAAAACAAACTCCTTATATCCCCATCACTCCAGAAGAGATTGCCCAATCAGGGATAGAGGCCTGGAGAGCAGGTGCTTCTGTTCTCCATGTCCACGTGAGGGATCCAAAGACAGGGCTTGGGACTCAGGATCTTTCGATCTTCAAAGAAGTAGTGGGTCGTATCCGAAGTGAGACCGATGCCGTCCTCTGCTTAACAACCAGTGGTATTCCGGGTCGAAATCTTCCAATTCCCGATCGGCTCCAGCCTTTAAGTCTCCATCCAGAGTTAGTTTCCTTTGATGCAGGTTCTGTCAATATGGGCGAGCATGTCTTTCTCAATCCCCCGGAGTTCTTGGAGGCCTTAGCAAAGGAGACATTGGCGAAGGGAGTCAAACCCGAACTCGAGATCTTTGAGGTTGGCATGGTCTACACTTGTCTCAGATATCTGGAGAAAGGTCTTCTCAAACGACCGCTTCACTTTCAGTTCGTTCTTGGAACTCCTGGTGGAATGCCTGCTACTCCAAAATCGCTCCTCCATCTTTCTGAGATTGTACCTGAGGATTCAACCTGGTCAGTGATTGGAATTGGTCCAAGTCAACTCTCCATGGCAATCATAGGAATGGTCATGGGAGGCCACGTCCGAGTCGGATTGGAGGACAACATCTACTATTCTAAGGGTGTGCTTGCCAAGAACAATGCCGAGCTGGTTGAACGGGTTGTCGGGATTTCAAAGGAATTTGGAAGGGAGATCGCAACCCCCTCGGATACCAGAGAGATCCTGAGTTTGTCGTAATTGTGGCTCTATCCGTCCGATCTCTTCATATCATTAGTTCACGCCATTCAAAGATTTGTTCATTTAGAGTTCCAAGGTTGAATTTTAGAGCGATTTGTTCTATTTCTAAAGCTGTGGTCTAACAGGTTTCTTACCGTAGTGTCGTCTGTCTAAGAATTTTTTGAGGACTCGATGAAGAGCATTGTTGGATTTGGTGCCCTCAATCTCGATCTCATTTTTGAAGTAGAGGATTTCAGATCGATTTCGTCCAGCAACGTTCGATTGGAGCCAGGAAAAGAGGCCTTCGGTCCAGATGAAGACTTTCAACCTCTCTTAGAAAGGTTGAATCGATTAGGAACCTTGAGATCAAAGAGCGGAGGAGGATCGGCAGCCAATACGATCGTTGCCTTGGCCCGGATGGGGTTCCAAACGAAGTTCATTGGAAAAGTAGGAGAGGATGAAGAAGGGGACTTTTTGTTAGAAAATTTGATCCCCGTCGAAACCGACTGGATACGTCGGGGTCAGAGAAGTGGGATCTGTTTAGTAGTATTGGACCGTCGTCAGGATCGCTTTCTCTTTGTCCAAGGCAATGCAAACAGCAGTCTGGGGATTGTCGAGATCGATCTCGATGTCCTCAAAGATATTTCTTGGCTCCATCTTACCTCCTTCATCGGAGAGCCTCCTTTTGAGGCTCAAAAGTTTTTATTAAGTAATCTCGGTAAATCAGTAAAAGTATCGTTAGATCCTGGAGAGATCTATGCAAAGAAGGGATTAGATCAGATTCGTCCCCTGATCAAACGATGTCGCATCCTTTTTGTAACGGAAAGGGAGATCAGACTGCTGACCAACCAGAGCCTTTTTGAGGGGGCAAAGCAATTGATGGAAATCGGTCCTTCCATCTTAGTTTGTAAAAAAGGCCTTCAGGGGTCTCGTATCTTCACTGAACAGGGAGATTTTGAGGTACCTACGATCCGTCTTGAGGTTGTCGATAATACTGGAGCCGGGGATGTTTATAATGCTGGATTTTTAGCTGGAGTCTTTTTAGGGAAATCTTTGGAGGAGAGCGCCCTTTTCGCTACAAAAATTGCAGCAAAGAGCGTCACTGGATATGGCCGGGATCGTTATCCAAATAGAGAAGATTTAGAAGACTTTTTTGGATTGAGGTTATGAGTCTTCTTATAACCCCTTCCCTCCTTGTGGGGGAAGGTCGAGATGGGGGGATGGATAAAATCAAAATACTCCCCATCTTAATCCTCCCCCACAAGGGGCGAGGAGAATTTAAGATATTATTTTTAGAGGAAAGGGATCAATGGTTTTTAAAATAGGTTGGTTCTCGACTGGCCGGGATGAGGCGGCAATAGAATTGCTTGGGATTGTCGTAGAGCATATTTCAGAAGGAAAGATTTCTGCTGACATTCGATATGTTTTTTGTAATCGAGAAAGGGGAGAATCCAGAGAGAGCGACCGGTTCATTCAGTTTGTCGAAGCCATGGGAATTCCTCTTATCCTCTTTTCTTCAAAGGACTTCATGCCTTCGGAGCGCAAGAGAGATCTTGAGGCGTGGAGAATAATGTATCATCAAGAGGTTGCAAAACGGCTTCGTGATTTTCCACTGGATACCATCGTCCTGGCTGGGTATATGTTGATCGTCAGTGCGACCTTTTGTGAAGCCTTTCCCATCATCAATCTCCATCCTGCTGCGCCGAAAGGCCCCTCTGGGAGCTGGCAAGAGGTGATCTGGAAGCTCATCCAAAAGAGGGCAGCCGAAACCGGCGTGATGATGCATCTGGTCACAAAAGACCTCGACGAAGGTCCTCCCATCACCTTTGTCACCTTTTCCATAAAGGGACCAAATTTCGATCACCTCTGGGAAGATCTCGACTCAAAATTGAGAATTCAATCCCTGGAGCAGTTGATTGAGACAGAAGGGGAGAGTAATCCTTTGTTTAAAGAGATTCGGAGAGAGGGAGTACGAAGAGAACTTCCCCTCATTGTGATGACACTGAAGGCCCTATCTGAAAATAGGGTAAGGATTGAGAAGGGAAGGGTGTTAGATGAAAAAGGGGAGGAAATCGAAGGGATTTGTTTGAATGATGAAGTGGAGGAATATCTTAAAAACAGTTCGGAGTGATTAGTTTGCCTGCCTGCCGCAGCCAGGGAGTTCGGAGAAAAAGGCTTAGGTTTTGAGAATTGACTCCGAACCCTGAACTCCGAACTCAGCATTTGGGTGAATGATGGCTTGCCAATTCAATACCGACTGTGAAGGACCGATCTCGAAAAATGACAATGCGATGGAACTTTCGGAGTTCTACATTCAAGAAGGTCATCATTTCTTTGCCATCGTGAGTAAATATGATGACTATCTTGCAGATGTGGAGAGGAGACCCGGCTATAAAGCTGGAGATACCCTTAAGTTGATCCTTCCCTTCCTGAAGGCTTTCGGTGGTACGGATGAAGGGATGAGGCGGTTCAGTCGCGAGCATATCCTGCTTGTACCAGGGGCCAGGGAGGCACTGCGCGATATCGGTGTGATGATGGAGACATTCATCATCAGCACCAGTTACGAACCCTACATCGATGCCCTTTGCGATGCGGTGAAGTTTCCAAAGGATCGAACTTACTCAACACAGGTCAGCCTGGATCGATACCCCTTGAGAGATGAAGACAGGGGAAAGATCATTCGTCTTGCAAAAGAGATCCAGGAGATGGAGATGATCGAATGGCCTGATGGCGCCCAGGGATTGAAAGATCTTTCTCAGAGAGACCAGAAGATGTTTCGAAGGCTGGATGAAATCTTCTGGCAAGAGATTTGTGAGATGGCGATTGGGAAGATCCTATATGATGTGAATCCGGTCGGCGGGAAGGAGAAGGCCAATGCGGTGCTCCTCAGTTTGGAAAGAACAGGAAATAGTCTGAAGGACGTGCTCTATGTCGGAGATAGCATCACTGATATGGACGCTTTTGATATAGTGCGGAGAGGAGGAGGGGCGACCGTTTCTTTTAATGGTAATCGCTATGCCCTGCGATTGGCTGAGATCGCTTGTTTATCCAACCATGCCTCTATCCTCAACATTCTTGCGGATGCCTTCCAAAAAGGAGGAAGGGAAGGGTTGTTGGAGACGGTGGGTGGATTTGATCTTGGACGGATTCAGGGCTTGGCACCGATATCTTCAGAAGGGTATCCTAAAGTCTATCGCATCACGGATGAAAATAGGCCGATCATTATCCAAGAAAGCGAGGCCTTTCGAAAGCAAGTTCGAGGGGTCGCGGTAGGGAGTTTAGGCTGAAGCACTTGAGGCTCTATCTATCTGCTTGGTGGAGGCTATCCAGAGTTCCATTTCTTTCTGTGGGGATTCTTCCCCTGATCCTTGGATTTGTACTCGCATGGCGATGGGGTTACAAAGGGCCGATCGGACTCTATCTTCTCTCATCCATGGCAGTCGTCCTCATCATGTGGATGACCTACTACCTTGGTGAATGGAATGATTTGAAGGGGGATCAACTCAATCGAGGTTTTAACCAGTTTTCAGGTGGATCAAGAGTCCTGGTGAAGGGACTCCTTCCCCTCTGGGGTTCGCTCCTTTTGGGATACGGATGCATGGTTGGAGCAATGCTCACCGGCTTATATATCTATTTTCGATATCAGACGGGCTCCTGGACCCTCCCCTTAGGGGGGATTGGCATCTTTTTTGGTTTTTTCTACTCGGGCAAACCCTTTCGATGGTCATACCGGGGATTGGGGGAGATTTTCATTGGGTTTTGTTATGGATGGTTACCGATTGCCACTGGATTCTATCTTTTTACTGGTTTCTTCAGCCACGAGATCCTCTTGCTCTCCATCCCTGTCGGTCTCTCCATCTTCAACGTGATCTTGATCAATGAGTTTCCCGATGAAGAGGCAGATCGGGCCATCGGAAAAAGGAATTTAGTGGTCCGTTTTGGCAAAGAGAGGATGGGAGATCTCTATATCGGGCTCTCCATATTGGTCGCTCTCTCCTTCATTAAAGTGATGATGATTTTCGGCGAAACTCCAGTGTGGGTCATTGTTCTGTCGGGAATTCCTATCCTGCTCATCCTGTGGAGTCTGATCCAGGTTTGGCGGGCAGATTTCCGAGATTCGAAAAGACTTGAACTTCTTTGTCGAGACACCCTGTTGATCAATCTTTCAGTCACGATGCTCTTGACAATTCAACAGACCTTTATCCTTTCGATCGCAGGGAGATCCTAATCATATGGAAGACGTTCAAACACTGATCGAAAGGGTCAAGACGGATCTCAAGGATGGGAGGTCAGAGGACGAGATCTTTCAGTCCATTCATTCTCTTATTGGAAAAGGTCCAGAGACCGCTGAAACATTGGTTCAGTTGCTAACAACCATTCCCCATATAAAGATTGCCAATGTCCTGCGTCGAATACTCCAGATTTCCAATGACAAGAAGGTTCGGAAAGTCATCAAACGATCGCTCTATCGGCTGAAGAGCAGGGGGATTGCTGTGGAGGAGGTTCCTCTGGAGAAAGAGACCTCTGTTCTCCATCCATTACAAACAGAACCGCCGAAAGGTTATGGAGGCGGTTTCGATTTTCTTGGTCAGCGCTTTCTTGTTCTGGCCATTCCCCATGCAGGTCGAGGTTGGATGGTGATGCAAGGGGTCATCAGTGATACGCAAGGGTTTGTCGATTTCTCCGGAGATGAGATGACCCGAAAGGGGTTTAAGGCGTTCTTTAAAGAGGTTCAAGAGAAAAGTCCGTTCCCATTGGTTGAAATGGAACCTTCCTACGTGGGACTCCTTTTCTTCCAGGCCTATCAATTAACCCTTGAAAAGGAGAGGGCTCTCCCTCAGGGTTATCCTCGTTTAAAAGGTCAAATAGAGGGTATCAAAAAGGATTATGAGAAATCTCTCGTCTACTCTCTTCTACAAGCCGATAAGCTTGGAGAAGATGACCGAATGTTGCGAAGGGGAGGGGAACTTCTCCAGGCGGATGTGATCTCCAGTTGGAGGATTGAGGAGGACGAAATCCGGTCCTATGCAGACGAGGTATGGGAAGCACAGGAGTCGAAGATTGTTCTCAGTCAAATTCAGAAGG
>Ga0315312_1002451_pt1 | contig 12891 bp, 11 predicted proteins | sample TDP7_MG_FD_203629 | JGI IMG/M metagenome (GOLD analysis project Ga0315312, IMG submission 203629) | Freshwater sediment microbial communities from Lake Towuti, South Sulawesi, Indonesia - TDP7 | ecosystem: Environmental > Aquatic > Freshwater > Lake > Sediment | place: Indonesia: South Sulawesi... | reverse complement strand
CGCCCCAGCCTTCCATCCAGCCATGAAGTATGCCATTGATCCAAGGAGAGAGATAGGCATCAGAACAGTCTTCAACATTCTTGGTCCTCTGACGAATCCGGCAGGCGCCACCGCTCAACTACTTGGCGTTTACGATCGCAAATTAACAGAGCCTCTAGCCCACGCCTTAAAGAATCTTGGCTGCGAGGAAGCAATGGTCGTTCACGGCCTAGACGGATTGGACGAGATATCCACCATAGGCAAAACAGTCATCTCATGGTTGAAAGAAGACGAAATTACAACTATAGAAACGGTTCCCAAAGATTTCGGCGTCAAGCTGACTAAGCCGGAGGACGTAAAGGGAACCACGCCAGAGGAAAGCGCTGAAATCACCTTCAAAATTCTAAACGGGTACTGCGAATCTGATGACCCGAAAACAGAAATAGTGCTGGTCAACGGGGTTGCAGGGATTATTGTGAGCGGAAAAGCTGAAAACTTTAGTTACGGGATGGAACTAGCCCGTGAATCAATTGACAGCGGTGCCGCATACAAAAAACTGAAAGCGTTAGTCAAGGCCTCCAATGGAAACCTATCTAAGCTTGAGGAGTTAGAGTTGAGGTATGGCTGATTTTCTTGACGTGCTGGCACGGGACGCAAAGGAAACGATCAATAATGGTTATTACGAAGTTTCAACCCAAATCTCAACCCCTTCTATTAGCTTGAAAAAGGCGATCATTGAAAACAAAAATATCCCAATCATCACCGAAATCAAAGCCGCCTCACCCTCCTTAGGCACCATTAAAAAAATTTTTAGCCCAGAGGAAGTTGCAAGAGCCATGGAAAAAGGTGGAGCCGTGGGAATATCGGTTCTAACCGAGCCAAAACATTTTAAAGGCTCTCTATTTTCCCTCACCAAAGTTCGGAAGGCAGTAAAACTTCCAATTCTTATGAAAGACATAATCATCCGCCCTACACAACTGGAAACTGCTTCTAAAATCGGCGCCAACGCTGTTCTTTTTATAGAAGCCCTTTTTGAGAGAAAATATTGCGAATGCGACGTTCACGAAATGATTGCGCAAGCACAGTCAAAAAATCTTGAGGTTTTGTTAGAAACCCATAACGAGGATGAGTTTCGGTCTGCTATCAATAGTAACGCCGATCTGATAGGGATTAATAATCGAGACCTTGGAACATTAAAAATAGACCTTGGAGTAACGAAAAGGATTTTAGAAGAAAATGATGCTCACGGGAAAATTGTCGTGAGCGAAAGTGGAATTAAAACGCTTGCCGACCTTCGTTTTCTCCATGAATGCGGCGCTCATGCCTTCTTGATCGGGTCAGCAATCATGATGGCTGACGACATCGAAAAAAGGGTTAAGGAGTTTGTGTTGGCTCTATGAGGAAAGTTAGGGTAAAAATTTGCGGAATAACCCGAAAAGAAGACTTAGCCGTCGCCGTGGCTGCCGGAGCAGATGCCGTTGGATTCGTCGTAGGAGTACCATCGTCTCCAAGGAACCTAACCTTGAAAAAGGCTGAAAAATTGATTAGGCTTGTTCCAATTTTCGTAAAAAGCGTTTTGGTCATGGTTCCAACAAGCATTAATGAACTCCTAAAAACTTATGAAAAGCTAAGTCCGGATGCCATTCAAATTCATGGAGAAAATCTGCCTGAAATCTCTACTCTTAGAGAGAAACTACCAAATACTCCTTTGATAAGAGCTGTCAACGCGAATCCTGTTAATGCCCTTGAAGTTGCGTCAGAGGCGTCAAAATCGTTCGACGCTATTCTCCTCGACTCTCCTGCTCGTGGAAGGTATGGTGGGACAGGCCTTGTTCACGATTGGAACCTAAGTAAACGCGTCAAACAGGTTATTCACCCAAAGCCCCTGATCTTAGCTGGGGGTTTAAACCCTAAAAACGTTAAAGATGCCATCCGTAGGGTTCAGCCATACGCTGTAGATGTTTCCACTGGCGTTGAATCGCGCCCAGGAATTAAAGATTCTGAAAAAGTTTTGGCTTTCATGGAAAATGCAAAGTGAAAGCGTGCAAGGGTGTCAGCGTTGAAAAAAGGAAGGTTCGGAAAGTATGGCGGGCAGTACGTAAACGAAATTTTGATGCCCGTTCTCATAGAGTTAGAGGAAGCTTTTGACAGGTACTATCCGACCCCCGAATTTCAAGAGGAGTTTAAAGGTTTACTAAGGGACTATGGGGGAAGACCAACCCCGCTTTATTGCGCGAAGGGTTTCAGCGAGCTTGTCGGATGCAAAGTTTACCTGAAAAGGGAAGACCTGCTCTGCGGAGGCTCGCACAAACTCAACAATGCTCTAGGGCAATCCCTCTTGGCGAAAAAGATGGGAAAGACACGTTTGATCACAGAAACTGCTGCGGGACAACATGGACTCGCCACTGTGATGGCTGGCAATGTCTGCGGGTTAGAAACAGAGGTTTTCATGGGGGTGAAAGACATAGAGAGGCAAGCAAGCAACGTGAAAAGGATGAAATTGCTTGGAGCAAAAGTAACTCCTGTCAAGTCCGGGACAGGGGTCCTAAAGGATGCCGTTTCTGACACTTTGAGAGAGTGGACCGCCTGTTCGCGAACCACCCATTATCTTATGGGATCAACGGTGGGGCCCCATCCATTTCCAGAGATTGTCGCAACTTTTCAGAGCGTAATCGGTACGGAAATTAAAGAGCAGATACTCGAAAAAGAAGGCAGGCTACCTGATGCGGTTTTAGCCTGTGGCAGCGGTGGAAGCAATGCTTTAGGAGCATTCAGACCTTTCATCGGCAACAAGGACATCAGACTTTACTTCGTTGAGGGAGGAGGGGAAAGCTTAGGCGCCGACAACAGCGCTGCCGCCTTTCAACTAGGTAAGCCTGGGGTTCTCCATGGTGCCTTGATACAAGTTCTACAGGATGAACATGGACAAATAAAACCTTCTAAGACTAGAGCCGCTGGTTTAAACTATCCTGGGAGAGGTCCCGAAATATCCTATTTGTGCGAAACCGAGAGAGTGAAGGCCTGTTATGCCTTCGACAAAGAGGTCTTTGAAGCCGTGAAAGTCATGTGCAGGACAGAAGGATTGATACCTGCGCTTGAAACCGCGCACGTCATAGCCTACGTGCTGAATCACAAGGAAGAATTTGACAAAGACGAGATCATCGTTTTAAATTACTCCGGAAGAGGCGACAAGGACCTTGAAACTATCACGAGGTATTTTTATGGATCTTGAGGAAAAATTTCGGGAGTTGAAAGAGCGAAGAGAGGGTGCCCATATGCCCCACGTTTATTACGGGGATCCAAACGAGGAGTTTTCCCTGAAACTGATCAAAAACTTAGTTGAAAATGGTGCAGATCTTATAGAGTTTGGAATTCCATTCTCAGATCCAACTGCGGATGGGGCAACTTTTCAAGCGGTCTGTGAAAGGGCCCTAAAAAAGGGCATGACCCCAGCTAAGTGCATTCAAGGGATAAAAAAGTTGAGAAGGAGCGGCTTGAAAATTCCGTTAGTAGTAACGACTTACTACAACATCCCCTATGTCACTGGAATCGAGACTTTCTTGAGGGAAATAAAAAAGGCAGGCGCTCAGGCAATAATTGTTCCTGACCTCCCAGTTGAAGAAGCAAACGTCCTTCTAAACGAAGGAAAGAAAAGGGACGTGCACGTAATATTCCAAGTAACTCCAACAACGACTGAAGACAGGTTAAAGAAAATCGCCGACATCGCCTCCGGTTTTCTTTACGTTATAGGCGTTGAAGGAGTGACTGGAGCAAGGAAAAGCTTGGCAGATTCTACCCTAAAGCTGGTCAACAGGGTTAGAAGACACACGGATGTACCCATATTGGCTGGCTTCGGTATCTCGAAGAGAGAGCACGCAGCGGCTGTGGTTTCAGCTGGGGCAGACGGTGCCGTAGCTGGAAGCGCTTATGCGGAGATTTACAAGAAAAATCTAGAGGAACCCGAAGAAACACTGCCGAAGATCGCTCGATTGGCAATGGAAATAAAGCGAGGGTGCATCGAAGGATATAGGAGGCGTCGTAACTGAAAGACATAGTCAGACAGTGTAATGCGCGCGCCCAAAACGTAAACACAATTAAGCCCAGTTAAACAACAAACGCGAAAAAGTTAGCAAATATCTGAAATCCCCAAAACTGCCTTGCCTAAACTGAGCAACGCCCCTGGCAAAGAGCCGCTCAAATTGCTTATTTTCCTTCTTAAACCTCTGTGGTGCTTCCTGTGAAAATCCTGAAAAGACCACACACTTATCGCTCTTCCAATTGCTTTTAGTAAAGCTGATAAATGATCAAGGACCTCAAAGACAAGAATCAGGAGAAAACCTAGTGGACAAAACAATAAGAATTGCAAGGATTTCCGCGAAAGGTGGTTTCCATCTTTTTCTAGGGGTAGCTCTTTCAAGCATCATATCAGCAGTGGGCATGGTAATCATTGGGGTATTTCTAGGTCAAGACAATTATGGATTATATGCTATTGCCTTGATACCCCCATCAATGTTCACATTATTCCGAGACTGGGGGGTTAACTCGGCGATGATAAAATACATAGCTCAGTACCGATCAGAGAACAAAACCGCTGAGATTAAAAACATTTTAGCCTCCGGAATGCTATTTGAAGTGATTCTGGGCATCCTCCTATCCCTTATCTCCTTTTTATCGGCAGGTTTCTTAGCTACAAACATGTATCACCAAGCAGAGGCAAAACACCTGATCGAGATTGCATCCACCACCATCCTCACAGGATCGCTCATCACGGTTGCTCAATCGGCATTCACAGGCTTTGAAAGAATGGAGTTCAGCAGCCTCACCTTGGTATGTCAATCCACCGCTAAAAGTCTTTTGGCTGCCTTTCTCGCCTTTCTTGGATACGGCGCATTTGGTGCAGTTCTTGGATTTACAATAGCGTTCATCGTTACTGGCGCCCTAGGGGTTCTGATTGTCTTTTTTCTTTTTTACAGAAGTTCTCAAAGAACGGGAAACAATGGAATAAACCTTAGTATCCCCCTCAGGATCATGCTCAAATATGGGTGGCCGCTTTACATTTCAACTATCTTAGGCGGCTTTTTCACACTTTTTCTTAACTTCATAATGCCTATTTATTGCGAGCAAGGTCTGATCGGCAGCTACCAAATGGCAGTAAACTTTACCGTGATAATCACCTTTTTCACAATACCGATAGCCACCGTACTTTTTCCTGCATTTTCAAAACTGAACGCAGAAAAAGAAAAGGAAACCCTTAAAATCGTATTTCAGGCCTCAGTCAAATACGCAGCCCTCGTCACCCTACCCGTAACTGCTGCCGTCATGGTCCTATCAGAGCCTTTTGTGTTCACACTACTTCCAAAATGGAGCGACACGCCCTTATTCCTGGCATTTTACGCTTTGAACTTCTTGTACTCGGGATTGGGAAGCCTAAGCTTAGGGAATTTCTTAAACGGCCAAGGAAAAACTAAGGTTACTATGTTACTAAACCTAATCACTCTGATGGTCGGGGTCCCCCTGAGCTTAGTGCTAATACCCGGATTCAGAATCTTGGGTTTAATAGCCACCATATTACTTGCCGGGATGCCGAGCTTAGCCTTGGGATTACGTTGGATAAAGAGGGACTTCGGCATAACCATCGATTGGGTCTCCTCGGCAAAAATATTTTTATCTTCGGGAATCGCTGCTGCCGTGACCGACCTGATAGTATTTAAGCTTAACTTTCCAAACTGGGTTGAACTAATAGTTGGAGGTACAGTCTTCATAATTGTTTACCTAATAACCACTATAATAGTAAGAACAGTGAACCAAAGTGACATAAACAACTTAAGGGAAATGTTGAGCGAGCTTGGACCCTTTTCTCGCCTGTTTAACCTTTTGCTAAATCTCGTTGAGAAACTATTAACTGTCTTTTCTTCCTCTAATGAAGGCTAAACAGCTAAGAAAGACCTTGCTTCCACTCGAAAATTTAATGCAAAAAATGGCAAGCCCTAAATTTGTTCAATAACTAATATCCATCGATAACTATGAACTTATGGACTGAATGTTCGTGAACAAAATGGTTTGTCACGCATAACCGTGTGACTAGATGATGGGCATAATGAAGGAGGGTAAGAGTCATCCTTTGGTTTCCGTTATAATTGTAAATTGTAACTGCAAAAAATTCTTGTGGCGTTGTTTAGCGTCTGGACTCATAAACAAAGGCCTCATAAGTAATGACATCCAATTCATAGCAAAGAATCTCAAATTAAGGGTGAGCCTGCTATAATGACATCGAAATGAGTGAGGAAAATGAAGGTGCTGGTTATAGGCTTGGATGGCGCAAGCCCTAAGCTCATAGATAAGTGGATCGAGGAGCTGCCAACATTCAGAAAGTTCAGAGAGGAGGGATGGTGGGGTCTTTCCATTCCCCCTATCCCCGCCCAAACTCCAGTGGCGTGGACAACCTTCATGACTGGAAAAAACCCTGGAAAACACCGCATCTTCAGCTTTGCCATGAGGAGACCCGGCACCTACGAAAGAAGAATCATAAGCCCAGGCATGATCGGTTCGAAGACCCTGTGGCGCATCTTAAGCGAACATGGCAAAAGGGTTGGTGTCCTAAATGTACCTATGGCAGCCCTTGAGGAGGTTAAAGGGTTCATGATCCCTGGGTTTTTATCTAGGCACGAGGGCGTACCTCATCCGCTGGAGGTGAAAAGGAAGATAGATAGGAAATTTGGAAGCATTGAGAAGGTTGCTGGAGATGTGGAGACCTCTGTTCTTGAGAGGGTTAAGAGCGACCCGGACTCCTTTTTTGAGAGAGTTGACGAAATAACCGATGAGCTGGCTGAAGTCAGTCTCTTCCTTATAGCGGAAGAAGAATGGGATTTTTTCATGGTTGTGTTTATGGGAACTGACAGAATTCAGCACTTTTTCTGGAAGTATGTAGATGAGACGCATCCCGAATATGAAGAGAACGAGTACACCGTGAAGGTCAAGCGGTACTATAAGAAGATAGATGGGCTCGTTGAAAGATTTCTAGAGGCGGCGCCCAAGGATACTCTAGCCATTCTCTTGTCTGACCACGGATTCTGTCCCGTCCAAAAGGCTGTGGTACTTAACAATTACCTACAAGAATACGGTATGTTAAAGGTAAAGAATGGAAAAATAGACCTAGAGAGAAGCAAGGCGATCTCCTACGGCTATGGGGACATATGGCTAAACTTGAAAGGAAGGGAACCGAAAGGAGTCCTCCAACCTGGCGGAGAATACGAAGAAGCAAGAGAAGAAATCGTCCAGACCCTTGAAAGCCTAACAATCGATGGAGAAAAGCCCATAAAAAGGGTGAAGAAAAGAGAGGAAATCTACTGGGGCCCCTACTTAAACGAGGCGCCAGACCTAACAGCTATTTTTAATCCAGGATGGCAAGCGGCAAGACAGCCAGAAATAGAAACCACAAGGAGACCAGACAAAAGATACGTGGTGGAGGCTCCTAGGTGGAGCGGGGGACACGACGGAACCCATGACCCCCTTGATGTTCCAGGAATCCTAGGCTTATGCGGACCAAGAATCCAAGAGGGAAGAGAACTGAAGGCCCACCTCTGGGACTTAGCCCCAACCATCCTAGATTTAATGGGTGTCCCTGTCCCCATCGACATGGACGGGAAGCCCCTGTTCCTCGCGTCAACAAAGGGAGGCGGGCTTCCGGGGTTTGGGGGATTGTTTAGAGGTTAAATATAGAAAACTCTGGTTAAATGTTTCAGGCTTACGTGTGGCGTAGGTACTTTTTTAAGCCTGTTTTGATAATCAATTCCTGATGGATCATGGCTAAATACGTGAACATATCAATTCCTAAACCCTTATATGACCGACTTTCGAAGGCTTTGGAAGGAAGCGGCTACCGCAGCACAACTGAATACATCATTTTCTTGATTCGAAAATATTTGCCTGAGTTAGAGTCTGCAGATGCTAACAAAAGATTAGAGGCGCTTGGATACAAGTAACATGTGATAGCTAAATGACAAATCCGTGACATAACACTTAAATATCAGCAATACAATTTTTTCATCAGCGATAAACAGAGAGGATTCAATTGGACGCCAACAAGATAGACACTAAGTATTTAGAAGAACTCGAAAAGAAAAGCATCGCAATAATAAGAGAAGCCAAAGCTCAGTTCGAAAATCCAGCCGCACTCTGGAGCACCGGAAAAGACTCAACAGCAACAATCTGGCTCTGCAAAAAAGCCTTCTTCGGCAGAATTCCCTTCCCCGTCATACACATAGACACTGGATGCAAATTTCCAGAAATCTACGAGTTCAGAGACAAACTAGCCAAAGAATGGAACTTAAATCTTATTGTGGCCAAAAACGAAGAAGCCATGAAAAAGGGAGTCTCGCCAGAAAAAGACAGATTCGAATGCTGCACTCTATTAAAAACGCAAGCCCTAAAAAATCTTCTCGAAAAAGAAAAATTCGACGCTTTATTTCTCGCCATACGAAGAGACGAACACGGAATAAGAGCCAAAGAAAGATATTACTCTCCCAGAGATGACGAGTTCAAATGGAACTATGAGGATCAGCCAGCCGAAATGTGGGACCTTTACGTAAAACCCTCAGAAGACTTCTCCCACATGAGAGTACACCCCATCCTACACTGGACAGAACTAAACGTATGGCAATACGTCAAACAAGAAAAACTGCCCATAAATCCTCTATACTTTGCTAAGAACGGAAAGCGCTACCGGAGCCTGGGCTGCCAACCCTGTACCGTCCCGATTCCTTCCAACGCCAAAACAATAGACGAAATCGTCAAAGAACTAGAAACATCAAAGATCCCCGAGAGAGCAGGAAGGGCACAAGACAAAGAAAAAGCATACATGATGCAGAAGCTGCGAAGCCTAGGCTACATGTAACGTTGAGAATGACCTAGAAATATGTGCATGAAAAAATGAAGCGTGCCCAAGAATGAGCCTATCTAAAATCAATCTTGTAATAATCGGTCACAAAGACCATGGAAAGTCCACATTGATAGGAAGACTACTTTACGATTCGAACGCCATTCCCGAACAAAAGTTACAAGAGGTTGAAGCCGAGCTGAAAAAAGCTGGAGACGAAGGCTTCAGATTCGCATTTTTACTCGACACTCTTGAAGAGGAAAGAAGAGGCGGCCTAACAATAGACATAATGCAAACACCCTTCAAAACCAAAAAACATCTTTACACAATCATTGACTGCCCAGGCCACAGAGAATTCATCAAAAAAATGTTCACAGGCGCTTCTCAAGCAGACGCTGCAGTATTAGTTGTCTCTGCAAAAGAAGGAATACAAGACCAAACAAAGCAACATGCGTTTCTAATCAAGACGCTTGGAATAAAACAACTGGTCGTAGCCGTGAACAAAATGGACGAAGCAAACTACGAAGAAGCAAGGTTCAAAGAATTATGCGACGTACTAGTACCAATCTTAAACTCTCTTGACTACAAGGATTCCCCAATTGTTCCTCTCTCTGCCTTAAATGGAGAAAACGTCTTCAAAAAAACACAAAGGATGCCATGGTACAAAGGTTCAAGTTTAATCGAAACTCTAGACAAAACCATAAGGCCTTCAGCATCACCAATTGACAAACCCCTGAGAGGCTGCGTCCAAGATGTCTACGAAATCGAAGGAAAGAAAATCGTTGTGTGCAAAATCCTAACAGGAACACTCGAAGAAGGAAAAATCGTTAACTTCGATTCCTCAAGAGAAGAAGGACTTGTCAAAAAGATAGAGATGTTCGGAAAAGAAATTGAAAAAGCCGGACCAGGAGATTCCGTTGGATTAATCGTAAACAAACTTAGAGAAGCAAAAAGAGGCGAAGTGATAAGCTATCCCCAAAACAGGGCAAAAGTTGTGAGAAGTTTTGTTGCAGAGATGATTTTGTTCTCAGATACTGAACTAAGAAATAACGATGTGCTGACAATTCGTTACGGAACTGCAGAAAATAAATGCAAAGTAGAAAGAATTCTGGAAAGAATCGATTCCGTCAATCTCACGGTGGATGCTAAATTTCCAGAGGTTTTGGAGAGTGGAGACGTTGGAAAAATTCTGTTTTCACCTCTTGAGCCAATGTGCGTAGAAAAGTATTCTGAGTTTCCAGAACTGGGCAGATTTGTTGTCGAAGGAGGAAAAGGAACTGTGGCAGCTGGAATAGTTCTCGAAACCGAGACTGTGGAGGTGAGTAGACATGAATAAAAAGCTTCTTGCTATAGTGATAGTTGTCGTAGCGGTTGTAACCGCTTCAGTCGTATACAGTTATTTCTCTGCTCGCGAAACGATAAAGGTTTCTGGAGCATGGGCTCTATATCCGATGATGATTAAGTGGACGGAAGAGTATCAGAAAATTCATCCAGAAATCAGGTTTGACGTGTCTGCTGGCGGCGCAGGTAAGGGTATGGTGGACGCCCTTAACGGTTTAGTCGACATCGGCATGGTCTCCAGAGAGATCGATGAGGCGGAGGAGGCACAGGGTGCTTTTTGGGTCTCTGTCTGCAAGGACGCAGTGGTTCCAACCGCGAGCGCAGACAATCCAGTGCTAGAAGACCTCTTAACCAAAGGAGTAAGAAAGCAAGTTTTCATAGACATCTGGATCAACAGAAACATCTCAACTTGGGGAGAGGTCATTGATAACTCAAGCATAACTGACACTATTAACATCTACACAAGGTCAGATTCTTGCGGTGCCGCTGAGACATGGGCTAAATACTTAGGATCAAAACAAGAAAACCTTTCAGGAACAGGCATTTATGGCGATCCAGGACTCGCACAAGCTGTGAAAGTGGATCATTTAGGAATAGGCTACAATAATCTAAACTACGCCTATGATAACGACACAGGAAAGCCAATCGCCGGACTGGTGATAATCCCGATAGATATGAATGAAAACGGGCAAGTCGACGAAAACGAAAACTTCTATGACACAAAGGCTAAACTTGTAAACGCAATCGCCACAGAGGTTTATCCGTCTCCGCCGGCAAGAGACCTGAATATCGTAACTAAGAACGAGTTCACAGGCATAACAAAGGACTTTGTAAGATGGATACTGACTGATGGTCAGCAGTACGTCTCTGAGACAGGATATATCTCGTTGTCTGCTGAAAAGCTTGCTGAGGAGTTGAACAAGCTAGGTTAGGGCCGTCCCTTTAGTTGCCTTGTTTGAAAGGGGACAGAGAATGAATCGAAAGTTAACGGAGCTCATCGCCAGCAAGCTTATGCTGATAGTCACAGTTTTTTCGGTTTCGCTTGTCTTCATCATGGCGTTTGCTCTCCTTCAAAAGGGAAGCCGAGTCTTAATGCAGGAGTCTTTATATGATCTGCTTTTTTCATCTAAATGGTACCCCAGTCAAGGAAAATTTGGTTTCTTCTCCTTCATTATGGGCACCCTTTGGGTAACCGCCATAGCCATGGTCATAGCGATTCCTGTTTGCCTTTTAAGCTCGATTTATCTTGCCGAATATGCACCAAGCAAAGTTCGGGGGGTAATAAAACCTTTAGTCGACCTCCTCGCGGGCATTCCTTCAGTGGTTTACGGTTTGTGGGGCGTTTTAGCGGTTGTACCTTTTATTAGAGATTACTTGGCTCCGCTCGTAGGAGCCACAACCAATGGCTACTCCATACTTGCAGGGGGCATAGTTTTAGCGATAATGGTTTTTCCCGTAATAATCTCGGTTTCCGAGGAAGTTTTCAGAACTGTTTCCAATGAATTGCGAGAGGCCTCCTTCGCCGTTGGTGCCACGAAATGGCAGACAGTTAAGCACGTGGTTATGCGAAAAGCGTTTCCAGGTTTTATCGCTGCCGTGATTTTAGGTTTCTCCAGGGCTTTCGGAGAGACCATGGCGGTGCTCATGGTAGTCGGCAATGTGCCTCAAATTCCATCATCAATTTTTGACCAAGGGTATCCTTTGCCCGCGTTAATAGCGAACAGTTACGGCGAGATGATGTCTGTTCCTTTGGTTGATTCGGCACTGATGCTAGCTGCTTTAATTTTGATCCTTGTAGTGTTCTTCTTCAGCGTTGTGGCACGGATCGTTTTGCTGAGAGTGGAGAGGAGGGCGATGTGATTGAACAGACGGAAGTTGGAGGAGGCAATTTTTAAGGGTTTAATGTTTTGCTCTATCTTTGTAGTTGTTGGCAGTCTCCTAACCATAATCGGCATTGTGTTGATCAAGGGCTTACCTGCCCTAAGCATTCAAATGCTCACCCAAACACCCCGAGGCGGATACTACCTTGGGAAAGAGGGCGGAATCTTAAACGCCATTGTGGGATCATTATATTTGGCTGGAGGCGCAACCGCATTAGCCTTTGTCATCAGCCTACCCGCTGCGCTGTACATTGAGGAATACGCAGGAAAATCCAAACTAGCAGATTTTGCGAGGCTCTCTCTAGATGTTTTATGGAGCGTGCCCTCCATAGTATTCGGTGCATTCGGCTTCGCGATTATGGTATTTCTGAGAATGCCCGCGTCACTACTAGGCGGCATAGTCACAGTCACGCTCCTCATACTGCCCATTATGATCAGAGCCATGGATGAAGTCATAAAGATGATTTCGTTCGAGTTGAAGGAATCTTCCTATGCTTTAGGGGCAACGAAATTTGAAACTGTGGTTAAAGTTGTGGTAAGGCAAGCTTTGCCTGGAATACTGACAGCGGTTTTATTGGCTTTCGGTAGAGGAATTGGAGATGCCGCGTCAGTTCTATTCACTGCGGGTTACACCGACCGCATTCCCTCCTCGTTGTTTGATCCGGTTGCCACGTTGCCTCTAGCAATTCTTTTCCAGCTTGGAACGCATATCCCGGAGGTTCAGAACAGAGCGTACGCCTCTGCGGTTGTGCTTACAGTCATAATTTTAACGCTCAGCATAGTCTCAAGATTGCTAACAAAAAAGCTAACAAAGTA
>Ga0315312_1002450_pt1 | contig 12892 bp, 13 predicted proteins | sample TDP7_MG_FD_203629 | JGI IMG/M metagenome (GOLD analysis project Ga0315312, IMG submission 203629) | Freshwater sediment microbial communities from Lake Towuti, South Sulawesi, Indonesia - TDP7 | ecosystem: Environmental > Aquatic > Freshwater > Lake > Sediment | place: Indonesia: South Sulawesi... | reverse complement strand
CCCCAAGGATTGTGTCGGGAAAGTCAGCTTGGCGGGAAGTTGGCGTGCTTCATTAGAAGAGCGCCGATATGAGCTGCTAGCGAGAGGCGTTCATCGTGGGTGAAAGGGCATGGCTTTTTGGCCCATATTTTGAAAAGGCTTATGTGGGCTCGTGACAATAAGGATTGTGGGTGAACTGAGGTGGGAAAAGCTAGGATGGACAGGAAGGGGAGGATCTTGATCCCGTCAGAGGAGAGGGAGAGACTACGGCTTAAGCCTGGGGCAGAGTTTGAACTCATGGAAGAGAAGGGAGCACTTCTGCTTAAGCTCGTCATCCCTACGCCCGTCAGGGTCCGGTCCAAAAGGCGAGAGTGGGGTGGGGAAGCTTTCTTGGATGCGGGGGAGGCGACCTTTGGTGAGCAGGGAGAGAAGGGTGATCGATGTTAACGTGTTGGCCATCTTTCTGGTGGCGGACCATCCGGGGAACGAGTATGTTACTCCCGTCGTCGAGGAGGGGTTGAGGGGCGCATACGTCCCCTTGGTCATGGATATTCTCCCGATTAGGGCGTTCTGGGTCATGACTAGGAGGTGGGGCTGCCCGGAGAGGGAGAGCGCGGAGGCCGTTAGGCACTTCGTGAGGGAGTATGAGCCCCAGTACTTCTGCCTTCAGAGGGAGGCAACCATGAGGAGCTTCGAGCTGGCCGAGGAGTTGAACCACGACGTATACGATTGCGTGTATCTTGCCTCGGCCCTGCAGGAGAAGGCCACCGCCATCATTACCACGGACATGGACTTCGAAGGGCTCTGCCCACGCTTGGGGCTTGAGTATGTGAACCCGGTTCCGGTGGAGGTGCTGAGGCGCTTTAGGGGATGGAAGACGGATAGCCCGTAGGCTACTACCTTCGATTCCCTCCCATTCGGGTTTTCCCTTTATGCTCCTTGTTGATGACCTCTGACATGATGTGCCGTTTTCGGCACGTCGTCGATATCGGCGGTGGGTTGCCGTGACTGATGTTGAGTTAATAAGGTAGTTCTTGACATACGACGCTGTGGGTTGAAGCAGAGATACCGCGTGGTAGACCTTTTCTGCGGCTGTGGTGGCGGTTCCTTAGGCCTCAAACTGTCCGGCCACGAAGTGGTAGCTGCCGTGGATGTCGACCCGATAGCCTGCGAGACCTATTCGAAAAACCTTGGACTGGAGCCTATTCAAGGAGATATTAGTCGTCTAACCGGTCATGAGATCATAGAGAAGTGTGGGCTACTAAGAGGCGATGTGGACCTAGTAGTTGGGTGTCCACCGTGTCAGGGCTTCAGTAGCTTGCGAAGGACCAGGTACCCGAAAGGCGAAGATCCCAGAAAGGACCTGGTCTCGGTGTTTTTCGAACGCGTCAAGGAGATTCAGCCCAAGGCAGTTCTCTTGGAAAATGTTCCTGGAATAGCGTGGGGAGGCGACGCAAGTTACCTCCACACCTTCATCTCGCGTATAGAAAGTATAGGCTACAAGACCAGTTGGGACATAATAGATGCGGCTGACTACGGCGTTCCACAGCACCGCAGGAGGGTCGTTGCGCTGAGCGTCAAGGACAAGGTTAGGCCGAGGTTCCCTAGTCCACCGACACACGGAAATCCCGAAGATAGGTATTGCGACGACCGAAAGCCATGGAAAACCGTACGAAACGCTATTGGGGACCTGCCTCCTCTTGCGCCTGGCGAGGCCCATCCCTCTATACCTAACCACGAGGCCCGCAACCACAAGTCGGGCGTATTGAACATTATCTCAAAGATCCCTAGAGACGGGGGTAGTAGGAGAAGTCTACCGTACGAGCTCTGGCTTCCGTGTCATAAGAGGCTAAAGGAGAGAAGTAGTAGGGGCGCAGAGAGCATCTATGGCCGCATACGGTGGGACACTCCTTCTCCCACTATGACATCTCGATGCACTACTCCAAGTAGCGGACGCTTCGTTCATCCAGAACAGGACAGGGCCATTACTCCCCGCGAGGCCGCTCGTCTCCAGACATTCAGAGACTACTTCGTCTTTCCGAGGGAGACAGAACAGACCGAAAGACTGATCGGAAACGCCGTTCCAGCCGACCTAATGATCGCTCTAAGTAAGGGTTTTGAAGAAGCACTTTGACTAAAGGTAGCTCGTGGATAGGGAAAAGGAAGTAGCAAGAATCCTCCTCAGGTGGCATAAGCAGAACAGGAGGGTTTTCCCGTGGAGAAAAGAGAGGATTCCCTATAAGGTTCTAGTAGCGGAGTTTTTACTCCAACGCACGCCAGCGAACCGAGTAGCCGACTTCTTTCCGAAGTTCATTGAGGATTTTCCATCCCCAGAGAAACTAGCCAGCGTAGACCCTTTTCAACTAGAGGAGGTGTTTCATCGCTTGGGACTGAAGAAAAGAGCTTCGTGGCTCGTCGAGTCGATGAAGATTGTATGCCAGAAATACGACGGAGAGATCCCCGATACACTCGAAGACCTTACTGCGCTTCGTGGGATAGGAGAGTACACAGCCTCCGCCATATTATGTTTCGGCTTTGGTAAGGACGTGCCTATCGTCGATGCAAACGTAGCAAGAGTCCTGTCTAGAGTTTTCTTTGGTACCGATGCTATGAAAAGAGCCAGTAACAATGAGGCATTGCGAACCATTGCGGCGAAAATCGTTCCCATCGGATTTGGTCCTCAGTATAATGAAGCCCTATTAGATCACGCAGGCCTAATCTGTAAGAAGCAGCCCAAATGCGTTATTTGTCCCATCTCAGGGTTATGCGAATACTACAAGCGAGTTATCAATCCTCCCTGAGTCGAACTCGGATTTGCTGCCTAAACGACCAATGCGGGAAAAGTATCGAGGTATGGTTCAATTAAACCACCCAATGATAAGGTTTAAATAATGCGGTCGTCATACGAGGCTTGGAGCTGTTGTCCACGTCGGCTGAGATAATAGGGACGGTGGTTTCTGACGAGAGGACGCCGTCGTTTTCGACGGTCCTAGTTCACCTGCTACCCGGTAAAGCTACGCGCCCAGGCGAATTACTGATGGTTGAAGCTCAAGAAGAGCTTCTCTACAGCGTGGGTAGGGTCAGAGAGGGGCGGGAGGTGAATCCCTACGAAGCTGCGGACCTGTCTCACATGAGAGGGCTTCTTGGCCTTGAATCCCCATCGAAGAGAGAGGACTTACCTCGCAAATTCAGGGTCGTTTCATTGGACCTACTTGAGGAACTCGTGCGAGAGGGGAAAAATCCTTGGAACCTAAGGGAGCCTCAGACTATTGTGCCAGCCGGGTCGAGGGTTTTCAGAGCAACAGAGGAAATTGCGGCGTCAGTCGTAGGTTTTAGATCATCTGGTGACGGAGGCATTGACATAGGAACCGTCGTAGGCTCACAGAACCTTAGAGTAGTCTTAGATGCCAACAAGGTCCTCCCCCGCCACACTCTAATAGTGGGTACGACTGGCACTGGCAAGAGCTGGTTGAGAGGTGTCCTAGCCGAAGAGATAAACACGTTAGGGATTCCACAGGTAAACATCGACTTGCATGGAGAAGCGACGGAAGCAACGAAAGAACTTGGCGGTCAAAATTTGATCCCTGGCCAGACGCTTACTGTTAGACTCTCCTCCTTAGCAGAGCCTGAAGTCATAGGTCTGACGCCCTACCTTCATGAGCTCCACGAACAAATCATCAGAAGAGCCTTCCTAGAACTCAAGAAGAAGGCTGGCCCAGAAGGCTTTGGCGTAGATGAATTAGTGAGGGAAGCTGATAGAGTCGGCCCACTCTTGGGAGCTAAACCACCAACCATGAATATAATTGAGGCAAGGCTTGAAGCACTTAGGTATATACGAGTGATCGGAAGAGGAGTGCGATGGACGGATCTTCTCAAACCGGGGGCCTTCATCAATGTGGACTGTAGGGGCATCAACCACAGTGAACTCCAAGCCATAGCAGGTGCTATTGGTCGAGAATTGCTCGGTCTTAGGATGCGAGGAGTAATTCCACCTCTTGTGCTGTCAATCGACGAGGCTCACATGTTCATACCTTACGGCGAGGAAAGCCCATCGTCTCAAGTTCTGAGAGAAGTAATCAGGTGGGGACGACACTATGGCATTTGCCTCATATTGATAACTCCTAGCCCGACAGACATTGACAGGAAGACAATAAGAATCACGAACACTAGGTTCATTTTCGCCATCGAACCTGACCAGCTGGACGCTCTTAGAGGGGTCTTCGCTGACACTCCAACAGAGATTATTGATCGTCTCCCTAAGCTTGAGCAAGGAACATGCCTATTGACGGGAAGTAGGGAAACAGTGCGTCATGCTCTCCTTGTGAAGGTGAAGGCTAGGAAGACCACGCATGGAGGCGCTACGCCAAACATCGTAGGCGAAGTACGGAAGTTCAAGGGGCAATCAGCGTGAGGCATAAGATGATAGAGACAAAAAGAAAGGGGTCCCCCTAAGTGGTTACAGCAACGAAGCCTAGCTTAGACATTGAAATAAAAAAGATCCTTTTTGACCTGGGTGGAAAGGGCACAGTCGCAGAGATACTCTCTAAGATGGCGCGTCAGACAACCTACCAGAACGTCCGAAAAGGATTGGAGCGACTAGCCGATAGAGGCGAAGTTATCAAGGACGATTGGTCCAATCCACCAGAGGTGCTCTACTACCTTACTGGAGTACCACTCGACCATTGGTTCAAATCGTCTTTAGACACTCAAGCAGTGGAAGCAAAAAAGGCAGAAGACGAGAAGAAGGAAGGCTTCCTTCTAGAGATCATCAGGAGGGAGCTTTTAGGCACAGACCCAATCAAGATGAAGGAGGTTTTCGGTCGTGCAGCGAAGAGATTATTGGAGGAGGACCCACGCGACCTATACCTCCGCTTTGCCCAGTGGCTCCGTGATGAACACGAAAAAAATGTGAGCAAATACAAGGAATCTGTCGCTTCAGGACTATCTTCCAACGCACAGAGAATAGTTCACAAAATCGAAAGTCTGGCAGACATGGCGGAGGGCATCTACCTTCGCCAATTTGGGGTGCCTACGGGACCGACGAGGGGGGTCCTGAGGCTCCATTTCAATCGGCGAAAGCTTGACGAAACCGAGTCAAGAGTGGACTTAGCAGCACTGGAGACTCAACTGTGCAAAATCATACTAGGCCAAACATTCATCGAGAGAGTGAAGGCTAAGCCTCCTGACCGAACTTATTTTGAGGCAGGTACTGATGCTTCGTTCCGAGAGTTCTCGTTAGGAGAGATTCTGCCTCGAATATTCGAACCTCATCCTATGGCCATAATAGCTGCTGTTGTGGCATACTATGATCTTTACAAGGATAAGCTTGAGGACTTCGACGCTAAACCCGATCCATCTACATGGGCCACCTATACAGCAGACGAAGCCAAAGAACTCGGCATTCTAATTCCACCCGACGCCTGGCTACAACTGGACGATCCACGTCGCTGGGATAGAACTGTTACAGCTGCCATGAATGTCCGCCAGTACATGAAGGACCATGAGGCTATAGTCGGGAGAGAGCAGAGGCCCGTTTCCATCGTTTTCAGGGATGGACGGATCTTCCCGTTGGAGCATCTCTTTTCAGACTACCACCAAGGCAGGATCCATGGAGAAATGGTGCGCAATAGCCTAAGACAGTTCAGCAATACTCTGAAAGATGTTGAATACTCTGATAGGACACTTTACTCTGGTGTTGTTAAGACTGCTTCCGTTGAAATTGTGGCCCCCATGGTTTTCTGGTATCTTAAGTATGGTTCCGCCCACAATGGTCAACAGGCAGTTTGGCCTGATATGGATGAAGAGATGATATTTGGTTACAGACTGTCTGACCAGCGTACTTTACTGGCCTTGTTTGAAGCCCTGATGCCAGAACTTGAGAAGGACGAATTTGCTTTAACGTGTCGATTCGTAAGGCATTTTTGGTTTATGTCAGGTGTGGCGAAAGAATATACTGAGGCTGGACTCGGGATCGATAGCGACGAGGAAGCTTGGATAGACTTCATAGGTAAAGAGATTGAGAGAAAGGACTTGACATTCGACCTTGAAGCCGACACATATGCCCTCCTCTGTGCTAGAGCTGCGGTAATGAGTTTCTACTGTACTCCTCCAAAATCCTCTACCGAGACGATGGAGCTTGAGACAAGCGGACTTGTCATTCCTAGATACGAGCTTCTGCTACCATACAAGATCATACGAGATACCGACGCCCTTCAATCTAAAACCAAGAATTATGTTGACCGTATACTGGAAGCACTGGCGGATCCCAGAACACTGGACATTTATCCAGAGTCGATGTACACCCAAGAATCTGCTCGGCCTCTGGTGCCTTGGGCGGTCTGTCGGAGTCACGAGTACATCAAAGACACTACCAGAGTCTACAAGGAAGACTTCAGAGGCTACATGCTCAAACTGGCCATCACTGTAGCCAGAGAAGAATTGCAGAGGAGAAAAGGGTCCCTCGCCAGTTGACTGCGTGAGTAATGGAGGGAGCGAGATCGTTGCCGTTTTCGGCACGTCATCGCATATTCTCTAGGGGTCTTGGGCCCTTTGGCTGTGGGGATGTGGGCGACGAGTGTCTGGATGAGGAGGAGGGGCTCCTCGCCTAGTACCTGAAGACGTTCTGCGAGCTGGGTCGTTGTGCTTTGGGAAAGCGCATAGTCTTATACTCCCGTAAAATGTTAGGGAATAGTAAAAGTCAGAGTCGGCTCAGGGGACTTAGGCTCGAAGGGGCAAAGGGCAAACCCTTTTCTCCAAGTTCGAGGGAATAGACTTTGGTGCATCTCGATTGACAATCCATGATGAGCTTGTACTTGAGCTTATTAAACCAGATATGAGGGGAAAGGTAAAAGGTAAATTAGTAGAAGTGATAGGAACTTCAAACCTAAGATATTCTAATGAATCTACATATCCTCTTAGTTTAGATAGACCAGAAAATGATGGAAAAATGACTCCAGATATAATAGTATTTAACGAAGATATACAAGCGAAGCATCCTATAAACAAATCAATAGCAATTGAGGTGGAAAGCGATTTAGATTGGGATTTCGGTAATTCAATGAGACAGGTAAAGAAATATGAATTTTCCAAATTTTTCCCACAGGGAGTTATAGTGATTATCCCTAAGAAATATGAACGCTTTGCGCCATTGTATATTAGCAATGGTTTTAAGGTATGGTTGTGGGATGCGACTAGAATATGGCAATGTAATGAGTGTGGGGAAATATACCATGATAAAAGGTCTCTAAAGACATATCCTAAATGTACGAAAAAAGGTTGTAATAGCACACAATTTAGTCTGATAGGAATAGAAGATATGACTTTGGAAAAAGGATTCAAGTAATCAAGACAGACTAAGGCAGTGAGTCATCGCCGTTACTTGTGCTGTCTCCTGCCATTTCTTCTTCTCGATTCCATCGCCCCCCGGGGAACTCAGGGCTGGAAGTGGTCTACGACTTACTGACCTCGGCTAGGAACTTCTTGATGTGCGGCAGCACAAGGTCGATCCGTTCCTGCGCCTGCTGGTGGTCGAGTCCGGGCAACGAGACGAAGGTAGCGTTAGGCATGCGACTAGCACCTTCCTTGGCGCCAGAGTACAGGTTGTCCCTGTCTCCGGCATAGACGAGGCACGGCAACGTCATCCTCGGGAGAAGTTCCTCCGCGCTTGGCCACTGCACCATAGCGTCAATCATGGCGATGAGTGCCCGAAAGTCGTTGACCCGTTGACGAGCCCTCCAATTGGCAGGCATGGGACGGCCGATAATCCTCTCCCTCTCGGCGATGTAGGCGTCAACCCCCTTCTCCACACCAACCTCGAAGGCCCTCCTAAGCGGCGAAGGGCCCTGCCTCTCCTGTCCCATGCGCGAACGGTAAGGACCATAGCCTCCCAGAATCAGCGAATCGAAACGGGCCAGAGCGTATCTGGTGAGGCAGAAGAAGCCGATCGCCGCTCCCATAGAGTAGCCGAGATAGTGAGTTTTCTTTACCCCGAGGTCGTCGAGGACAGCCACCACATCACCTGCTATCAAGTCGGCCCGATACTCTCCGGGACTATGTGGCTTGTCGCTGGCCCCATGGCCCCTAGCGTCCAACAATATGAGACGATAATCGCCCGCCAGCTGCTCCGTGTAGCCGTTCTCTCGCCACATCTGTATGTTTGAGCTGATACCGTGCATCATCACCAAAGGCGGTCCCCTCCCCTCCACCTCGTAGTGGATGCGGGTTGAGCGGTTACTCGCATAGGGCAACTCAACAACATCCTCCCAGATACCATCTCGCCATAAAACCGACCCAAGCGGAACATGGCCACAGCTAGCTTATACGACTTGCCAAGTCCCATGGAAGTCATCTTGCAAGGAAGTCGATATAGCCAAACCTCATATCCGGTGCATCACGCACCCAATTCATGTGGAGTTACCGCGCGAGGGTAGTACTAGACTAATGGTTCTAGAGACGACCTTAGACGACAGACCTTAAATTCAAATCACACACAATAGTTCCCAGTGTTCCACATGATCCTCAAGTGGCTCGACCACGCAAGCTTCCTCCTCAAGGTCGGTGGGAGAAACTTCTACATCGACCCCTACGCCGGCGAATACGTGGAGAAGGCCGACGCGATCCTCGTATCTCATTGCCACATCGACCACTGCGACCGAAGCAAGGTCGCCGCGATCTACAGACCCGAAACCCTAATCGTCACATCCGCGGAGTGCGCCAAAGAACTGGCAGGCGACCCAACCATTCAGGCATTACACATCCCTCCAACTAACATACTGACCTTGGCTCCAGATCAGAAGAGAGAACTCTATGGCGCTACCATAGAGGCCGTCGAGGCCTACAACGACCACCGCTTCCGCTCCGCAGGCGTCCCCTACCACCCGAAGGGGACTGGGATAGGTTTCATAATCTCCGCCGAAGGGAAGCGAATCTACCATGCCGGGGACACGGACTTCATTCCATCCATGATGAATCTCAGAGACATCGACATCGCCCTCCTTCCGATAATGGGCCGAGCGACCATGGACGTCGACGAAGCCGTGGAAGCGGCGATTGCTATCCATCCTAAGGCTGTGCTCGCGATGCACCGTCGAGAGGCCAACGCCGAGGAGTTCAGGCTTAAGCTGGAAGCTAGGGCTCAGATTCAGGTTCTGGGAATCTCGCCGGGCGAAGAAATTACAGTGTGAGGAGGACCGCCTAGATTAGGACTCTTTCCTCGAGATTCCGTACTGCTCCCTGACTAGGTGGGCGAGGCCGATCTTCTCCAGCCTCTCCATCGGCACCAGCATCGTGATGTGAACGACCCCCGGCAGCCTCCCGATCTCTATGCCTCCAGTCAGAGTAACCCTGTTCTTAGTCTCTTCTAAGCTCATGCCTGCCAGCGCCGCCATCCTTTCAAGACCATTTACCACAGCCTCGTTTATGGTGGGCCCTGAACCCACGACTTGAATCGGAGCCACCTGGCTTCGAAGCTCGAAACCGAGTTGAGATGCAAGGTTCCAGCCCGTGGCAAGCTCTTCCTGTGTGTACATCCTTGAAAGAGGGGGTAAATCTTCAATGTTGGGCAATAGTATCGGCCCATCGGTTCCCAAACCCTTGATCACTTCAACCCTCAATGTCACTTCAGCGGCCACATCAACTGTGTGCCCGGCGACCTCACCGTCGCCTTGCATGGCGTGAACGTCCCCCGCAATTATTCCGCCTCCCTCTACCTTCACAGGAGCTATGACAACAGCACCCTCCCGGACCTCATCGATGTCCATATGCGAGTCCGACATCTTCCTCAGGTCTTCACTCTTTATTGCTAGCTCGTGAGGCGCTCCTATGAGGAGTGGAGCGAGGTCCCCTGCGTTGTGGGAGGAGGGCACGTCTATGGCGGGAGTTGCACCACACTGCCCGACCATCGGCCTCACCCTCACAAGCATGCCGCTGGGCATGTCTGCGAGGGCCAAAAGTAGAGCGGGGTATGCACAGGCCTTTGGCGGGATCGAGCCGAACTCGTAGGCTTGTCTAGCTACTGTTTCCGCGATGCTCCTTGGCAACGTGACCCCCATGCTTCTCTCGTGGTCGAAGAGGAGGGTGTAGCCGCAGGTGGGTTTGAAGGCGTTCACAGGCGTGTTGCAAACCTTGCATTTCACAGCGTCGGGCCCAACTCCTTCTACGTACGTCTCGGGGTTCACCCTGCCGCATCTAGGGCACCTCTTGGAGACGAAGGCGTCGTGAACAAAGCTCCCATCCTTCCAAATCTCTGTTCCAGAGGCGGCGGCCCTCGACAGAACCCTAACCTTGAGAATCTTGATGGCTACGCAATCACCCACAGTAGCTCCTTCGACGGCCACTGGCCTAGTGACCGTGTGACCACTCTTCAACTCAGGAGTTATCATTGGTCCCCAACAGGCGGGCTCCGTTAAGGCGACTATGGTTCCGCCGTTTGCTACTGGACCTAGCATGGAACAGCGCGGTCCAATTACGTCGACGTACTCTGAGGTGTACACGATTTTCTGGGTCAAATTGTTCTAGCCTCCTACCACAATACTTGGAGGCTCAAGTTATAACCTTGGCACGAGTTCACGTACGCGATCAGACTCTGTCCAAGACTAGATTTCGAAAGTGTCACCAGCTTTGGGCGCTACCGCCTCAGCGCCGATGCCCTTTCGTATACCATCAACCAAGCGTTCACAATTGCCCTCAGCACCATGCATCACGAAGATCTTGGCGTTCTTCCCCGCCCACTTGGCCGTCTCTAAGAGTTGGGTTCGTCCGCAGTGGGAACTGAAGGTGAACTGCTCCACAGAGGCGCTCACCTGCCTCATCTTCCCCCCGAGGATAAACTTCTTCGTCTCGAGAAGCTTCCGCCCTGGGGAGTCAGGAACCTGATAACTCACGAGGAAGACGCCATTCTCGGGGCTCCGCGCGATGGAGTTTATGTAGAAGACAGCGTTTCCTCCCATGAGCATACCCGCGGGTGAGACTATTATGCCCGGCTTCTTTACCGCCCCCCTACGGTCACGCCACCCCTTAATCCAGTTCGCCATATGCATGGCGTCCATGAAGAGCTTCGGGTCTTTGAGATAACTTGGGTAACGCATCAGAATCTCATTTGCATCCTCTGCCATGCCGTCGACGCTCACACTATGTTCGAAGTGATATGCCGCTAGTACGCAAAGTATCTCCTGAGATCTTCCGACGCTGAAGGCAGGAACCAATACGGTTCCTCCCTGTTCCACTATCTCGTTGACTCGTTCCATGAACTTTCTCTCCACCTCTCCCCGTCCTGGGTGGTCCTCATCTGCATAGGTGGCCTCCATTACCAAGGCATCTAGTTCGCCACAGTCTGTGTCCGCGCCTCTAAGGAGGCGCGTCTCCTGCGTGTTGAAGTCGCTTGTGTAGAGCACTCTTTTTCCCTTGCACTCGATGAGGCATTGTGCGCCACCCGGGATGTGACCGGATTCAAGGAGTTGAATCTTGATGTCTCCGACATCCAGCGCCTCGCGATACTCCATGTATACACAGGAGTTCATCATCGTCTGTAGTTCGAGGAATTCGTAGGGAAGGTAGTAACCAGAAAGGTGGATGAAGTCGGTTATGAGGAGGCGTGCGAACTCCCCTGTCAACCGTGTGGTGTAGACGGGGATGCGTGTCCCAATGTGGAAGATGGGGACTGCTCCAGAATGATCGAGATGGCTGTGTGTAAGGACGATTGCGCTAACTTCGTTTGGCGGCACGTGCATCGGGAACCCGGGTTCTCTCTCCATCATCACGCCGTAGTCGATGAGGACTTGTCTGTTGTTGCTCTTGACCGAGATCGCCGACCGCCCCACTTCACCCGTTCCACCTAGGAATCTGAGAATCAAGTTTTCGGAAATTGAGATCACGATCCTTGGGTTATGGTGAATCGCAGAGACTTAGGCTGGGCGCCATTTAAGAATATGGTAAGTTCTATCGGGGAGACAAGTGGCGGAACCCCTTTCATGTTCCGCCTTCGAAGAGGATCGGAGGGGGCAGTATAGTTTCTTTCGTTATTATCGCTGACGATGTTTCTTCTATTCCCTCTATGCGCCTTAGTCTCTCGAGGAACTCCGACAATTTCTTAAGGCTCTGAAATCTTGCCCTTACAACAAGATCGAAATGGGACGCTTGGACCTCAGTTATTTCTTCTATTTCTTCAAATTTCCTCAAGGCATCAAAGACTTCCTTTTTTGTAATATGACCTCTTCCTGGAATCACTTCTGCCAAGTCAATTAGTAATAGGGCACCTATGGGCCTGGTTGTTTTCTCATAGTTAATTATAGCCTTATATCCTATAATTATTCCTTCCCGCTCCAGTTTCTTAACCCTTCTATGTACAGTAGAGATAGGCAGAATAAGCATCTTGGAGAGGGCTCTGCTGGACAGATTCGCTCTTCTCTCAAGCACCCTGATTATTGCGTGGTCCTTCTCATCCATATCAGTTCCTCATATATGAGAAGAAAATCTCAAACTTAATAATCTTTCCGAATATTTTTCTCACAAATATGAAGAATTACTTAAGTACTTTTGAATGGAGCTCCTCGATTGAAAAATAGGGGGTGAGATGAAAGGATGGGATTTGGACATCCTGAAAAGTCGGGCATTCCGCCGCGCTCACTACGTCCTAGATGGAGCGCGAAAAAGTGGGTAAGACTGGTGATGTTGCTAATAATAGCTGTAACAGGCGTAGCCATGGTAACTCAAGCCGTAGTGATCGTCCCGGCAGGGAGTCGGGGAGTCCTGTTGACGTGGGGGCAAGTAACGGGCGTACTACCTGAGGGGCTGAATTGGAAGATTCCTATCGCGCAGAGCGTTGAGTTGATGGACGTTACCATAAGGAAGGCCGAGAGGCCAGAGTCAACGGGAACCAGCGACCTCCAAGAGGTCACAACTACCATAGCTGTCAACT
>Ga0315312_1002449_pt1 | contig 12893 bp, 18 predicted proteins | sample TDP7_MG_FD_203629 | JGI IMG/M metagenome (GOLD analysis project Ga0315312, IMG submission 203629) | Freshwater sediment microbial communities from Lake Towuti, South Sulawesi, Indonesia - TDP7 | ecosystem: Environmental > Aquatic > Freshwater > Lake > Sediment | place: Indonesia: South Sulawesi... | reverse complement strand
ACATTACCAGAGCATAACCCACTACCGCATGAAGGACAACCAGAATCTGACCCGCAACATGTGCATTTATTGCAATATGTCATGCAATCAACTTGAGTCAATCCACTCGGGCAGCTAGAGCCATCGAAACAGGCGGGTCCTCCGGGAGTCACACAACATACCTTGGCTTCCACAACCGGTAATGCTGACAAAATTGCAAAACTTACCAAAAGTATAAAGATTTTTTTCATTCTCCGACACCAACTATGCATTCGTCTTTAAAAACTAAAGATAGGCCGCAAAGTCTGTAAACATTCACGTCGTCCGACGCTATCAACGTCGGCTCGTCGGTTTCGTTTATGCACGCTCGAGGCGGCGTAAGGTGAGGCCCGATCTTTTGAAAAGCTTCTTTTACCGACTCCGAAACAACACAATAGCCCACATAATACCCGTTGTCTTTGAAAAATATCTTGTAAAAGACTTCCCCGTTGCAGCTCCTCACGGTCCAAAAACTATTTTTCTCCAAATCTTTGCATTCCTGTTTTTTTATCTCATTTAGAAAATGTTCTTCCATCTGGGGGACAGCGCTTATCTCGCTCACTACTTTGTTTATTTTGTATTGTGCATATTGTGGGTAAAAATACCAAAATCCTGCTACAGAAGCTCCAACCAAAATTATTAAAGTCAAAATTAAAAGTTTTTTCATTCACTCACTTAATAAAATTAAGTTAAACTATAATATTAAAGTTTAGTGCAAGTTGATTAAAAATTATTAATCGTTATTTTTGTTCAATTCCTTCATAAGAAAGTACAAAAACATTTTTAATTGTTATACTTTTAAAAAAGTAATACTTAAATATTAGTAATACTAATAGAAAAGTATGAAAAAAATAGATACTTTGGAAGTTATAACAAGACTCGGCTCAAAAAGCCAAATAGTATTGAGAAAAGATATACGGGAAGCGCTTGGTTTGAAACCTGGCTCGATAGTGAAGATTAAAAAATTAGATAATCGAGCAGAGATAAAACCAGTAACTAAAGAAGAAATGATTACAGAAGTGGAGCGAATAGCAAAGATGATAGGCAAAAAGTGGCCCAAAGGAAAGACGTCTGTGGACTTGATAAGACAAGAAAGGGATTGAAATGAGAGTCGTGTTGGATTCCACGGTTTTAATTAGTATATTTTCTGATAAAGACAAATTCCATTCAGATGGTATGAAGATATTCTCTTCTATTATGGATAAAAAAATCAAGCCGATTATACCAACATTAGCACTCCCAGAAATTTGTGGAGCCATTAGAAGAAATTTTAACACTCGTTTAGCCGAAATAGTTGAAAACCAGTTAAATACATGGATAACTAACGAATTTCTTTCTATTAAAGAATTAAACTTAGAAAGAATGAAACTTTCGACAGAAACTGCGATTGGGTGTAATTTGAAAGGGGCAGATGCCGTTTTTGTATCATTAGCCAAGGAATTTAAAGCTGAGTTAGTTACGTTCGATCGTGAAGTAACAAACAAGATTAAAGGAAAGGTAAAATTATTAAAGTTTTAATATCGCAGAAATTAAATTCTAATTAATGTCCAAGAAAGCTTTACTCTTATTCTTTACCCTTTCCTTAATTCTTTTGCTTCCCCATATAGTTTTGGCCGGAAGTGCTGATACTTGGATAGTATGCAGCGAAGCTAACAGGTGCCTTTGCCCCACAGTTGGAACGAAGTATTATTGCATATATGACGGCAATTGGAAATGGTCTACCTCCAACCTTCTAGTAAAGTGTAACTACGGTGGGCAAACATATTTTGCAGACAAATGTTCAGCCAGTTGCACGGCGACAACAGACGGAGTGATAGACAGAGGAGACAACATCTGCAGAAGTTCGGCTTTTGCTACCGGTTGCACAGCTATCGCAGAATGTAACGGGCTGGCGACAGGAAGTAATATAAATTATTGCAACAAAGGGGGTCAGACCTATTTTGCAGACAAATGTTCGTCGACATGCGGAGGAGAGGATAGAGACAATATTTGCAGATCTTCCGGGTCTTTACAAACAGGTGATGGATGCACTGCAGATTCTGCGTGTAATGGTATAACCGCAGGAACAGGCGATTGCACTAGTACTTGTAGCTATTCTCCTCCCGGAACACCAACCACCACCCCTACCACAACGACCACAATTCCAACTACGACTACTACAACAACAATGCCACCAAGCACTACAACTGTAACATTATTTCCTTCCTATGTGACAGCCGGACAAGAAGTCTATCTTACGGTGGAATTCAATTACGCCGATTACAAACAAGGCGAGGACGCAAAAGTCGACTTAATTATAATAAAGCCGGACAACTCGGAAGTGGTGTGGAGCGGCACCGACTGCGCGATAGGCGGGAAGAAGTGGAAGACAGAGTTAAGTTGGGACGGAAGTTCATCGTGGCAAACAGCCGATGGAAAAATAAAAATAACATCGCAGAGCGGATATGCAAAAATTGAGGCCAAGTGCAACATTCCTTCTGGCTTTATATCGGGCACCTACAGGGTGAGGGCGACGCCGACGATCTATTCGCTGCCGATAACTCTGAGGGCAGCAGAGGCAAGCTTCATCGTTTTAAGCGATTTCGAGCTGGCTTTTCAAAAATTATTCAACAGCGTTCTCGCAGTCTTTCAAAAAATCCTTTCCGGGTAAGAAATGCTAAATTCTGAAAAAGTAAATTTATTTTGACAAAAATGCACAAAACTAAATGTACAAGTATGTATACGATGAAAGGAAAGCAGAGAAAGGGGATGTTTACTGCCGTTGCCCTCTACTTACAATTTTTAAGTCTTTTATTGCCCTTCCTCATGTTGCTCGCATTCGGCTTTGCCCCCCAAGCGATTTTGTTATCAGCCTTGAGTGCAGTTTGGCTCAACGTTGGGATCTCTTTCAAGACGAGGATGATTTTTGGGAAAAAATTAAGCAGGAAAGCTCTGACAAAACTTGGGATTTACGCCTTGATCCTATCTTTCCTGATTTTCTACCAGCTTTACTTTTTCGGGTCGAGTAGGATCGTCCTAGCCTTTACTGTGCTTCAGCCAGGAGAAGCGACATTTACCATATCGCCGATGGTGATAGATTACCTCAAACTAACTGGGGAAATAGACTACCTAAACGTTCTATGGAAGGCGCGCTATTGGGACCTGGCAGAGAGAAACATAAGCGTGGAGTGCTACTTGAACTGCCCTGACCCGCAAGCCGGCTGTAGCGCTTACCAGAACTGCAAATATCTGGACTATCCGGCCGGAGCGGCTGGAAGTTGCACCATAGCCAATCCAAATTATGACCTTACTCCTGCTGCAGCAATGGCGGATAGGGCAAGCACTGTTTTGAATAAGATATCTTGCAAGTTCACCGACCCGAAAAATCCAGTAATCACGTCGGGATGGGTAAACAAAGAATTTGCGCCTATAGCCTTTTACTTGGAAGCGCCTTCGGCAATTGCTTTGACTGCCGGAGACGAATTTCCTTTGGAACTGGTAGTAAAAAATCTTGGCATATTGACAGATAGCTACAGCGTAGCTGTGCGATCTTTAGCTTCAAATCTCATCGTATCGGATGGCCAAGCTACTATTACTAACATAAAAGCCAACGAAACTGGCAGAATGCGCTCGGTTCTTCTTCTCCTCTCAACAGTAGAGGCAGCGAACGCAAAAGTTAACGTCACTTCTATTATATCCCCGCAAATTAATTTAACAAAAACGATACTCGTTCAAAGCGGGATGAAGAGTTTGCCGGAGTTCAACTGGTTTGGAATGATGCAGATAATGTTTTTGGCAGCAGTTATTTTGGCTTTTAAGTTTAAGCGATAAAAACTTTTTATATAGTTTAACTAAAGATTAATTTACGGGTCCATAGTCTATCGGCAGGACACGACTCTTACAAAGTTGAGAGAGGAGTTCGACTCTCCTTGGACCCATTGGGTTGATTGAATGAAAGTTTGTGTAAACATAAAAGAAAATAAAGCAAACTGTCCATGTACATACGATTCTTGCAGTAGAAAAGGAATATGTTGTGAGTGCATAAAATATCATAGAGAAAGAGATGAACTTCCTGCTTGTTTCTTTTCACCAGAAGTGGAAAAAACCTTTGACAGGTCTGTGGAAAAATTTGTTGAAACTCAAAAAGCTTGATTTTAGAATAATATTATATGGAAAAATCAGCTAGATTAGCTTGGGATAAGATTTTCAAAGAAAAAGGTAAAGTCTTTACAAAACCACAGAAAGACATACCACGAATTGTTAAATTATTTAATGAAAAAGGTGTCAAAAAAGTTCTTGATTTGGGTTGTGGTTCCGGAAGACATTTAGTTTATTTAGCTAGACATGGTTTTGATGTCCATGGTATTGATATATCTAAACGTGGAATAAAAATTGCGAGAAAATGGCTCAAAAAAGAAAAACTTAAAACTCATTTAAGAGTTAGAGATATATACAAACAACTACCTTACAAAAATAATTTTTTTGATGCAATAATAAGCACGCAAACTTTACACCATGGGAGGATAGAAAATATAAGAAAACTTATCAAAGAAATGAAAAGAATTCTCAGACCAAAGGGGTTAATGTTTATCACAGTGAGAAAAGAGGTAGCAAAGAAATATATACCGAGAGACAGACTTTATGGAATAAAATACATAGCTCCTCGAAATTATGTGATGCTTAGTGGTCCTGAGAAAGGATTGCCCCATTATAGATTTAATAAAAAAATTTTGAGGAAGGAATTTAAAGATTTTAAAGTACTCGATTTGTGGATTAAAGAAAATCATTATTGCTTGCTTGGTCAATTGAAAAATAAGAAATAGCGGGGACCGGATTTGAACCAGTGACATCCCGTCTAGTTGGAACTACCCAACCAGATCTTCGGGTTTCCCAGAGCAACCCTATGAGCCATTCACAGGTGCTACAATAGTGTACACCTTCGACGAGCACTCCAGGCTGCTTTAGAGCAAGATAAACTTGTCCACCCCGCTGACTGGAGTACTATATATTACCTTTATTTAGAAACTTATTATTTTTAAACCTTTCTGTTTTTACCACCTTTAGTGGTAAATTTCATTTCTATTCACAACTTCAAAGAGTTCCAAATCTAAATCATATACCCTATTCCATCTTTTTCTCATGAAGCTTGAGAAGGAACTTTTTCAGGAGGTGAAATTGTGGGAGTTAAAAAATTTTTGAGAGAATATTTTGGAATAATTCCAGTGTCCGGCGGTTTGTTAACAGCTGGCTTGGTTGGTACTACAACTTTTCTAATCAGTATAGTAGCAGGGTCATCACAAGGGTTAAATTATGTAGTAAACGGAAAGAATCCTGCTGACGTAATAGCGTCTTTGTATCAGCAAGCTGGTGATGTAGCTGGTATGTACATGATGCCTAGCGCAGTTGCTGGTCAGCTTCTTACCTATAAGCTGAAAAAATCGATTACATCGCTTTTTAAGAAAAAGAAGGAGGTGAAATAGATGGGTGCTATAATCGATTGGTTAAAAGATCAAGGGGAAGGTCTACTTGTAGGTGCTACAGCTGGGTCACTTGCTACGCACTACGGAACTAAAATGTTGAAAGAGAAATTAAAAGAAACCGGAAGGGAGTTAGGAAAGAGCATTGCAGAAGGAATGAAATACAGTGAAATGGAAGAACGCTACAAAACTTTGGAAGAAGAAGTCATTCAGGTTAGAAAAGAATTGGAAAAATACAAAGGTAAACAAAATGGAACGGGTTAAAGAAATCCAAAAATATAACTTGGGAGAAATATTCAAAGATGCGGATGCGTTGATCTACGTAATTTCAGGAGCCGTAGACGGTGCGCTAAATAGATTAGAAGAATATGACATAGGAAAGAAAACTTTTCAATACGGCAATCCTCTAAAGAAAAACACGGACAAGATAATTAAAAAAATATTACAAAGCTTTGTCGACGACTTGCCGTTTAAAGAAAAGATTTTAGTTAAGGCAGCGCTTTCTCTTCCATGGTCTGTAACGACAAAAATGTTTTACGACGCTTTGTTGGAATTTGGAAAAAATGAAGACGGGACTGACAAAGCGACGTTCGAAACTGTGTTGGACGCTGTAAAGAAATACGTCGGTGGTTAGATGGAATACTTGACCAAGTTAATTGAATTAGAGAACAGACGAAGTGAGATAGAGGACAAACTAAATAAATGGGAGATTAAAGATGCGACACTTGCACAATATTTGATGAAAGACAGAAAAAGAATAGACTGTTGGCTCAAGGAAGGCAGTAGCATCGAAGAGGATGTTTTGAACTCCTGTCTGGAAAGCAGCGACAAAACTTATTTTCTAGATCGCATTAGCAAATCCTATAATTTTATGCCAAAAAAGGAAGACGAATTATCGAAATATCTGCCGTATTTTATTGCCTTCGGGCTTGGCGTGCTCGCTTACCATTTCTTTTTGCAGCTGGAAAAATACTTCAAAGAAAGTTTAACAGAAGGATTTTACGAGGGGATTAAAAATACCTAACTTTAAATGAGGGGTGGTAAAAATAATAATTGTGGAAAAGAAGAAAGTAATGGAAGTGATGAGAAAATTTGGTTTGACGGATTACGAGTCCAGGGCGTACGTGAGCATGATCTTTCTCGGCCCTTCCAAAGCTAGCGACATAAGCAGGGAAGCGAACGTGCCGCAGTCGAAAATATACGGGATTTTGGAAGACCTCATGCGCAAGCAATTGATTGAAATGTTCGGGGGCAGGCCGAAGGAATTCAAAGCCGTTGCACCAGATACTGCATTAAACAATTTGATAACAAGAAGAGAAAGCGAGTTAAAATTTTTGAAAAAAGAAGCATCGAACGTTTCCCATTTGCTAAAGCCGATAGTCGAAAGCGAAGAACTCATAGAGGGCATATGGACGCAGAAAAGCGAAAAGAGGGGAGAGGTTTTGAACAGGCTATCGGAGATGCTCGATAGATGCAAAAGCTATGCATACGACATAACGAGGGATTTCTCCTATTCTTCCAAGCTGAGGGAGTCGATAAAAAAATGCAAGAGAAGAGGCGTTAAGCTGAGGACAATAGTAATCGGCACTATAAACGAAAGCAATTATTACAAAGCAAAATGGTTCCAAGCTAACGGTTTGCCTATAAAAATATTTGAAACAAAGATTCATCCGAGAATTTTGGTCGTAGACGGAAGAGAGGTGTCGATAAGGCTGGACAACAATCCGGTAAGAAATAGATTTAGCTTTCATTCCATCTGGTTCGAGGACCCATCCCTAGTAAAAGTTTTTGATTCCTACATGAAAAATTTGTGGGAGATCGCAACGCCTGTTGATTTTAGAAAAATGCCAGCGCCTATGCTAGCGAGATAATTCTTCTTCTTCCTTTAATGCCGCGCTTTCTTTCGACGGTTTTTATTAAATTGATTTCTGCCAGATGCTTTACGCAGTCTCGAAATGCCCGTTCGCTTATGGGGCTATCAACAGTTTTGGAATAATAATTGTAAAGCTCGCCTGAAAATAATTTTTTCTTTTCCCTTAAAATTTTCAAAATAGCTTTTTCCACCTCGCCAACCCTTTCTTCCAATATTTTTGGTTTAACCGGTTTAACCGTCGGCAGAATTTTCTTCAGATGTTTTATCTCAAGTTCGTTAGCATTACCTTTCTCAGCCTCCCTTCCAGCCTTAAGCAAACATTCCAGCCCCACTCGCACGTCGCCGCCATTATTAACCGCATGGTTTGAAGCAAGCAACACAACTCCTTGCTCGACTGCACGAAAAGCTTGATTTGCTCTTTCCTGTAAAATGTCTTTCATCTCTTCCATGTTGTACGGCTTGAATTCTATTTCCTCGATGTTCAAGCTGCTTCTTGTCCTCGGCTCCAACTCAGCAAATACATCTGGCCTGTTTGAAATGAAAACAATACCGACAGGATTTTTAACATACTGGTTTATTCTCAACAAATCGTAAAGCACTTCCTGCTCTCTCAAGATCAACTGTTCAACTTCGTCTAAACATATGACTAAACCCTTGTTTGATTTCTTGCAAGCTTCTACAAGACGTTCGAGTATTTCGTCCTTACCCACACCCCTTCTTCTGACAAATGCTTCCATCTCCAAGGCAATTTTGGAAAGGACGGCATTAGCACTTTTGTAATCCCAACAGTTTATATAGACGGTCTTCACTCCTGAATAATCTTCAAGCTCGCGAAAGACAAATTTAACTGTCGCAGTCTTTCCTATGCCGGGCGAACCAAACAAAAAAGTGTTTTGCGGCATCCTTCCTTGCGCAGCCGGCAACAGATTTCTCGCCAGTTGTTTTACTTCTCCTTCCCTGTGCGGCAAAAGTTCCGGCAAATATTCTGCTGACAAAACTTCCTCATTCTTAAAAATTGTTGACCCCATTTCAGAAAAGATGCTCATATAACTTCTTTTAGCTTTTTAATTATTTCCTTTTTACCAACTTGAATTATATACGGTCCTAGGCGTGGGCCACGGTTAGATTTCAGAATTATCTGGTAAATCAACTGAAAGAATTTTGCTGGTTTTATTTTATTTTCTTGAGCAATTTCAAATATCCTCTTTTGCAACTGTTCTTCATCCTTTGCTTTCTCTATTTCTTTAATCAAAACTTTAATTGCGCTCTTTTCTATCTCTGAAATTTTTTGAACTCCTACTTCTTTTTTAACAAAATTCCCGCACCAATTTTTAGCAAACATCAACCTTTCTTTGACCTCTTCTTTTGTTTGTTTATCTGCTTTTTTTATTTTTTTCCATTCTTTTAGTTTTTCAATTGCAAATTCGATTTGATTTTTTTCGGGCAATGTCCTAGCAATTTCGACCCAGCTATCGTAAGCTACGCGCAAGGAAGGTTTTTTGGGAGGCTTCAACAAATGAATGTATTCGAACAATCTTTTTAAATTCACCAATTCCTTTTCGTTTTCAACTTTTTCCAAGCCAAAATAAATATTTTCCAACTTGTTCATTTCGTCCATATACTTTGGGATATCGGTTACATCTAAATTTCTTGTCCCCTCGAATCTTTTTAGCATCAACAATATTAAACTCTGTGTATTTCCATAATTAAACCAAACCTGAGGAGTGAAAACATTACCGTAAGATTTAGAAATTTTTTTGCCGCTTTTGTCGAGAAACATTTCATATACAACATGCAATGGCGGTTCGAAATTCAAAACTTGTCTATCGATCTCGTCGTTAACTTTTACAGAATCCATAATATCTTTTCCATGTGCTTCGAAAACAACTTTTAACGCATCCCAACGCATGGCAAATTCAACTTTCCAGCTTAGTTTGCCGGTACCACTATAATAATTAGCCTCACCCTTGTGGCCACAGCCCTTTACCACAATTGTTTTTTCTTTATTCAAATTCTTTCCAATAAACTCTTGGTCGCAAACATACAGGACTTTATGCTCCCTCGGTAATAATTCATAAGAGCGAGTAGTGTATACTTTTCCACATTTTTCGCACAGGGGAAAATAAGGCAAGCTCTCTAAAAATTTTTCCTGTCCTGTTATTTCTTTTACAATTTTTCCGATTCTGTTAGCATTCAAAAGAATAGTTTCTATTTGTTTGTTGAAAATCCCTTTTCTATAATCTTCTACAGCCGAGTGATGAATATATTCAATTCCAGCTTTATCTAAACTTTCAAGCAAAAGCATGCGCATGTGTTCGCCAAAGCTTCCATGACATTTGCCAAGCGGGTCCGGTATATCTGTGACTGGGACACCAATATATTTTTCTAACCAATCTGGCAGAGTTAAAGGAACTTTTCTTAAACCATCTCTATCATCAGAACAAGTAACAAATTCACTTTTTACTCCTTGATCTTTCAAAGCTATAGCAACTGCATTGTTTCTTACAACATCGCCAAAACTACCGATATGCGGAAAACCAGATGCGCCTAGTCCTGACTCAGTTCTAAAAACTTTTATCCCCCTTTTCAATCTTTCTTCTCTTTCTATTATTTGCCTAGCGACTTTGTCAATCCAAAATTGGTCTTTCTGTTTTTCCATAGTATTAATTTACTTTTAATAATTTATCTGATTATTTAGGTAGAACTGAAACAATTTCATAATTTTTTCCAGGAAAAATAGAATTATACACAGGTTTCTCATTTTTTGTAAATAAAGCGTATAATAAATTTGGATTTCCTATAAGTCTCCTAAAAGCATTATAACCATTACCAAAAACAAAAACAATCATCTCCATCCATTGAATCCATCAATCCTTTAATTTCTTTATCTAGACTATGCCAATTTAAATGAAGTTTCTGGCATAACTCACTGTATGTTAAAGGAATAGATCTAAGGTTGTTTGCTACCATAGTTTTAATTATTTTTCTTTCTCTTTTCCTTATGAGTGGATTAAATCCTTCTATGTAATCCAACTCTTCCATTCTATGAAGTCTTACTGGTGGACCGCTCTTTATTCTTTCCAAAAATTGCTGGCCTTGTGATTTTTCTACTATCATAAAATATTATGAAATGAAAAGGACTTAAATCTTATCCTAAATATTTCCCAGCTTTATTTGCTTTTCTAGGTATCCAATTGAATGTTACTTTGACATCTTTCTTTCTAATAATCTCTTGGACTTTATCAAATAATTTTCTTAACTCGTCATCTTTTATATGCCACTTTCTGTTCAATTGGTTAGCAACTAGTTTCGAATCGGAAACAATTTCTATTTCTTCAGCCTCATTTTCTTCCAAAGCTTTTATTATTGCGAGATACTCTGCTTGATTGTTTGTTATTCCCTGTTGTTTGTAAACTTTGTATATATTTTTAGTTTTGTTGAACCAGCAAAATCTTCCATCCCCAGAACCGTCGGTATATATTTTTTGCATACTAATAATTTGTTATCTTTTATTCTTTAGAAATTAACGATCAAGTGAGTGTTAAAGTAAAGTTCAGTCCTATCGTCTAATTAAACACTTTAGCATTTACTAACATTTTTCGAGTAAACTCTACTTCTCTTTCAATCGTTTCTATAGCGTTATCTTCGTCTGAGACATCCAAGATATATTGATGATAATGTAAATGACCACCCAAGCATGTGGGCACTTTTGTGTATGGAAAATTTCTGAAAAGTACCCTTTTACCTCCAGATTCAGAGATACCAAATAAAAGCCAATATTTGCTTACGTCATTTGAAATAGAAGGTATCCGTATTTCCATCGCGCACTTATCATTGTAATCCTCCTCTCTCAATGCAGGCACTCTATACAGATGCACACCAATTTTTCCTTTCATCAGAAGACAAGTACCGCTATCATCTATCAAAGATGTATAACCATTTTCCATCAACCTATTTTCCAACGATTCTAGTTTTTTCTCTATACTCATTCAAAACCACTAAAAAATAAATAAACAGTTAAAAATTTAAACTTTAGAAATTAATGGGCCCGGCGAGATTCGAACTCGCGACCTTCCGCTCTCTCCGAGCGTTGCCATATAAGGCGGTTCAGCGCAGTTTAAAACTGCTGTGCTACTACCGAACTGAGCTACGAGCCCATATACCTACAAACATACTTTTTAAGTTTATCCCACCTCAATAATTATTTATGTTTAATAAATCTTTTTTAGTCGATAAAATAGTTAACTCTTTGCTTGCGAACAGCTTTGAAGTTTTTCTCAGCTCCGGCTGCTTTGACGTGGCAGCTAAAAGGGAATTCCTCATGCTCATAAAAGGATTGGTGAACGTCGACGGCTTGAACGAAGAGCAGGCTTTAAGCTTGCGCGCAATTTCTCATTTTGTTTCAGCGTACCCAATGATCGTTTCTTTAAAAACTAGCAGAAATCTTTTGGACGATGGAACAATATATTCTAGGTTTCAAATGCCCGTGGTCACGCCGAAGATGTTTAACGATATAATTGAAGAAGAGGCTATGTCAGTGCAATCGGCCAAAGGCAGGCACACAGTTGCTGTGAACGTCGAATTGATGAGGGGAAAGAGAAAGAAGCTCGGCTTCACTCTTGAAGAGCTTTCAAATATAGTTGGAATTTCCAAAAAGGCTTTGTACGAGATAGAAAATTACAGGGTTAACCCTACTGAAAAAACTGTAAAAAAATTGGAGAGAATTTTAAACGAAGACCTTAGGATTAGCTACGAACTGAGAGTGGCAAAACCAGCTTATCTTAAACCAAAAAATAATTTCCAAGGCAAAGTATCACAAGAGTTTTATCGCATAGGTTTGGACAACTCGCCCGTTTATTCTGCGCCCTTTGAAATCGTCGGCAGAGAAAAATTTTCATTGATCACAAGCTTATTGGAAAACACAACGAAAATAAAAAAGGAAGCTGTCGAAGTAAAAAGGTTATCTTCTGTTTTTTCCTCTCAAGCAGTATTCGTCGCAAGGAAAAGCGAGGAACAATCTGTCGAAGGGTTGCCCGTGTTGCTCGAGTCAGAATTGCCGGAGATAGATTCAGCAAAAGAATTGAGCAAAATAATAAAAGAAAAAGTTTAATTTTAAAGTATACCTACATACACATTTAAATACTTTTCCTCATTTAATAATATAAAGAAATTTTAGGGGGTGCGGTTAATGCCAAACGGAAAAGCTATGATCAGTCAAATAGGGGGTCAGCCTGTTCTAATTCTACCGGAAGGAGCTTTGAGGAGTACGGGAAGAGATGCTCAAAAAAATAACATCGCTGCTGCAAAGGCAGTTGCCGATGCTGTTAGAACTACGCTCGGTCCAAAGGGAATGGACAAGATGCTCGTTGACAGCATAGGAGACATCGTGATTACAAACGACGGCGTGACTATACTCGAGGAAATGGAAATAGAACACCCTGCTGCAAAGATGATGGTCGAAGTTGCCAAGACGCAAAACGAGGAAGTCGGCGATGGGACGACCACAGCAGTGATAATTGCAGGCGAGCTCCTAAAAAAAGCTGAGG
>Ga0315312_1002448_pt1 | contig 12893 bp, 12 predicted proteins | sample TDP7_MG_FD_203629 | JGI IMG/M metagenome (GOLD analysis project Ga0315312, IMG submission 203629) | Freshwater sediment microbial communities from Lake Towuti, South Sulawesi, Indonesia - TDP7 | ecosystem: Environmental > Aquatic > Freshwater > Lake > Sediment | place: Indonesia: South Sulawesi... | reverse complement strand
ATAGAACATCGCCCCATCCTGCGACATTCAATCTGTACGGCGCCTTGAGGATTAGGTCAAAATCCAATATGACCTTGTCCGGCTTCTTCGTTGGAATATATCTAACTGTTCCCTGTTGTCTTATCGCGGTTGACGATGTATACATCGCATCCGTTGAGAGGATAGTAGGCAAAGCGACTGCTTCTATCTTATTCTTAGCGCCGATATATTTCGCTACATCTATCGCAGCTCCCCCTCCAGCCCCGACTATCAGGTCCCAGTTTGTATACTTCTTCCCCAGATCTTCGAGGTACTCCAGCCTCGTACTCTGGACCAGAATCTCTCCGCCGAAAGCGAATCTTTCTTTCACATATCGGTAAGGTATCCTAGTGGCGCCGCTATCGGTCAAGTTCGTGACTAGAAGACACTTCTCTCCCATGTTCCAACGACCCGCTTTAGCGCTGAAGAAGAAATGTTTGGAATTGAGTTTTATGCGCAAATACGAGTTAAAGAAACTCCTTCTCCGCCTTCTTTACGCTCTCTCCTAGGATACCAGCGCCTTTTTCTATCAATTCTTCAGTTATGATCAGCGGTGGTGCCAAGTTTATCCTGTTATGGAAAATGCCGTCGGTGGGCGGGCCGCTCATCAGCCCATGTTCAATATTGAGATCTGCAATTCGCTTCATAAATTCCTCTCTCGCCGGTTTCTTTGTTTTCTTATCTTCAACGATCTCTATGCCGCAGAAGACACCTTTGACTGAGATCTCCCCGACGCTTCTAGATCCTGAAAGATTATCCTCGATCGCTCTTCTGAAGGGGCTCTCCAACTTCTTAGCTCGTTCTGGAAGTCTAAGCTCTTGGACAACATTGATTTGGGCTAGAGCAACCGCGCACATAAGCGGGTTCCCTGTATAAGTCGCGGAATGGACGACTGGACTCCATGAACTTGCCACTTCATCTGTGGTCACAGCGGCTGAAAGCGGGTAGCCTCCGGTCAAGCCTTTTCCAAGAGTGATGATGTCCGGGTGGACTCCAAGCACATCGCTCGCAGTGATCTCCCCTCCATATCTACCGAAAGCCGTCTGCACCTCATCAACTATGAAGAGCAAGTCGTGTTCTCTGCAAATCTTCTCGAGCCTTGGTAGATAGCTGTCTGGCGGAACTACGTACCCTCCAGCTCCAAGCAACGGTTCAACTATCAACGCTGCGGGTTCAGCGAGACCGGTCATTCCGCCCTCAAGCGTATTGACGATGTAGTCTGTACACCAGAGATCACATTCCGGATACTCTTTGCCGAAAGCGCAGCGGTAGCAGTAAGCGTAAGGAATATGATGTATGCCGGGGACTTGCGGAAAACAACCTTTCTTTGAGAAATTAACTGAGGTGACCGACATACATCCATATGTGGCTCTTCCATGGAACCCCCCTTGAAAGGCTATTATCTCACTCCGCTTCTTGTAGCTTCTCGCAAGCTTCAGTGCTATCTCGATTGCGTCTCCACCGTTTAAACCGAACACACTTCTCTTGAGTCCTCGCGGCATAATCTCAGCAAGCTTCTTAGCCAACAGTGCTCTCGGCAGCGTTGGAGAGTCCGGTGCATGCGTCAATCTCTCAGCTTGTTTGAATAGTGCTTCTCTAACTTTCCTGTTAGAATGGCCAGACACGGTTGTGGCGAAACCTGAGGAGAAGTCGATATACTCATTGCCATCGATATCCGTCAGCATACACCCATCTGCACGATCCCAAACAACCGGCCTCAGAAAAACTCCGAAAGCCCACTCAGTATTCACCTCATACTCCATCAGCATGTCTATCACTTCCTTCGACTTGGGTCCAAGAGCCCCTGGAATGCTTCGTTCCTTTGACAGTCTAGTTTTCACGACCATACCCATACCTTCGTGGAGTTACTGATTCTGCATCAAACCTATATGAGCTTTAAGAAAGAAAATTTGCCGAAGCGTAGCAACGAAAGCACCGTTTTTCCGAAATATTCCAACACTTTTATACGAATAGCTTCAACTGTGTAGAGGCAGGAGGCAAATGAATGTTTCGTAGACCGTTCTATGAGACGATAAAGAATGAAAGAGAAAAGATGAAGGGACCGAAACCTCAAGAGATCCTGAAGATAATCGAGGAGAAAGCTGCTGGTCCAAAGTCCAAAGAAATCTTAAAGAAATCGTTGAAGTACGAATCTCCAGCGCATATCTACTACACGCTCTTCGAGTGTCCGCCTGTTCTGGTGAAAGGCTTGGGCGCCAAGGTTTGGGATGCAGACGGGATCGAGTACTTGGATATGATGAGTGGTTTTGCTGTTCATAACATCGGCTACGGGCGTCCTGAGGTCGTGGAGACGATAAAAGACTCGTGCGAAAAATTGATTCAGTACTGCGAGTTACCACATCAATCACGAGCAGAACTAGCTCAAAAGCTTGCGGAGATAACGCCTGGCAAACACGAGAAGAAAGTGTACTACGGTGTGACAGGAGGAGAAGCCGTAGAAGCCAGTATGAAGTTCGCAAGGTATTACACAGGTAGACCGATGATCCTGTCTTTCTACGGCGGATACCACGGGAGAACCTTCGGCGCAATGAACGCTACTAGCAATGCGTATATGAGGTACTTCCAAGGATTCCCATTAGACATAGGCGTAGTACACGTTCCCTACGCCTACTGCTACAGATGCATATTCGGGAAGACCTATCCCGAATGTGATATGCAATGCACCAAATATGTTGAAGATCTCCTGAGCAGTCCGCAGTACGGCGTCAGCTACACAGGCGAAGCAGTCAAAGTTTCAAGCATAGCAGCTATTCTAGTTGAGCCCATGCAAGCTCACGCAGGATACATCTCTCCCCCGAGAGAGTTCCTTCAAAACTTGAGGAAGATAGCCGATGAACACGAGATACTATTGTTAATCGACGAGATCCAGACAGGATGGGCTAGAAGCGGAAGGCTATGGGCTTGCGAACTCTCAGGAGTAACCCCTGACATAATGACAGTAGCGAAATCCGTCGCCGCAGGCATCCCAATGTCAGCAGTAATTGCACGCTCAGAGATTATGGATGAACTCGGTCCAGCAGCACACAGCACCACATTCGGCGGTATACCTCTAGCCGCAACAGTAGCTCTAGTCGTAATCGACATCATAATGAAAGAGAGACTTTGGGAAAGAGCGCAAAACATGGGAGACCGTTTCATAAAGGGCTGGACAGAACTGGCTGAGAAGTATAAGATCATTGGGGACGTTGATGGACGAGGCTTGTTCATCGGTATAGAACTTGTTGAAGCTAAGAAGACGAAAGAGCCGGCGGCTAAGAGAAACAAGGTCCTGCAGATGGAATGCTTCAAGAGAGGGTTACTCTACGAGCGTGCCGGGTACTATGGGAATAGAATCAATTTGATGCCACCGCTAACTATCGATGAAAAGGAAATCGATAGATCGCTTGAGATTTTCGATCAAGCCCTTAAAGTGGTCAGCAAATAGAACGCGATCTCCCCCACTTTTTTAACTCTATTCTTATGAGCTTTGGAAACTGATCGACATCCTCGGCTAAATTTCAGGGGATTCGTTAGAAAAACGCAAAATGTGAAATACATCAAGATGCGTCATATTAGGCGTTCGGCGATTTGATATTGAGCTACTCGACAGATGAGCTATTGAAGATAAGCAAAGAGCACGTTATCTATGGTTGGGATCACAATTCGACTATATTCACGGAAGGCAAAGGCGTAATATTGAAGGATATTAGCGGTAAGGAATACATCGACTGCACTTCTCAAGCTTGGTCGGTGAATATAGGGCATCAACACCCTAAGCTCATCAAAGCAACGAAAGACCAGATTGACAAGCTGATTCACATAGTGCCTGTGTTCGACCATCCAGCCAGACTTGTGCTAGCTAAGAAGCTTGCTGACATAGCTCCCGGCAACCTGAAGAAATCATTATTCACAACAAGCGGCTCTGAAGCTGTGGAAGGGGCTATTCTTGTGGCTATGAAGTGCTCGAAGGCTCAAACGATCCTAACCTTGTACCATGGATTTCACGGAAGAACAATCTTCACAAGGGCCGCAAGCTATCTTAATCAACAGAAGATTGGCTTCGAGAGGTTCTCAGTGGGTTTCCCGAGAGTTCCAAACTTCTACTGTTATAGATGCTATTTCGGTTTGACTTATCCTGAATGCGGTCTAGAATGTGCGAGGTTCATCGACACAGCACTTGAAAATATGGCTGATGGAAAGATGGCTGGGCTTATAGTTGAACCGGTTCAAGGGAACGGAGGTCAAATAGCGCCTCCGAAGGGCTACTTGAATGAGGTGCGAAAGATCTGTAATGACCACAACGTGCCTCTCATATTCGATGAAGTGCAAACAGGCTTTGGGCGATGCGGCAAAATGTTCGCTGCTAACTACTACGGAGTGGCACCAGACGTGATGGCTCTCGGGAAGGCCTTTGGAAGCGGCTTCCCCATCGGCGGCATACTTACAAGCGCTGAGTTCAACCTTATAGAACCAGGGGACTTCCAGTTCACGCATACAGCGCATCCTGTCTGCTGCGTAGCCGCATCGACCACAATAGACATTTTGGTCGACGAGAAGCTACCTGAAAACGCAGCTAAACTGGGCGAGTACTTTACTAAGCGGTTAAACGAGCTCGCTAACAGGTATGAGATGATAGGCGAGGTTAGAGGCCCGGGTCTCAATATTGGGATCGAATTTGTTAAGGATCGCAAGACGAAGAAACGAGCGGTAGCTGAAGCTCAACAGTTTGTGAACAAGGCGTTCAAGAAAGGAGTGATCTTCGGCCTTTCCGGCGTTGGTGGAACAGGTAACGTGGTTAAAGTGAAGCCGCCATTGTGTATCGGTGAGAGTGAAGCCGCGAAAGCAATCGAAGTCTTCGAAACAACATTGAAGGAAATTCGTTAGATATGCTGCAATTCTTGCAATAGATTCATCTTCCCTATTTTCATCCTTTTATACTCTATTGGAGATTGCAAGAGCTTATATGTACCCCCTAGAGAATATTGGGAACCACGGAAAATTTGTGCGTGATTTGCATGTCTGAAGAAAGAGTTTCTAGAAGAAGCTATGTTAAGTATGTCGGCGGCGTCGTTGTCGTTGCGGTCGTTGCTGCTGCTGGCTACGGTATATATCAAGCGACTCTACCTCCTCCAACAACGCCTACGCCCACACCTACACCCACGCCAACACCTACCCCAACACCGACACCAACCCCCACACCTAAATCTTGGTGGGAGGAAGCAGCCAAACCGTACGCAGGGACGACGATCCGATGGATCAGTGAGAGTACACCTCCTTCCGCAATGATAGAGAAACACATCAAAGAGTTCGAAGAAGAGACCGGCATAAAAGTAGAGGCTGAACTGACGTTCTATGACGATGTTCACACAAAATGCATGATGGACTTCAGCGCCCATACAGGTAAGTACGATCTCGTCTATGTAGAGATCGAATGGCTTGGCGAATATGCAGGGGCCAACTTCATCTACCCAGTCGAAGACCTAATAAAAGAGAATCCTAAGATAGTCGAGCCGAACCTAGACTTGGAAGATTTCGTGAAGGTGGAAGAGAGAAAATATCCAGTCAAGAACGGTAAGTTGTTTACGTTGCCATTCGAGGTGTTCGGTTACCTCTACTGGTACCGTAAAGACCTGTTCGAAGATCCGAAAGAGAGAGATGCGTTCAAGTCGAAGTATGGGAGAGATCTGGCTGTTCCGAAGACGTTTACCGAATACGTTCAGATAGCTGAATTCTTTACACGCCCTGACGAGAATCTCTACGGCCACTTGGCTCAAGCGAAGACACATAATGCTCTAGAGTGCGAATGGGAAGTATATCATGACTGGTTCGGCAATCAAAGACTCAACTGGGACACAATGCGCGCTTCCGGCGCACTCAATACACCGCAGGCCGCCAAGACCATGGAGATCTACGTTGATATGCTAAAGTACTGCCCCCCTGGCGTGAAGACATATACTTGGGACGAGGCTGGAGCCGCTATGCAGCAAGGAATCATAGCGCAAGGGCCGCTCTGGGGAGACTGGGCTATGAGCACTTGGGACCCATCAGTGTCTAAAGTCGTAGGTAAAATGGCCTTTGACATTCTACCATACGTAGATGACTACAAAGGCATAAAGACCAACTCGAACCAAGCAAGACACCTAGGCTGCTCATCTGGTTTCGGCATAAACGCGGACTCTAAGAATAAAGAGGCTGCGTTTCTATTTGCAGAGTGGTGCAAGAGGAAGGAGTTCGAACCAGACTGGGTGATAGAAAGCGGTGTAGTTGGAAGAAAGTCTACACTCCAGACGCCTAAACTTCAAGAGGCTGATAAGACATACAACGGGCTCTTCTCAGCTACTGTAAACGCAATGGAACTAGGATTCTTCCCGCTTAGAATCAAAGAATACGCCGAGATGAAGAGTGTCGCTGAGACTCCGCTTGGACAGATAGTGACCGGAGAAGTTACAGCTCAGCAAGGTCTCAATAAGTTAGCCAAGGCGTGGGACGACATACTGATACGCGCTGGGTACTGAGAGTGAATGAAATCTCAAAACCCCTCCTTTTTTACGAGAGTTAGGAATCGAGTTAAGCACGGATATTTCCCTTGGCTATTGGTGTCACCGGCCTTCACGTATTTGACGGGGATAGGCCTAATTCCATTCTTCTTCGTAATTGCACTTAGCTTTATGGACTACTCGCTTGCCTACGTTTACCTTCCACGGGTGTTTGTAGGCTTCAAGAATTTCAGGATGCTTGTTTTCGATGAATGGCTGTGGCATGCGCTTAGAATAACGTTCACGTTCACGGCGCTAGCCGTAGGTCTAGAATTGTTGATTGGGCTAGTCTTAGCGATAATAACAACTGGAAATATTAGGGGCAAGACTATTTGGAGATCATTGCTACTTATACCGATGGTTGTATCACCCATCGTCGTTGGGCTTATTTGGCTCCAAATGTTGAATCCCGACTTCGGGGTAATCACCTACTTTCTGCATCAGCTAGGGTTCTTCACAGGAACTGGCCCCACTATCGAATCATCTACTGCCCTGCTCACAACGGTGCTCGTGGACGTTTGGCATTGGACGCCTTTTGTTATGCTGATTCTTGGAGCGGGAATCCTCAGTCTGCCGGTAGAGCCCTATGAGGCTGCCCTTGTGGATGGAGCGTCGTCATGGCAAGTATTCAGACACGTCACTTTGCCCTTGTTGACTCCAGTGATAACGGTTGTTCTTCTCCTGAGGACAATGGATGCTCTGAGAATTTTCGATGAGGTGTGGATACTCACAGGTGGCGGTCCCGGCTCTGTCACTAGATATTCAGTTATTCATGCCTACAGAATCTCATTGGCACAATTCAATATTGGGTACGGTGCTACCATCTCTCTGTTCCTCTTCTTCATAACGCTTGTCCTATGCTCGTTCTTCTTCAATGTACTTCGCGGAAGAAGGTAAAGCATATGCCATCATCATCGTATAAGTCGAGGGTTCGAATCAAAAGCTTAGTATCGTACTTTGTTCTAGTTGTAGCAACCATGGTGGCTCTGTTTCCTGTTCTTTGGATGATTTTGATGTCGTTAAAGACTAGGGTCGACATTTTCACGATGCCGCCGCCTCTTCTCTTCAGTCCAAGATTGGACAATTACTTTGCCGCGTTTGTGGAGAAGAACTACGCGAAATATCTGATCAACAGTCTAGTTGTAGTTGCAGGTAGCACTATCATAGCTGTTTCACTCGGCTCATTGGCAGCCTACAGTTTCAGCAGATTCAAGATGTGGGCTGACAAGCACATTCTTTTCGATATCTTAACCTTCCGTATGGCTCCTCTAATCGTATTCATAATCCCATTCTATATGATTTGGACCAATCTCGGCATGTATGACACGCATGTAGGGCTGATAATAGCGCATGCGGCATTCAATATGCCGCTTGTGGTGTGGCTGATGTTGAGCTTCTTCGACGGGTTGCCTCGCGATTTAGAGGAGGCTGCGATGGTCGACGGATGCTCACGACTGGGTACTCTTTTTAGAATTGTTCTGCCTCTAGTTGCTCCGGGACTTGCAGCTTCAGCCGTCATCTGCATAATCTTCTCTTGGAATGAATTCTTCTTTGCGATGGTTCTTACATCGGTCTATGCGAAGACTCTGCCAGCCGCTATTACAGGCTTCGTAACCACTAGAGGTACGCTATGGGGCGAGATGGCAGCTGTCGCGACGGTTATTATCTTGCCGGTTCTAACATTCGCAATAATAGTTCAGAAGTACCTTGTAAGAGGCCTTACCTTTGGAGCGATAAAGTGAGGCGTTCGCCGTTGGGATTTCTGCCTTGGAAAACAACTCTTGGAGATAGACTTTTCATATCTCAAATAGTTTTGGTCGTTCTGATCCTGTTCTGGCTAAGGTTTGTCGAACCTTACTTCTACATTCGAGGCATATTACTGGTCATAGTCTTCCTGCCGATTTGCGCTTTGATAGTTAAGTACGGCTGAATGAATTTCAAGTTTCTAAAGAATCAAGATAGTGCGCTACCATTTTGGGGAGACTATGTGAAGTCCGTCAGTGCACTCCACTTGTACTGAATGATTCACGATTTTGCTCGAGACTTCGCTTGGAACAGAAATGTCAAATCGGACAGTTTTCCCCGAAGCAAGGGCTTTGGGTTCGGTGTAGGCAAAACTTGTGAAGATGGCGTTTTCATTGGTATCGTAGAATGTTCCTACTATCTTCACGAATTCCACATTCCGGTTGCCAGTATTCTTAGCCGAGCCTATGATATGGAAGCGCCCTTCTTCATCCGTGTAATGACTCTTCTCAACGATCTCAATTTCGCTGTAGGGTTTCTGAAGAGTTGTACCAAAGTTGACCTTAAGATTATATGCTTCAACTTCGCCTTTCTCAAAAGATATTATATCGAAGGGCGACTTCTGTCCGGGCAAAAGGACTTGTATTGGCGTGAAGGTGTATGCGAAGCTGATTGGTTTCTTTTTCTTATCATAGAGGCGCGCTGTCACTTCCACGCTAATTAGATTCTTTGTGCCAGTATTCTTGACTTCTCCGACAATATGATAGACGCCTTTCTGATCTCTATATGATCTGTGGCTGAGAAGCTCAAGCTTGCCAAACTCGCCAGCCAGCCAGTTTGCAGGAATAGGCTCTGGAGCTTTATCCGTCATAATCGTCGCCCACTAGCAATCTTTTTCGCGGCAATGTTGGGGCTTCAGCCAATCTTCTCAACTACTTCTCGCGCGACATCTATCCAAAGCTTAACTTGGCTTATGGCCGGATCCAAAGCGCCTATTGCATCCAATCCGTCCGCTCTTACTGTATAGGCCATGTTGCCGCAAGTCTTGATTATCTCAGTTAATTTGTCTTTCATCGAGACTTCTGTTGCAAGCAGTACGTCTCTCACAGGGTGGAGGCAGATTTCAAATGGCACTGTTGAACCGAATACTTCTACCACTTTTGAAAGGTCTGTCCAAGGTCCAATATGGAGCATCCCCAGCTCCGGAATCTCTTTAATGAGAGGTAGAAGACGTGTCGTGTCGCCGCAGCTGTGCCAATACGAGATGCCTCTGTGGAACTCGCATAACTCTTTCTCATATGGCAACACGAACTCTTGATAGGTCTTGGGCGATAATGTCGGGCAGTTCACTTCGTCGTTGTCCAAGTCACCTTTTCCAACTTCGACTCCCAAGTACTTTGCTCTCTCTTGGATCCATCTCTTGCGTGATTCGGTTATGAAGCGCATGAGTCTATGAACAAAGTCCGGCCTGACAACCGTGTCGATAAGCAGTTCTTTCATTCCTCTAAGGTGGACAGCTGTTCCGAAGGGACCTTTCATCCAGCATGGAAACGTGACGTTGAGGTCTTCGCCGACGAGCTCGCGTATTCTCTCGTAGAATCTGTGGGCTAGGGGCATCGATCCGCTTTCATAGAAGTCCGGGTATTCTAAGGAGTCTAAATCCTCCTCTTTCTTTATTATCGGGTTCTTTCCGATCCAAGGGCTCTTGTCTTCGAGATAGACTGTTTCCACTCCGAATAGACTCGGCTCGAAGGCTGAGCCGAGCCATATGTCTATACTCTTACTGAGGGGAGCATCATCCTTGAATTCTTGAAACTTGTGTTTCGCAATCTTCAGCGAGTACTCTAGGTAAACCTCAGGAATAGTGTAGAAATCTTTCACTCTGAAGCGAAGGATCTTGGCCCACATCGTCTTCTCAGGCTCAACAGTTATCGGGACACCCTTGAATGCCGCAGAACCCACTGGCCTCGGAGTTCCACGCCAAGAGTCTCTCACCTCATCTTCAGAAGGTTGCCAAATTTTCTCTAATTGCTGGTTGCGAGGAGTGTCAGCAATTTCCACCACTTCTTTGAGGAGTCTCTTAATATCTTGAATGCTCATTCTCGATACCGCACTAAGTTTGTGTTTTCATCGATTCTTCATCTTCAATGATCTTAGAGTTCTGCGAGAACGGCGTCGGGTTGGGCTTGAAGAGACATGGTGCGCGGGTATCGACGACGATTAATGGTGGGCGACGATAGGATAGTTAGTACGACCGGTGGAACCACTAGTGAGTCTCTATTCCTCCGGTTACATTTATTGCCTGACCAGTCATGTAATCTGACTGCGCGGATGCCAAGAAGACGACGATTTTCGCAACGTCCTCCGGTTTCCCCAGTCTGCCCAGTGGCACAGACCCCAAGTAGCCCCTCTTTACCTCCTCAGAGCTGATGCCTCTCAGCTTCGCTTCCCAAACCAATTCTCTACTCTGCATATCAGTCTCCACATAGCCAGGGCATACCGCATTCACATTGATCCCATATGGAGCAAGTTCAAGCGCTAGACTTTGCGTAAGACCTATAACTGCGAACTTGGAAGCGCAGTAGTGCGAAAGAAATCTTGCCCCGGTCTTACCTGCCGCCGACGAAATGTTGATGATCTTCCCATAACGCCGGTCCATCATGTGGCGTGCTACAGCTTGACAGCATAGAAATACACCTTTTGCGTTCACATCCATGTTGTAGTCCCAATCCTGTTCCGTTAAATCGACAAGAAGCCCCATCGTTGAGACACCTGCGTTGTTGACAAGTATGTCTATTCTTCCAAACTGATCTATTGTTCTTCTCACCATCGCCTTTACTTCGTCGATTTTGGATACATCTGCTCTCACGGGTACAGCAGTCCCTCCCATCGCGTTTATTTCCTTCACCACATCATTTGCGTCATCTTCCGATTTGAAGTAATTCACGACGACGTTTGCACCCTCTTTCGCGAAGGCAATTGCGATCGCTCTTCCGATGCCCTTACTAGCTCCAGTAACTAAGGCAATCTTATCCAGTAGACGTGGCATCGGACATCTCCTGAAATGCGATACAGTGCTCTCTATAAAAGAATTTCACAATCTCAAGTATATTAGTTAGGGATTGAGTATGTTTATCCAAAATTCCTAGCGCGCACCTAGTGGGGGAAAAGAACAATCTCGAGAATTCATCCTCCAAAGAAGATATTCATCGTGCATGGAAAAGATAAAGAGAATACAAGAGCCTTAAGAGAAATGCTCATTGAGTGGGGGCTTCAACCAATAATTCTGGCCGAACAGCCTCACATGGGAAGAACGCTTATCGAGAAACTGCTTCATCACAAGTTGGGTGTTGGCTATGCATTTGTTTTAATGACCCCCGATGATGTTGGGGCATCCCAAAGAGATTTTGGATCTCTCATAAATGAGTTATTGACTCCTTTGGAAACTAATCCTCCTCCTCTTCAACCAGAATGGCGTTGGCCTTTAACTCCTGCTCTTCTAAAAATTTTCAAACCCAGGGCTCGTCAAAACGTCATATTTGAATATGGTGTATTCATAGGTCATCTAGGACGGGAAAAGGTTTGTCTGCTTAAGAAAGGTGATGTTGATTTTCCCACCGATATTCTAGGTCTGGGATATATTCCATTTAGAGAAAATGTTTCAGAAAAGGAATGCAAAAAGCAAATCAAACGTGAATTAGAAGCAGCGGGCTATGAATTAAAATCCCAAAGAGTCGTATGGGATGTCGGCCCAATCTCGCCATTTCAGATAAACAGCAGAGGACTGAAAGAAATCTTAGATAAGGACTTGCCTCCAGAAATACTTGCAGAGGTGAAAAGGCTAAGCGAGAGCCCACGTACTCTTGGCCGTGTCAGAGTGTTTAGAGATAAGCATGGAACGTATACGATCAAATACGATGAGGTTCAAGTTAACAAAAAGTGGAAGAACGAATTACGATTTACCTAACTCTTACATAACATCCACGTGGAAACCAAAACCAGTATTCTATCTCTATCCCCAGCATGTAGTGCGGGAGGTGGGATTTGAACCCACGAAGGCCTACGCCATAGGGTCCTGAACCATGGGCAGCTTCCAAGCTTCTACCCCTTAGACCTGGCTCGGGTACTCCCGCAACCGAATCAAACATTCGTGCCTCGGTTCAAGATAATCTTTTAGTTATCACCCGACTTTCTCAATGACCCTTCTTTCTGAAGATATAGCTACTGTTTAGATGGCCTTCAGAAAGGTCATCTAAGCGTACGGGAGTGACCATTATACTGGTCACCTTATGTGAGTGCCTATTTCTTCGCAGTAATATCCCAATTTCAGTCAAGCCCACAAGGCTTAACATCCGAACTCACATTAACGTCTACGCAATGAGGCTAATCAACATGAAACTCATACACTATCTAGACGTTAAAGCCAAACCTGCTGAGGAAGGAGCCTCAAAACTCCGAGTAAGATGGCTGATCACGAAAGAGATGGGCGCGAACAACTTCGCAATGCGCCTCTTCGAGATGGAACCTGGAGGAAACAGCCCACTCCACCAGCACCCACACGAGCATGAGGTCTATATCCTAGAAGGAGAAGGAATA
>Ga0315312_1002447_pt1 | contig 12897 bp, 11 predicted proteins | sample TDP7_MG_FD_203629 | JGI IMG/M metagenome (GOLD analysis project Ga0315312, IMG submission 203629) | Freshwater sediment microbial communities from Lake Towuti, South Sulawesi, Indonesia - TDP7 | ecosystem: Environmental > Aquatic > Freshwater > Lake > Sediment | place: Indonesia: South Sulawesi... | reverse complement strand
CTCCACCGCCTCCTTGCCTTCCGAAGCCTCCCCCACAATTTCAATATCTTCGTGCAGACCCAGCAGCGCCCTGATGCCATCCCTCATTATCGTATGGTCATCCACCACCAGAATCTTAATCTTTGCCGTAGCCACCACCTCTTAATCCGTCGGTATTTTTATTCTTATTTCCGTCCCCTCCCCGGGAGAAGAACGGATACTGAAATTCCCGTTGAAAAGTTCCACTCTTTCCTTCATACCCAAGAGACCCAGACCGCGCGGCCGGTTCTTGGTGCTTATCGCTTCCTCAACATCAAAGCCGGCGCCATTGTCCTTGATATTTACCCGCACGGTTCCCTTGGTGAAATGCAGAATAATACTGGCTCTTTTAGCATTGGCATGCCGGATAATATTAGTAATTGCTTCCTGAATGACCCGGAAAAGAGTTGTCTCCAGTTGCGAGGGTAGCCTTCTTTCCCGACCAATAACCCTGAAGTTAATGCCGACGCCCACTGTCTTCAGATTTTTCTCCGCCAGCCACCGTGTTGCCGCCACCAACCCCAGATCATCCAGTAGAGTCGGTCGCAGCTCGTAAATTAACCGGTGCATCTCATCCAGAATGCTGATTGACATCGTCTGCAATTTCTTCAGTTGGTTCCTGGCATTAGTGGCACCCTCGGGTAAAGCCCCCGCCACGGCTTCCAGGCTGGCAGCGAGGCTGGCGAGGGTCTGTGATGTCTCATCGTGGAGTTCTCGGGCGATGCGCCTGCGCCCCTCCTCCTGAATTGAGAAGATTTCCCGCAAGAGCTCGCCTCTGACCTCGTCCTGGTGCTGGATTTCCTGGTGTAACTTGGCGTTTTCCACGGCGACTGCTACCTGGGCGGCAATATTGCTCAGGAGCTGAAGGTCATCGTTGGTAAACCTCCGCGCGTCATGGCTGGCAATATTCATCACGCCTAAGACCTTTTCCTTGGAGCGTAATGGAACGCTGGCAAAAGCACTCAGTCCCTCGGCGGCGATAAGTCCGGGATGGGCGGCACGGGGGTCTTTTGATATGTCTTCCAGCAGAATTGCCTCCCCGGTCTCGGCAACTTTCCCAGCAATCCCCTCACCCAGCTGACAGCACACCCCGCGCACATAGTTGTCTGATAAGCCATGATGGACCCGGTAGCAGAGCATCTGCCTCTCTTCATCCCAGAGTAAGATGCCCCCGGTATCAACCTTCATAATCTCAAGGGTTTTGTTCAGAGCACTCCGCAGAACGGTATCCAAGTCAAGCGACTGACTGACCACACTGGCAATGCTGTTTAGCGCCAGAAGACTACGGTGGGCTTCAGCAATCTGCAACTCCATCTGCTTGGCTTCGGTCACATCACGCATTGCCTCGGCAACAGCAAGGACGTTCCCCCGCTCATCCTTTACTGGTGAGGCAATGATATCCACAAATCTTTCCTGTCTTTCTCCCTGCCTCTCATAGACATGAATGTGAGTCACGCGCGCGGGCTTACCGGTGTCCCAGACGAGCCGGAGAGGGCATTCGTGGCGGGGCGGGTGACACAACTCAGGCAACCCGTGGGAAATTTCATAGCAGTGCTGCCCGATGACTTCCTCTCGGCTCTTACCATGCCGCCTCAGCACAGCATCGCTAAGCTCAACAATGCGATAATCTCGGTCAATGACCAGCAGTTCATCTTCAAGGCTATCAATCATTGCCCGCAGATAGTCGCTGGAGTCCTTTGCCACGGTCATCGCCACACTCCTACCTGAAAACAAAACTCACCTCTACCCGGTTTCCAGAAAAATATTCCTTATTAATATTATAGACTTAATAGGATTAATCATCAAGAAAAAATTTGTCCCGCACTCTACGCTGCCCCTGAGAGGTACTTTGATTGGCGTAGAGTACGGGACTGCGGAGGTATGCCACCACCCCACTTACCCCATGGTAAAAGTCTGGTTTAATCTTAACTAATCCGAAGAAAAGACTTCGGGTGGATGACGGAAAAAGCACCCAGTCCGAGAGCCAGACCGACAACTATCATGAAAGCACCAACTGCCTTGACCACGGTCGCCAGACCGAAGCCCAGGTAAGCCAGGTGCAATGAGTTCTCCATAGTCATCGCTTTAAGAATGGTGTCCCGCTTGGGGTCATCCCTCTTCAGCTCAGTGTAGATTCCCTGCGCCAGACGGTGCTGTTTGAGGACCTCTGCCATAGCGTGGGCTTCCTGTGCCGTATCAATGACCCCGCTAATCAACTCCTTGGCATCTTCACCAGTATAGGTCGCCTTCTCAAGGCGCATCGCCTCAGTAATCAGCCGGCTCTTATCAAAACCCTGCGCAATAAAAGTTCCGCCGATGACCAAGCTGATCACACCGAGTACCAGTATGATTATTGCCAGTTTTTTGCTTGGGATAATTGCCACTTTTTACCTCACTTTCCCTAAATTTCGGCACTGTTTGTAGTGAATAAAGGCCACTACCCGACGCAAACCGCCCTATGTCATAAGCCCCTCTCCCCCTTCCCAAATCACTTTATTTCACCAATAAATCTACTCACACTTTAGCTCACTTTTGCCTTGTCGGGTATAAGATAAATAACCCGTCTTTTCACGATATAACTCCCCATTTTTCTCGGGAAAACACCCTGTTTTAAGGCCGGCGGAAGACCTGCCTTGCTTCGGGGGTATTTTTGTTGACAGCCAAGAGGAAAACTTTGTATACTAATGCCATAATATTAGTCGGAAAAGAGGTCCAGCTATGAAGCTCTCCACGAGGGGACGCTACGCCACACGAGCCCTCTTAGACCTGGCTCTCCATCAGAGTAATGAGCCAGCGACGTTGAAAGACATTGCCCAGCGACAGCAGATTTCCATTCGCTACCTGGAGCACCTGATTACGCCCCTTGTCGCCGCCGGGATTGTGCGCAGTACCCGCGGTCCCAAAGGTGGCATTGCCCTCGCCAGACCGCCGGAAGAGGTGAAGCTGAGTGAAATTATTCGGCTTCTGGAAGGCTCAATAGCGCCGGTAGAGTGTGTTGACAACCCGAATGTGTGCCATCGCTCCGCCTCCTGCGTTACCCGTGATGTCTGGGGGGAGCTGAAGAAAGCAATGGATGACGTTCTCGCCGCTACTACACTCGCCGACCTAGTTGAGCGTCAGAAAAAGAAAGAGCAGCCCGGACCTATGATGTACTATGTCTGATTGCGGCTCCCCCGTTTAATACCAAGGAGGGGGAAACCCCTCTCTTTATTTCTAGACAAGCTAAACCCGAGGAGGACGAAATGAAATTTGAGACGATTGCCATTCATGCTGGGGAGAGACCAGACAAAGCCTTTGGCGCGGTTTCGGCACCCATCTACCAGACTTCTACCTTCGCCTTTGAGGACGTGGGCAAGACGAAAGGTTATGACTACTCGCGCACCGCCAACCCCACCCGGAAAATTCTGGAAGATACCATCGCCCGGCTAGAGGGAGGCAAGGCGGGGTTTGCCTTCGCCACCGGTATGGCAGCAGAGACCACCGTTATGCACCTGCTCAAAGCCGGCGACCACGTTGTCTCCGGAGATGACATTTATGGCGGCACCTACCGGCTCTTCCAAAACGTGATGAAAGACCTCGGGCTGGAGTTTACCTTTGTCCGAATGGACAGTCGGCAGAAGATTGAGACGGCAATCAAGCCTAACACTCGCATGATCTGGATTGAGACCCCTTCCAATCCCCTGCTCAATATTGTTGATATTGAAATGGTGGCAGACATCGCTAAGAAGCACAATATCCTCACCGTAATTGATAATACTTTCGCCACACCCTACCTGCTGAAGCCAATTGAATATGGCATTGATTTAGTTGTCCACTCCACTACCAAGTACCTCAATGGGCACTGTGATGTGGTGGGTGGGGCAGTGGTTACCACCACCGATGCCTTAACTGAGAGAGTGCAATTTCTGCTCAATGCGATGGGGACTTGCGCCTCTCCCTTTGATTGCTGGCTGGTACTCCGGGGAATTGAGACCCTGGCGGTGAGAATGAAACAGCATGAGGAGAACGCTCGAGCCATCGCCAGTTACCTGAACAAACACCCCAGGGTCAAACGAGTATATTATCCCGGTCTCCCAACCCATCCCGGACACGAAATCGCCAGACGCCAGATGAAGGGTTTTGGTGGCATGGTCTCTTTTGAAGTCAAGGGGGGCATTGCAGCCGCCATCAATTTCCAGAAGAGAATTAAAATTTTTACTCTGGCGGAGTCGCTGGGAGGGGTGGCATCATTAGCCGACCACGCGGCGACGATGACCCATGCCTCAATGCCGAAGGAGGTGCGGGAGAAAGTGGGCATCACTGATGAGCTAATCCGGTTATCCATCGGGCTGGAGAATGTGGACGATTTGATTGAGGACCTGGAACAAGCCCTGGCTTAAAGGAGGGAATTCTTGAAACTGTACCAGATAGTTGCCAAAGACGTTATGCGCCGGAAAAAGCGGATGCTGTATGCCACGCTCGGCATAGTTATTGGCACCATGACGGTCGTGGGTATCCTGACCATTGCCCGGGCGGGTGAAGCCAGAGTTTACGACCAGTTAGAGAAATACGGACCTAACCTGACTGTCGTGCCAGCAATTAGCAGTCTTGACGTAAAGATAGGTGATTTAAGTCTGGGCAGGCTAGCTGTCGGCGAAAACTATTTCCCAGAGGAAAGGCTGACTGAAATCCGGCAGATAGCTGATGGCAAGATAAAAGAATCGCTTAACATCACCAGCGAAGGCAATATCGCCACACTGGCACCGAAGCTCTTTGTCAATACCAATGTGAAAAAAACGCCGGTAATAGTGGTGGGAATTGACCCTGAGGAAGAGAGAGGAATCAAGACATGGTGGCAGGTTCAAGATGGGGGTTATCTTAACGACACCAACCAGGCTCTGGTGGGAGCACTGGCTTCCGAATTATTACCGCTCAATATCGGCGACCAAGTTTCACTTAATGGGAATGAAGTAATCGTTTCCGGCATTCTTGAGGAGACTGGCTCCGATGATGATTACCAGATTTTCGTACCGCTAAAAGCACTCCAGCAAGCCTTCAATAAAGAGGGACAAATCTCGTCACTGGACATTCGCGCCCTGTGCAATGCCTGCCCGGTAGAATTCATCGCTGATGCCATAAACCAGAATATCCCGGGAGTCAGAGCTGTTGCGGTGAAGCAGGTAGCCGAATCAGAAATGGGTATGGTCGCCAAGATGAAGAATTTTATGCTGGCTTTAGCTGGAATCACCCTCCTGGTCGGGCTCTTTGCAGTCGTCAACACGATGCTGACCTCGGTGCACGAAAGAATTAAAGACATTGGCATTATGAAGGCAATCGGGGCGTCCCGCAATCAGATTATTCAGATATTCATTTATGAGGCTATCATTATTGGAATAGCCGGGGGCGTCTTTGGTTATCTCGTTGGCACGGCGCTCGCCTATGGAGCTGGACCATTGCTTTTTGGTGGCGCAACCACAACTTACGTCCCCCTGTATTTCCCTCTGTCACTATTTTTAGCCACCCTTACCGCAGTCACGGCAACAATTTACCCGGCACTGCGCGCTACTCAGATTAAGGTCGCTGACTCTTTGCGGTCAATATGAGGCACTGACAAGATGTTACAACTGAGAAAGGTAACCAAGATTTACGGCGAGGGCGACACCAAAGTCACCGCCCTGAAGGATGTTTCCTTGCAGGTTAGCCCAGGCGACTTCATCGCGATTATGGGACCTTCTGGAAGCGGCAAGTCTACGCTGTTAAATATTATTGGCGGACTGGAACGTCTCTCCAGCGGTGAAGTGATTCTGGAGGGTAACCGTATTGATAACCTGGATGAGAACGCACTGGTCAATATCCGGAGGGAGAAAATAGCCTACGTTTTTCAGCAGTACCACCTCATTCCATCACTGACCGCCTTAGAGAATGTGCTACTACCTCTGGTATTCCGTGGGGGGAATGGGGAAAGAGAAAAAGCTCGTGATATTTTGCGAAAAGTGGGCTTGGCAAACCGGACCGAACATAAGCCCAGCCAGTTAAGCGGCGGGGAACAACAGAGGGTAGCCATCGCCCGGGCTCTGGTGGGTAATCCCGCGCTCGTCCTAGCTGACGAACCGACGGGCAATATGGACCGGAAGACCGGCGAGGAAGTCCTGGGTTTGTTTGACCAGCTTCATAAAGAAGGACACACCATTATCACGGTTACCCATAACCCAGAGATAGCGGAACACGCCGACGCCATCATAGTCCTGCGTGACGGGCAAATTGTGGACAGATTAAATCCTAGAGAGGGGAGAAGGGATGTTTAAGCGCTTAGTTGGAGTTGCCCTGTTGGCTTCAATAATACTGACCATTACCGGCTGTAGCCAACCAATCAGAGCAACACAGGTTACTGCCCGGGTAGAGGGCGACACCGTACTCATTCCGGTTGGTGAAGTGGCAAATGCCAAAAACACCCGCTTTACGCTGAAAACTGTGGCGGGTGAGGTTAATTTTATGGCTTACACGGTGGAGGAAGACTTATACATCAGAGCTAATGTTTGCCCGCCCTGTCGGTCAATTGGCTTTTCGCTTAAGGAAAAGACCCTGATTTGCGACCGCTGTGCCACCACTTTTAACGCCGAGACCGGGGCAGGTGTTAAGGGCGCCTGTGTTAATTTCCCTAAGGCGGGCGTGCCCTACTCGTTCAAAGATGGCAAGATTATGATGAAGGTAAGCGACCTCGCCACGGCGTACCAGAATACCCTTGAGCCCGGACTACCGTAGGAAAGCACGTGAGAGCCGAAAGGAGGGGTGGAAGATGTCTTACGCCACGGTATTACGCTGCCGCAAGTGCGGTCGGGAATACCCGCTGGAACCAATAAACCTGTGCGATTTCTGCTTCAGCCCGCTGGAGGTCATCTACGACTATAAGGCGATGGCGAAAGCGGTCAGCCGGGAGAAGATTGCTCAGGGAATGCGGAGCATGTGGCGCTATCGTGATATGTTGCCGGTAGAAAATAAAGAGATAGACCTCGGCACCGGCTTTACTCCTCTGATTAAAGCCGAGAATCTGGGTAAAGAGCTGGGGCTGGACCAGCTTTATATTAAAAACGACTGTCTTAATCCCACTTATTCCTTCAAAGACCGGGTGGTCTCAGTCGCCGTTACCAAAGCTGGTGAGTTTGGTTTTGACACCATAGCCTGCGCTTCAACCGGTAATCTCGCCGCCAGCGTCGCTGCCCATGCCGCCAGGGGCAAGATGAAAGCTTACGTTTTCGTTCCTGCCAGCGTGGAAAATGGCAAATTGGTCGGGGCAGCAATTTACAATCCGGTCCTCGTTACGGTGGACGGCAACTATGATGATGTTAACCGACTTTGCCGCGAAGTGGCGCGAAAATACAAATGGGGCTTCATTAACATTAACCTCAGACCGTATTACGCCGAGGGCAGCAAAACTCTGGGCTATGAAGTTGCTGAACAGCTGGGCTGGCGGGCACCAGACTGCGTCGTTGCCCCGGCGGCGTCAGGACTTCTATTCACCAGAATCTGGAAGGGGCTGGAGGAGCTGTCCATGCTCGGTCTGATAGAACCAGTCAATACTCATATGTATCTCAGTCAGGCGGCGGGCGCCTCACCGATTGTCACTGCCTATGAAGCGGGGAGCCTGCACGTCCATCCCGTCAAACCAGAAACCATCGTCAAGTCAATTGCCATGGGCAATCCGGCGGACGGTTATTATGCGTTGCGTGTTGCCCGGCAGTCGGGAGGCGGTGCCAGTGCCGTTACCGATGCTGAAGCTATTGCGGGAATGAAGTTGCTGGCGCAGACCGAGGGTATCTTTGCTGAAGCGGCGGGTGGGGTGGTCATTGCCGCATTGAAGAAACTGGCTACGGCGAGGACAATCAAGAAGAACGAACTGACCGTTGCCTTTATCACCGGCGCCGGACCGAGAACGCAGGAGATTTTGTCAGACATAGTTCGTCCCTATCGGATAAAGCCGAACATTGAATCAGTGGCAGAAATTATCAGCGTGCCAGCCTGACATTGTGGAGGAATACGATGAGCCGAAAGCAAGTGATGTTCACTTTTCCCCCGGAACTGGTCAAAGAACCAATCATCTATAATATGGGGCGCAAATTCAATATCGTGACCAATATCCGGCGGGCGGGTGTCACCCAGGACAGGGGATGGGTGGTCCTGGAACTAGAGGGAGACGAGGCGGACACTGAGGAGGGGTTAAACTGGGTAAAAAGCAAGGGGGTCAGAGTAGACCCCGCTGACGGGGACGTGGTGGAGGGGTAGTGCCCGCCCTGCTATATCTTCATACCCGCTTGGAAACCGTCAACAATGGCGTCACGGATGGTTCGCGGCTTGACACAATCGCCAACAAGGTGAATTTCCGGCACCCCACCTTTGATTTCCTCGTAAAGACTCAGGTCGGGAACCGACCCTGCCGCCAGAACGATGGTATCGGCGGGAATGGTCTTCCTCTCCCCTTCTTTTGTGGTTACGACCAAGCCTTCAGGTGTGACTTCTTCATATTTGACCCCAGGCAGCAGGGTGATGCCCTTTTCCCGGAGCCGATTGAGCAGAAAAGCCCGCAGGGAGAAGCCAGCCCCCGTTGCCATCTCGGCACCACGGCGGGTAACCGTTACTTTCTTACCCCGGTCAGCGAGGAACTCCGCCGTCTCACAGCCGACGACCTCCCCACCAATGACGACCACCTTCTCGCCCACTTCCACTTTACCTTCCAGGACATCTTCCACCTGAGCAAAGCGAGCTTTATTCAGTCCCGGAATCTCAGGAACTACCGGCTTAACCCCTGTGCCAATGACCACAACATCGGGCTTGAATTTTACCACATCAACAACAGTTGCCGATTTACTGAGCTGGACTTTCACACCAAGTTTCTTTAGCTGTTTCTGCAGGAATTCATTCAGAAGCCCGATTCTGCCTTTGTAGGGTGGGATTACTGCCTGAATTAGTTGCCCGCCAAGTCGTCTAGTTTTCTCCCAGAGGGTTACCTTGTGTCCTCGCATTGCCGCTACCCTTGCCGCTGTCATCCCTGCCACCCCACCACCAATCACCAGTACCTTGCGCGGCTTAACTGCCTTGACAATCAGAAATTCCGTCTCTTTTCCCGCTGCCGGGTTCACCTGGCACCTGATTCCCAGAACGCCGGGGTGTAGTAAATCACTGCGACAGCCGAAGCAGTCGGTGCACGGATTAATATCTTCCAGCTTTCCCACCGCTACTTTGTTGGGCAACTCGGGGTCAGCCAGCAGTTGCCTGCCCATCGCCACCAGGTCAACTTTGCCTTCTTTAATCAGCCTTTCCCCCAGTTCCGGAGTAATCTTGCCGACGGCAATTACCGGCACCCGGACGACTTTTTTAATCCCCTCAGCGAGATGAACCAATACGCCGGGAACAAACGCCGGTGAGGGCAGGATGTTCGGCGCCGTCGGTCCTGAAGCCGAGACGTGAATGGCATCAATCCCTGCCTCCTGCACCAGTTTCGCCGTTTCCTGTGCCTCCTCTAAGGTCGTCCCCTCTTCTATACCATACTCTTTGGTTGTCATACGGCACCAAACGGGGTAGTCCTTCCCCACTGCTCCCCTCACCGCACCAATGACCTCAAGAAGAAGCCTAGACCGATTTGCTATTGTCCCGCCGTAGCTGTCCTGTCGCTTATTGGTTGCCCGCGAGAGGAACTGGTGAAGCAGATAACCGTGGGCGCCGTGAATTTCTACCCCGTCAAACCCCGCTTTCCTGGCTCTTACCGCCGCATCAGCAAAAAAGGTAATGATTCCCTTTATTTCCTCAATAGTGAGCTCCTTGGGGACTTCCCCACCGGGTGCTGCCACTGGCGAGGGAGCTACTGGCGGCATCCCCATCAGCCGGGATTTCGCCATCCTACCCCCGTGATGAAGTTGAATCGCCGCCTTAGCGCCATTATGGTGAATTGCCGAAACCAGTTCGCTCAATCCGGGAATATATTCATCAGCGCTGATACTGAGCTGTTTGGCAAAGGCTTGCCCACGGGGATGAACATAAGTTGCCTCAACAATAATCAGTCCTGCCCCACCCTTCGCCCGCGCCTCATAGTGATTCTTGGTACGCTCACTAACGAACCCTCGCTCCTCAGCATACTGGGTTACCATTGGTGGAAACACTATCCGGTTCTTGAGCTCCATCTGGTTTATTTTGAAAGGTTGCCATAACGAACTTTTCATATCCGGACCTCCTAGACTTTATACTCCGAGCAAATCGCCTACCTTTAAACCAACCTCCTCAGCAAATTCCGCCCCTCCAATTTTTGGTAATCCCTCAAGCTGGACGCGTTTGATTAAGATTGACCCGCTCTGCGCTGCAACGACGAACCCCTTATCATTGATCTCAGTAATTTCCCCAGCTTTGCCACTCCCCCCAACCAGCAATTCCGAGTCAAAGACTTTAAAGCGGAGACTGCCGAAATTGGTTACTGCCCCTGGATGCGGGTTGCTTCCGCGGATAAGGTTATAGACTTTCCCCGCCGACTGGCGCCAGTCAATCACGGTATCTTTTTCCGTGCACAGTCCTTCGTAAGTTGCCTGCGATTCGTCCTGCGGGGTTTTCGGCGCTTTGCCCTCTTTAATCAGTTTTATACTCTCAATTATTGCTTCTATGCCCACCGGGAAAAGTTTATTGAAATAGAGTGTCCCAACTGTATCATCGGGAGAAATCGCCACCTCCTTCTGGAGCAGGACAGGACCAGTGTCAATACCTTTATCGGGCCGAAAAATGGTCACGCCAGTCTTGGTTTCGCCTTTGATTATCGCCCAGTTAATGGCACTGCCGCCACGGTGCTTGGGCAGGAGGGAGGGGTGATACTGAATTGTGCCCAATTTGGGGTAGTTTATGAGGAACTCGGGAAGAATGCTGGTCACAAAAGCCATGACATTGAGGTCAGGATTGAGCCTGGTAAACTCCTCATAAATATCCCAGGTCCATTTTCCCTTATGCCAGAAAACCGGAATACCCCGCTTAGCCGCCTCCTCTCGCAACGGGTTGGGTTTACCCCGGATGTCGGGAGGGGTAAAGACGCCGACCACTGCTTCACCCGTCTCAAGGAGCTTTTCCAGGACTCTGGCACCAAAGGCTGCCTGGCCAATCAAAACAATACGCATTTTAACCTTGTATACTTTATGCCACGTTTTGCTCACTGTCAATATGTCAGTCAATGTTACGCACGACTCTTTTGCAAAATAAGTATTTATACTTAATGACGTCAGAGCCTCATTTAGCATATAATACTCATACGTAAGAGCTTACTTGGAGGTAGACTATGCCGAAAGAATTAACCGCAGAACAAGCCAGGAAAACGTGCGATCCCTCCGTATTTCAATGTGATTCAACTGTGGAACTGAAACCCATAGAGACCATTATTGGACAGGATAGAGCCCTCAGTGCCCTTAAGTTCGGTCTCAATATTGCCAAACCCGGATTTAACATTTTTGCCGCCGGTCCGGCGGGAACCGGACGCACCACCGCTATCCGCTCCTTCCTAGAAGCATTAGCAGCCAAAAAGGTAGTGCCCCCTGATTGGTGTTATGTTTATAACTTCCGTGATTCCTATTATCCAAAAGCCCTTAGAATGACACCCGGCATGGGGCAGACGCTACAAAAGGATATGAAGCGCACCATTGAAAATGCCGGACGGGCTATTGCCCAGGCTTTTGCCAGCAAAGAGTACGCCGACCGCCGCGCTGAGATAACTGAAGCCTTCAATAAAAAGCGCGAAGCTGCCTTCGGTATGATTGGCAAAAGAGCTAAGGACAAAGGTTTCCTATTGCAGACAACGCCAGTCGGGCTCTTTTTCATCCCCGCAGTTGATGATGAACCGATGAGCGAAGAGTTATATAAGAAATTAAGCGCGCACGAGAAAGAAGAGCTAAGGAAGCGACAAGAAGAGCTGACCAAAGAACTGAAAGAGCAAATGACCAAACTCAAGTCCGAGGAGACCGCTCTGGAAAAACAACTGGAAGAGACTGACCGTGAAGTGGCACGCTACTCCATGAGTCACCTCTTTGAAGAACTCAAGAACAAATACAGCGAACTACCTCAGGTGATTGAGTACCTGAACGAAGTTGAGAAAGATATCATTGAGAACTACGAGCAGTTCAAGGCGGAGACCAAACCGTCCGCCACCGACCCGATGGCAATCATGCAGGGAATGTTACGCCAGCAGGCAGCCCGCAAATATGAAGTCAATGTGCTGGTGGATAACTCCGAGCTAAAAGGGGCGCCGGTGGTTCTGGAATTGAACCCCACCTTCAATAACCTTTTAGGGCGGATTGAGAAGGAAGCCCAGTTCGGGGCGCTTTATACTGATTTCACCATGATTAAGAGTGGATCCCTCCACCGGGCGAACGGCGGCTTTCTCGTTGTCAGGATTGAAGACCTGCTGACCAATTTCCAGTCGTGGGAAGGTTTGAAACGCACCCTCCGTGATGGCAAACTGATAATTGAAGAGATTGGTGAGCGGCTTGGCTTCATCGCTACCAAAGGCATTAGACCGGAGCCCATCCCGCTTGATGTTAAGGTGGTGGTCATCGGCGAACCAATATTCTATTACCTGCTGCTCTGGTACGATACAGAGTTCAAGGAACTGTTCAAAGTCAAGGCTGATTTTGACAGTCGGATGGACCGAAATGAGGCTAACCTGAAGGACTATGTTGCGGTCATCTGCCGTTTGCGCAAGGAAGAAAATCTGAAGCACCTGAAGAATGATGCCCTGGCGAAAATCATTGAGCATAGTTCACGGTTAGCCGGCGACCAGGAGAAGCTGTCCACTCTCTTTGCCGAGATTGCGGATATCGTCCGCGAGGCTAACTTCTGGGCTGACCAGGACGGTGCTAACCTAATAGACGCAAAGCATATCAT
>Ga0315312_1002446_pt1 | contig 12899 bp, 11 predicted proteins | sample TDP7_MG_FD_203629 | JGI IMG/M metagenome (GOLD analysis project Ga0315312, IMG submission 203629) | Freshwater sediment microbial communities from Lake Towuti, South Sulawesi, Indonesia - TDP7 | ecosystem: Environmental > Aquatic > Freshwater > Lake > Sediment | place: Indonesia: South Sulawesi... | reverse complement strand
TGGTTCTCGGAATAAACGTTGAGCACTACATCGCGAGTAACGGTATTTGTGCCGTCACTTACCGAGACCATAAAGACGTATTGGCCCGGCAAGACAAGACCGGTCACAGGTGTCATTGCAGAGTTAGAGGTAATTAGCAATGCATTCGCACCGGCAGGTTGGCTGGTGACAGACCAGGCATAAGATAGCAGGTCCAGCTCTGGATCGGTGGCAGAGGCGGATAGGTTAATCGTTGATGGCACGAAGCGGCCTGGTGCCGACTGATTCAAGTAGTCCGGGCTTGCCTTGAAGTCGGTAACGGTGGGCGGCTGGTTTCCTCCAGGATGAGGATAAATGGTCATCACCGCATTCGAAGGCACACTGACCGTCAGCGTGCCTGTGCTTCCGCCCAACCTGCCAGATGTGGTGGCCTGTAGGCCAAGCTCCTGGTACGGCCCACTGCCTGCATTATAGCACAGGCCGTATGTCCCTGCTGGCAGATTGTAAATATTCGCAGTGCGCAAGCTGGAGCCGTTTATCAGCACCACGGTTACCTTACCGTTGTGTGCAAAGGACAGGACACGCAGGTTGGAGTCGCTGGAGCTTGCATCGATGCGGATGGCACCGTGGCGGACGTAGTGCATCACCTGCCGGAAATTCCAGTACTGACGTATCCGGCTGAACGATGTGTTATTGGGATTCCACTGGAAGCACTGTCCAAGCCCATAGATCTCCCAGTATGACACCCCTCCGAGAGTCAAGTCATCATATAAGTGGTTCATATTTAGGTCCATAAACTCGGTCTGAGCGGTAGGCAGGCCTTTCGATATGCCAAAATCGCGGATGTAGCTCCTGTATGGGTCCTTATCCCCGTAGAGATGATAGCTGAGACAAAAAACGTACTGCCACATTTCATCGTCGCCTTTAACGTTCTGGATATAGTTATTCCAGGCAACTCTGGGACTTATGCTTTCGGGAAACTGTATCTTAGTAGAAAGACCTGCTGCCTGAAGTCTGGGCCCTAAAGTTTTTATCATCTGGGTTACAACCTGCGCATTGAATGGGTTATTGTTGCCCGCCTCATTCAAGATGCAATAGAAGTCGGCCTCTATGCCGTGGGTGTTCTTAAGATTCAATAGATACGCCAGAGCAAACTCGGCGTATTCGCCGAGATTATGCAGCAGCCATGTCGGTGTGGCGCCGCTGCTGCCACCGTCGAATAATGATGGGCTCACATAGATGTTGAAAGGCTCGCCGTTGGCTTCGACACGCTGTTTGAAAGGAATCACCATCTCGGTGATTCGTTTATCCGCAGCAGCCGTGTTGAAATCAGACCAGTTGATATTCAGTGGATCCCAGTCGTCGTTTTGCCATTCCCAGGCTTTCATATCGCTGCGGTTGCCGCTGGGAAGCTCCAGTCGCAGCCGGGTTAGGCCCAGCTCATTGACGGCCTCATTGATTATAGCATCGCGCAGCAATTGCGAAGTCCACGGTGGACTTGCAGAAGCGGCACCCCAACCTAAGATCGTCTGGTACTGAACAGCCGGCTCAACAGTGACGCTCACCTCGGCCAGTGCGTTTGCTCCGCATAAAACTAGCGCGATCAAAATGATTTTTCTTGCCATTGTTTCCTCCCTTAGACTACCATTTCAAGCTATTTGACACTTTTGAGCCAGTTATTGGCAATTGTGACAAAATCGACAAAGTCAACTCTGCTGCTGTTGTTAAAATCTGCGTTTCCACTGCCGTCTAACCACTGTAGAGCAAAGATTTGAAGGTCAAACCAGTCAATAGAGCCGTTAATATTAAGGTCGCCTGGTAAATACGGCTCGTATTCGTCAGCGCCGACATCAGGTGCATCACCGTAGGGCCGGCTGGTCCTGTCAATATCCTCAGTTACCTCACCAAGCAACAGCGCGGCATCAATCGCTTCAGTTGCATTGGCTGTGAGGTGGAAATCGGCGCTGGCAGGGTCAATAAACCAATCGGCTGTCACCGTGGTGCCGATACCATCCTGAATATTGCCCACTAAGCTCCAACCCTTGCCATCAGTATAATCTTTTATCCTGCCGCGGATAATATTGTATCCTAAAATCAAGTTATCGGTCGGCCCTTTCGCTGTGCAGTCATAGATAGACACGGTTCTAAAGTAAGATGCATCCTCGCTGTAAATAGTGTTGTTATAAACTCTTATATTCTTTGTGCTGCACAGCTCAAAAGCTATGTTATCACCCGTGGTCCATTGTCCACGCAGAATAAAATTGTTACGAATGATAGCGCCATCAGCGTGCCAGTTGCCGGTAACGATGTTACCGAAGGGGCGACTTGGGTTTCCCAGGGCTATACCTTTGGCGCAGCCGATAATGATATTGCGTTCGATGGTTATATTTTCTTGTCCCTGCCAGAGGAAGATAGCTGCCCTTCCGCCGTTCTGCTGGCCTCGAATGCCCTCCGCTACGCAATCTCGGATGGTTAGGTTTCTCGTCATCATCATATCTATCCCACCGATATAGTCAGGGTTTGAATCAGAGTGGCCCGTTCTGTCTTTTGTCTGGAGCATATATACGTTTTCGATAACAATATCTTCTGAGACCTTCGATATGTCACTTGGATTCCTTGAGCCTTTGATGTGGCGCTCGCCGATATTCCAGGTCTTGACATTCGAGATTAACGTGCGATCCACATCATTTTCCGCTCGGGTGTGGATAGCATTAAAATAGAATTCTTTCAGGGTAAGGTCCCTGATAGTGACATCATCAGATTCCACCGAAATGCCCTCATCCACCCCTCGGGAATTCATACCACCTCCTACAAGTATAACGTTCTCACGGTCTCCGGTCGCACCGCGAATCACTACATTCGGCCTGCGAAGGCGCAGAACTCTGCTTAGGTTATATGTCCCCGCTGCGATAACAATTTCGTCACCAGAAATGTAATTATTAACAGCGTTATTAAGCTCGCCAACAGTAGAAACATTCCAGTCACTTGCCGATGCTGTATTGGCTACAAACGCAGCGGCAATACTAAAAATTAAACCGATAATCTCAGCCTGCGAAGCCACGATTAACTGTTCCATTGCTCTGGTTTTTACCTGCCTTCACCCCTTGACTGAAAGTAATTATAGCACAAACATAATTGTTTTACAAAAAGTTTTTGCATATTGTATCAAATTGACCAAATTAAGTTTGGAAATGGTTATTCAGAATTACCCGAAACTTACCCGGGCCTGGAGTTATTTGTATTAGGTTGTTAAGGTGTCATTTGGTAATAGTGAAATAATATCGTAGGCCGGACATTATCATGTGTACGCCGATAGCGGCGATAAACAAGCACATCACTTTTGAAAACAGCGTACATACCATTCTGCCGAGAAACCTGTGTATAGGCTCAATAAAGCGCATAATCAGCCAGAGTATCCCAAAAACTACCGCGATCGCGACTACGGCTTTTGCCGGGCCGGCACTTTTAAGCGTTGTTAGGCTTGTTACCATTGCACCAGGCCCTGCCAGCAGCGGACAGGCCACAGGGACACAGCCTATCTCATACGGACTAAAAGTACCTGTAACCACTACCGACCGGCGAAGCGAGCCGATTATAAGATGGTCGATAGCAATAATCAAAAGCAACACTCCGCCGGCAAGCTGCAGGTCCGCAAAGTGGATGTGGAAGACATGGCTTAGTATTGCATCACCCGCAAATGAAATAACTAAAAGGATAAGGACGCCCACAACCACAGCGGTATTGAAGGCCTTTTGACTTTGCCCTTGCGGTGTGTGCTCGGCAATATCAAGAAGTATAGGGATATTGCCTACAGGGTCAACAATCGCAAATAATGCTAAAATCGCTTCGATATAAGCCATATTACCATAATCGGCTAACTGGGAACTAAAACTGCAGTCGATTGTGCCCCCCTTATTCACAATGGAGCGTCATAATTGTCCCCATTGTGGATGGTCATTCAATTTTTGGAATCTTTTCCATTAAATCCAGGTGAAAGCGTCCTTCAAAAACTCCCTCCACAGGGCCTGTCATATATATTTCTCCGTTGTCGTCGATTTCTATGAATAGATTTCCGCCAGGCATTTTCACATTAACTTTCCTCTCTACCAGCCCTAATTTATAAGCTGCTGCCGCCGCGGCACAGGAACTGCTACCGGAAGCCAGTGTATATCCTGCCCCCCTTTCCCATATCCGTATCTCGATATTATTTCGGTCAATGACTTTTAGAAGCTGCATATTAATCCGGTTCGGAAACATCTTGTGATTTTCGACGAAAGGGCCCAATTCCTTTGCTTTTTCCTCACTTACTTGCTCCATTGGAATTACGCAATGAGGATTGCCGATGGAAAGACATGTTACTTTATATTCAGCTCCGCAGACTTTAAGCGGTTCGTTTACGACTTCTCGCTTTTTGCCTGTAACCGGTATTTCGGTGCTAATGAAGGTAACTTTGCCCATATTGATCTTTATCAAATTCGCAGCGTCGTCTTGTATATGGACTTTAACCATCCCGCCTAATGTCTTGATACTGAAATCTTTTTTATCGACGTATTTGTTCTCAAAAAGATACTTGGCGAATATTCTCAGCCCATTACCGCTTTTTTCAGCCTCACTGCCATCGGGATTAAAGATCCGCACTTCGGGTTCATCTGCCGCTCTGATAGGTCCATACAATATGCCATCTGCTCCGATTCCAAAGTTTCTATCACAAATTAACCGAACGGACTGTGGTGATAGATTAAAGTCTTGAATATTAGGGTCGATGACCAGATAATCGTTTCCAAGCCCGTGGTACTTTCTAAAATATACTTCCATAATTTTGCTCTGAATTATTCCATCAGGAATATGGGCCAACTCTTCGTAGTTTGGCCTTTTATAACATAAGGCTCACAAGAACGAATAGCCCGAAACCTACGATAACTATGCCGGAAATCTTGTTCAGCCAGGCCAGTTTAACATAATCAAGTTTTTTCAAAAACACACGACTAATACTGTTCAATATAAACCACCAAAGCCCGGCACCAACAAACACACCTGCAACTAACAAACCTGCTGAAGTGTAGTTTACATTTATATGTAGAATACCTAAACTTGCAAATACCGCCACGAAAGTAAAGAACGTGCCCGGATTAGTCATCGCAAAAATAAATGACGATACATAATTGCTAAAATAGCTTGTACCTCCTCCCGAAACAGTTCGTTGCACCACCTTTGAACGAAAAAGCTTTACCCCCATGTAGCAAAGAAAAAGACCGCCCACCAAGCGTAGCCAAAGTTGTTCTTTAATCAGAAAATTTAAAATAAACGAGAGACCCGAAACTGCAAAGAAACTATAAATAGCATCTGCAGTAGCCGCTCCCAGCCCCGTAACTATTCCATGAATCCTGTCCTCATTCAGGGTTCGCTGTATGCAGAGCACCGCGATCGGACCCACAGGGGTTGAAATCAAAAAACCTATAACTATTCCTTTAAGAAAGATAATAATCGTCATAAATATTACTGTTGAGGTATCAAACTTAAATTAAACTCTGCGTACCAGCACCTCAATAACGCCAAATCGTTTGTTCTGACGACGACAAATCTTATAACAAAAATCTTAAAATGATTTTTTTGTAGTGCTCAACCACTTTTTCTACGTCGCCGATGTCAATATATTCATCCGGTTTATGACATAATTCGGGCTTACCCGGCCCAAAGATTACTACCGGCGCACCCAGAGAGGCAAAATAAGGTCCATCTGTAGTAAAGCCGACGGCCTTAGTTTGGTCGGTTCCTATAGTGGAGCAAAAGTCCTTGACAAAATCACAAGAACAATCCGTCTCCAAGGCCTCCACATCCCGCACCACGGAGACTTCAGCAGCGAATTGAGAACTCTTTTGTCTTAATCTCGCAAAGATTTTCTCAAAATCCCTGACTATATCCTGATGATTTTGCGTAGGCAAAGTGCGAATATCTACCCCGATAGTGCAATTATCCGGGACAATATTGATCGCCTTGCCGCCGGTTATCGTGTTTATGCTCATAGAGCACTGGCCTAATAGATGGTGAGGCTGGAAAGGAATTCTGTAATTCTCCAATTCATCCAAAACCAACTTCATCGACGTTATTGCATTAAATCCCAGATGCGGTGTCGAGCCGTGCGCAGCTTTGCCTTTGGTTGTAACTTTAAGCCATAACAATCCACGATGTGCAGTGACAACTTCAAAGTCTGTCGGCTCGGTGACAACTACGCCAGCCAATCTGGGCATTGTTTTCCAATTACGAACAAATCTCTTGACACCGCAGCTATCGGTCTCTTCACCGGCCACGCAAAGCAGAATTATATCACCCTGCAATCTTGTGCCGGCATCTACAACCTGCCTGATAGCAGTAACAATGGCGGCAATTCCGCCCTTCATATCCGCTGAGCCTCTGCCGTGGATTTTGCCGTCGCTTTGGACCGCTGCAAAGGGCTGATGCTGCCATCCGGCCTCACCCGGCTCAACCACATCAAGATGACAGAGGAATAAAAGTGCAGCCTTGCGTCCAGGCGATTTTACCCGGGCTATAATATTTGCTCTGGTTCGGTCCCAACTATCTATCTGAGAATCTATCCCCGAATGGCCAAGCTCGGCTGAAATAATCTGAGCCGCAGCCAACTCGCCCTTTTCAGCGGTCGTCTCAGCTTGAATCAGTTTCCGCAGAAATTCCTTCATAACATGCTAATTATACAGACCGCTGCTATAAAAGAAAGGGCGGTCTCGTTTTTGGGTTATTTCTTCACCGACCTGCGACGCAAAATAAAAACAGAAAAATTTTGTTGCAGATTACGACATAGCATACCATAATAAAAAGTTCAAATTAGAGCCGGCGATAAGGAGTATAAATGGGACCATTACTGAATGGGTTGATAAAACTTCAAAGTGTTGAAAATCGCCTGCGAGCTGCAAAGGCAAAACTGGCCAGATGTAGAAGAAGCGTAATCATCCAAGAAAATCAAGTCAGAAGCCTGCAAAATGCCCTCGAAGCCAAAAAAGAAGAGCTTCAGCTAACCAAGGTGCAGTGCGACCGCCTTGAATTGGAACTCAAAACGGGAGACGACCAAATAGCCAAGTTAAGAGCAGCACTAAATACCGCCAAAACAAATAAAGAATATTCTGCGCTGCTTAGCCAGCTAAATACCACCAAAGCCGACAATTCCAAAATCGAAACCCAAATCCTGGAATTGATGAAAGATATGGAGGCCGACCAGATCGAGTGCGAAAACATCCGCCAGCAAGTGGAGCAGCAAAAACAGCAGCTCGAGCAGACCAGAACAGAATCAGAGCAATCAGCAGAGAAATACCAAGCAGAGATCGAAGAAATCCAGGTAGAATGGAATCAGGTTGCACAGACCATACCAGCTAAACCGTTAGAGATATTCAAGCGCGTCGCCGAGACGTATGATGGGCAAGCGGTGGCAGCGGTTGAACAGCAGCAAGGCAAGACTGGGGCCTATAGCTGTGGGGGCTGCTTTATGAATATCGCTACTGAGTTTGTCAATTTGCTTATGACTAAGGATGAGATAATCCGCTGTCCGAATTGCACAAGGATAGTTGTGCTCGGCGACTCCCAAGCTTAAACGAAAATCCACTTGCGTTTTCGGGGATATAAAATTGCCGGATCAAGTAATCGCTTACACAGATGGTGCCAGTAGAGGTAATCCAGGCCCAGCCGCTGCGGGCTTCGTCTTGATCGACACAGACAGAAGACAATTGCAGGCAAAAAGTTTTTTCTTAGGCAGGACTACAAACAACGTAGCTGAATATACCGCTATTATAAAAGCCCTCGAAACGGCAAAAGAAATCGGTGCGAAAGAGCTGACAGTTTTTAGCGACAGCGAGCTGCTCGTCCAGCAGATAAACGGCAAATACAAGGTAAAAAGCGAGCAAATCAGGCCACTCTTTAAACAAGCTATCGAATTACTTAGCGAATTTGAAAATTACAAAGTTCGGTTCATTCCCAGAGAAAAAAATAAAGAGGCCGACAAGCTTGTAAACCAGGCCTTAAACCTCGAACATGATATTACCGTGACCCGTGACCCGTCACACGTGACCCGAGCGACGAGCGACGAGCGACGGATTCGGCTGGGCGTGCTTATCAGCGGTGGTGGCCGAACCGTGATGAATATCCTCGAATATATCAAACAAGGCAAGCTCAATGCCGAAGTCGCGGTGGTGATAAGCTCACTCTCAACCGTAGCTGGTGTCGAAAGAGCAAAAAACGCGGGGCTTGACGTAAAAATCATCCGCACAAAAGATTACCCCGACATCGATGAATTTAGCAAACGCATTGAAGAAGAGCTTGTCGCCGCAAACGTTGACTTAGTCATCCAGGCTGGTTGGTTGTGCCTGTGGAAGATACCCGCCAGATACGAAAATCGGGTGATGAATATACACCCGGCACTACTACCGAGCTTCGGCGGGCAAGGTATGTGGGGACATCACGTCCACGAGGCGGTTCTGGCAGCCGGTTGCAAAGTAAGCGGCTGCACCGTGCATTTCTGCACCAACGAATATGATAAAGGCCCGATTATTGTCCAGCGAGCCTGCGAGGTCAAAGAGCAAGACACTCCGGATACCCTCGCCGACAGGGTCTTTGAGCAGGAATGTATCGCATATCCGCAGGCTATAAGGCTGTTCGCTGAAGGCAGGATTCTCATTCAAGATGGGAAAGTGAAAATTATAGAAAGAACCCCATGTAAAACGTGAAACAAAACCCCCAGTAAAACTGGGGGCTAAATATTTAGCCCTGCGTTTCACGCGGGGTTACGGTTTTACCGAAGGTTTTTCTTTTTCTCTGCAAGGTATTTGTTTATTGCTGCTGCGGCGACTCGGCCTTGGCCCATAGCCAAGATTACAGTCGCAGCACCGAGGACGATGTCTCCGCCGGCGTAAACGCCTTCCAATGAGGTCTTACAGTTTTCATCAACGACAATATTTCCCCACTTGTTAAACTCCAGGCCGGGTGTGGTCTGGCGAATCAGCGGATTTGCGATATTACCAATAGCCATAATCACAGCATCTACATTAATTCTAAACTCTGAGCCTTCTATGGGGATGGGTCTTCGTCTGCCTGATTCGTCCGGCTCACCGAGCCGATACTTTAGACATTCTATTGCAGTGACGTGGCTATTTTCATCGCCGATTATTCGTTTTGGACTTTGCAGGATGTGAAATTCGACGCCCTCTTCTTTTGCGTGCTGTACTTCTTCAATCCGGGCGGGCATCTCCTTTTCGGTTCTCCGGTAAACCAGATAGACCTTTTCAGCCCCGAGTCTCACGGCTGTTCTGGCTGAGTCCATAGCGACGTTGCCGCCGCCAATGACAGCCACCTTCTTTGGAATTGCAATTGGCGTATCGGCACCTTTGCCGAAGTCGTAGGCCTTCATAAGATTGGCGCGTGTGAGGTACTCGTTTGCGCTATATACACCGATAAGAGATTCGCCCTCGATACCCATAAATTGTGGCAGGCCTGCCCCAACGCCGATATAGACCGCGTCAAAGCCATCCTCTTTCATCAATTGTTCGATAGTCCTGATTCTGCCCACGATGAAGTTAGTGACGATTTTGACGCCCATTTTCCGGAGCGTGTCAATTTCCTTTTGCACGATGGCTTTAGGGAGTCTGAATTCCGGGATTCCGTAAACCATCACGCCGCCCGTCTTATGAAAGGCCTCGAATATAGTGACATCGTGGCCTGACCTTCTTGTATCTGCAGCCGCGACTATACCGCCCGGGCCTGAGCCGATTACGGCAACTTTCATGCCGGTCTCTGGTGCTATGGCTAAACTCGTCTCCGGCTCATCGCCCATCGTCGCCGTACCAGCGACGGCTAAACCGAGGTCGGCAACAAATCTTTCCAGTCGTCCGATGGAAACGGCTTTGGTGGGGTCTTTGAATTTTGAGCCTACGGTGCAGGTTTGCTGGCACTGAATCTCCTGGGGACAGACTCGGCCACAAACAGCGGGCAATAATGAATTTTCTTTGATAATATCCAGCGCTTTTTTGTAGTCGCCGTCAGCAATAGCAGCTACAAAATCTTTTATTTTTATCTGTACAGGACAGCCTTCAATACAAGGGGCGTTCTTACACCCAAGGCAGCGCATAGCTTCCAATCGAGCATGGGTTTCGGTATAGCCGAGCGCCACTTCGTTGACGTTGTGTGTTCGGACATTGTGGTCTTGTTCGGGCATTTCCTGAGGCGGGATTTTGAACCTATCTGCGGGTTTTAGCTGACCCGCTTTTTGCTTTTCTAAAAGCTGCTGCAAAAGTTTTTGATTATCCTGTTCCATTACTTTATCATAAATATAACCCCCCAATAAATTGGGGGGCTAAATATTTTTTTTATCCAAACCTATTTTACATCGGTGCTTCACATATTGTTCGTGTGCTTTTCGTTCTTGGTCTTTATAAGCGTTTAATCTTTTCATCATTAAGTCGAAGTTTACTTTATGGCCATCAAATTCCGGGCCGTCAACACAAACAAATTTTGGCTTACCTTCAACCTCGACGCGGCAGCCGCCACACATACCCGTGCCGTCGACCATAATGGTATTGAGCGAGACCTGTGTGGGGACATTGAATTGCTTAGTCACTTCGCAACAAAACTTCATCATTATAGCAGGGCCAATTGCAAAAGCCTGGTCCGGCTTAGGATTGCGCAAGCAGACTTCTTTTAGCGGTTCGGTCACTAAAGCTTTTCGTCCGTATGAGCCGTCATCGGTCGTGACTATTAGCTCGTCACTTATCGCAGCGAACTGCTCCTCCAGGATGAGTAAGTTTTTTGTCCTGGCTCCAAGGATGCTGATGATTTTGTTGCCCGCTTTTTTTAAGGCCTTTGCGATAGGCAACAAGGGTGCGTTGCCGATGCCGCCGCCGACACAAACGACGGTGCCGAAGTTTTCGATATGGGTGGGTCTTCCCAGCGGTCCGGAGACATTAGCAATTTCATCTCCTTGCTGCAAATCAGCCAACTCGGCGGTGGTTTTACCGACTCGCTGCCAAATCAGGCTGATGGTGCCCTTTTGAGGGTCGGCATCGGCGATGGTTAAAGGAATCCGCTCGCTATATTCATTGTTTATGCTGATAATGACAAACTGGCCCGGCTTTCTGGCCTGTGCAATAAGCGGGGCTTCGATCTGGGCAGTGAAGACATCCTCCGAGAGCTGATTTTTGGCCACGATTTTGTGTGACATTGTTTCTCTTAGAGCAATTCATCTATTGCAGCGGTGAGGTTTTTTTTGCTGGCCAAACCAACCCATCTCTTCTGCACCTGGCCATCCTTGAATAAAATAATAGTCGGTATCGCATTGATGTTGAATTCTATCGCGCTGTCACGAGCATCGTCGGTATTGAGCTTGCAGATTTTGGCCCGGCCTGCATATTCATTTGCGATTTCCTCTATGATAGGAGCCATCATCTTACAAGGTCCGCACCAAGGTGCCCAGAAATCGACCAGCACCGGCGTGTCAGAATTGTGCACCACCTCATCAAAAGTAGCATCGGTTAGCTCAACTACATTACCAGCCATTAGTTTATCCTTACTATTGGTCTGCCTTTATCAACAGATAAAAACATTTTATTGACGAAGTGCTGGTTTGTCAAATACTAATTTGATGTTTGTTGTTTGTCCTCTCTGGCGGATTCTATTTTTTCTTTCTTTTGCTTATCAAGCGAAGCTGCTGGTTTGCTTTTCGATGATAATTCAGCAATCGGAATAGGACTACCTTTGGCAGGCTTTCGCTGCTTGATTCCAGCAGAGGCATCGCTATCGGTCTCGGCGATGGCCACGATGGCCTTTTGCACAGCCTGCTCAGCAGGTTCGCTCGTTAAGGCTCGTAAGTAAATCTGCGATGAAGATAGCCCGCCTTTGGCGGCTTCAGCCCAAACTAATTTTTCTCGAATCAATTCCAGAAGTGCCAGGAATAAGCCGATCATTACAATGCGGTTAGACTTGGACTGGAAAATACGTTCAAAGGTCATTGGGCCTTCGGTTTGTAGGCGGTGCAAAACCTCTATTTGATACAAATCAATGGGCGTATCATCCTTGATGTGACTTATGTCGCGGCCTACGCCGGTAGCCCTGCATATAGCGTCAAAGGCCTCGAGCAGGTCCCAGATGCTTACCTGTTCAATATCGAGCTGCGGCTCGGCATCAGGCCTTAATCGCTCGATAATAGTATCAGGACGCGCAAAACGCTGGCTGTGCTCATCTGCAGCAGCATACAGTAGATTAGCGGCATCTTTGAACTTTTTATACTCAAGCAACTGACGAATAAGCTCTGCGCGGGGGTCGGTCAAATCATCATCTGCAAGCTGCTCGGGTGTTGCTCTGGGCAGAAGCATGGCTGATTTTATCTCCATCAATGTGGCAGCCATTACAAGAAAGTCGCCGGCTAAATCAATGTCAAGGCTTTTGAGCATCTCGATGTAGCGGAGGTACTGGTCGGTTATTTTGGCGATGGGAATATCGTAGATATCGACCTCTTCCTTGCGGACCAAATACAAAAGTAAATCCAAAGGCCCTGCAAATATCTCAAGATTCACGCGATAATCAGCCATTTAGATTTTCGATTGTCGATTGCCAATTTACGATTTCTAAATCGAAAATCGAAATTCGCAAATCGCAAATTAGTTAAGCTCCCAAACCTACTGCTTTTCGTGCCTGGGCGAGGGTTTCTGCAGCTACGGCTTTTGCTCGCTTGGCGCCGTCTGTCAGCACTTTTTTGACATAATCTATATTTTTTTCAAGCTCAGCCCTTTTTTGCCGAAACGGCTTGAAATAGTCTATCATCAGCTCTACGAGGCGTTTTTTGGCCTGGGCATAGCCGGTGCCACCACTGCGGTACTTATTTTCCCACTCAGCTAACTCATCAGGTGAGCAGAGCAGCTTCAAAAGTG
>Ga0315312_1002445_pt1 | contig 12908 bp, 13 predicted proteins | sample TDP7_MG_FD_203629 | JGI IMG/M metagenome (GOLD analysis project Ga0315312, IMG submission 203629) | Freshwater sediment microbial communities from Lake Towuti, South Sulawesi, Indonesia - TDP7 | ecosystem: Environmental > Aquatic > Freshwater > Lake > Sediment | place: Indonesia: South Sulawesi... | reverse complement strand
CACATATCGGCCAGCTTGCCTGCAAAGAAGTTGCACAATACGCCCGCAAATCCAGACAGAGACAATATTGTTCCGATCTGGAAAGGGATGGCGCCAAAGGCTGCTCCGAGGAAGAGAACACCAACGGGCGCAATAAAGCCCACAGCAAACCCGTTGGCCATCTCGCTAAGATACAGAACTCTGACCGACCGTAGGATTGATCCGGTCAGTCTAATGTCTTCTTCCCTTTCTTTCCTGCCTCTTTTATAGGACAAGCCTTCTCCTCGGGTTTCCTGGACTTTCCTGTTCACCAAGATCAAAGCGATTACCGAGAGAAAGGAATCCACAAAATAGGGAACCCTGTAGCTATCTTCTAGGGGAAGCCCAAAGCTTGTCTCTGAAAAGAACTGTATGGTTCCGCCGAAGATGGGCCCCACAAACCAGCCGATCAGAGTGGCAGTCATGAAGAAGCCCATAGCCTCGCCTCTCCTGCTCTCTGGAACTTGATCGACCAGAGATGCTTCTGCAGCAGGACGCACTGCTGCTGTGGCGGTGCCGTTCACTGCTCTAAGTACTAGGAGAGACTGCCAGTTCGGAACGAGACCTGTTGCAGCGCCCAGAAAGATATCGGCGATCAACCCGGCTTCAATCGTCTTCTTCCTCCCGATTCGGTCAGATATGCTTCCAAAAGGGGAGGAGAGGAAGGCATTTGGGACGAGAAAGGCGGCTACGAAAGCCCCTAAGAACCACATTTCAGCTCCCAAAGCGACCGTATAGTAGGGGAAGTATGACATCGCCATGTTGGCTGCTATGTTCTCAACCAGCGATGCGAGAGATAATGCTATGACGCTAGCTGAGTACACTTCTGAACGGCGCATTTGGCTCCCTATACGGAGAACCGCGATTTATGCCTTCTTATCTCACTGCAGCGTGGGATAGTTGAGGCTGCTCAGCTATCTCGAATCGCACAACGAATCCTTCATCAGTCTCTCTAACTTCCGAAATCATGGTTTTCAGCCCCGCTTCTTCAAGCAATATTCGGAAATCATCAAAATAGTCATATATTCCACAGGTGTAGCAGAAGGTTCCACTGAACTCGATCTCGAATGACCGTTTACCAATGGAGACTAGTCTCGCATTGGCTTCTGGAGACCGGTATCTGTTGTACTCGTTGATCTGATTGCCTAGGATGTGCATCGAGCCCAGTCCCCTACAGGAATGTGTCCGCGACGATCCTAAAAAACGTTGACACTAAGATTGGGGTGAGGAGGTACACATAGGAATCCTCTGGACTATAGCACATTGCGAATACTTGTTCGGACATAGGCGTATCTCGGACCTACATAATGGCACGTTTCGACTCCGGGTTACACTGCGGGTTAGCCAGTCCAATCTCCCAAGATCTTGCTACCTTATGCAAGGGAGTCCCTACAACCTGAATCCGGTTGTAGTCTGATTCACCCAAACCCCTTTCTGCCGCCCGCTTCAGATACGATATGTCGAAAGGGTTCAGTCCACCTGTTTTCGTGGCAATACAATCAAGTGCCAGAGGGTCCCTACTGGCAAGTATCGTGTTGAGTTCCAGAGGCTTCTCCTGACCATCTAGAGGCTTGTTCCCACAGCAAGCTAATATGCCGTCCATCACTGTCAGGGACGGCTTTATCACCGTATTGAGATCCACTATGCCCTCGGCAAAGTCCATGTGAACCTTCTTCTTCTCACCCCCAGGGGCAAACCATTGATTATGATGAGGAAGGTAGAATTTTCCTTCAGGCGCCCAGAACTCGCAAGATAGCTCGACGGGAAATTCCAAAGAAGGAATTCGCGAGTATTCTCCCTTTCCAGGAACGGCGCCTAAGAGGTTCTTGACAGATAGGCTTGCCCAACGCTTGTACAACTTAAGCTTGGGCACGTTTATCAGAACATTGCCCTCAAGAATGATGTTCGGAACGTCCAGCACTAGGAAAGCCTTGCCGTCGGGAACATTCACCATTGTAGTCTGGCTTTCATTTAGGTCTATGAGCTTAATGTCATATTTTCGCGCGAGCTCTGAGTATCCACACCTCTCAAACGCCATCTTGGTGTCAGCGCCGCCTGAGCCTTCGGCGATAGTCACATCTGACGGGTCCAGGCTTCTGCACAATTCTACGATAGCTTGGACAACCCGTGGATCTGTCGTTAACCCCGTATCAGAAGGTAGAGCCATAACCAGGTTCGGTTTGATAATCACCTTATCATGAGGATGTACGAAGTTCTCGATTCCGCCAATGAGACTAATCGCCTTTTGAACCGCGAGTCTAACGTTCGCGTCCTGTACAACGGACACAACCGCCAATGTCTCGCACCATCGACAAATATCTGTATCCACTTTATAATCGTTGGGAGTTCGATCTTGGTCTGGGATAACGCTTTAATTGCAGCCTTTGTAAGAGATAGCCTTCAGTAACACAGTGTCTGATGGACCAGTAGGGAGCAACCTAGTGGGAAACTATGGAAAGGAAAGCCGTAGTCAACATATCAGCTGCAGTTATCACCGCCGTCATATCAGCCATAATCCTTTATCAGACACTTTTTGTTGGCAGCCTTCTGGCGGAAGCTGGGCTTTTCGGCATCTTCTTGGCGTCTATGTTCAGTCATTTGACAGTTGTTGGCAGAGATCTCTTCGCGCCAGCTTTCGTGAACCTGACCCAGTCGCTCCCTCCGCTTCTTCTCGGCTTCTCAGCAGGCACTGGTGCAGCAATAGGCGAAGTAACCACCTACTACTGGGGGGTAGGCATCAGAGAAGCCTTTCAAAGCAACGACAAGAACAGCGTCATCTCCAGGTGGATTGAAAAATACGGCTTTTTGGCGCTGCTGGTGGTTTCGGCCTCACCATTGCCTGACACTCCGATAGCGCTCCTAGCAGGTTCTGCCCGCTATCCTTTTGGAAAATTCCTAGTAATCCAGCTAGTTGGAAAAAACGTGTTCTATTCCTTTGCAGCGGTTGTGGGCGGCGCCATCTTTGCACATTTGACCGGCTTAATAGGCGAGTTGGTACTTTCCGCAATCGTCGTAGCGGCATCTGTCGTGCTCTGCATAATAGCCTCTTGGAGCAAAGGCAGAGAGAAAGTGCTCCAGCTTCTGAGAAAGATCCTTCCGTGATCTCTAAGCCTATGGGGCTTGCGCCACAATATTTATAGCTGTGCTTAGCTATTTTTGTTGGACGGATCTTGGCGATGGTGCGCTACTTTGGTCTTGACAGTCTCTAACACGCTTGGTAGACGGAGGGAGGAGTTTGTTCCACTGAACGACAAAGAGGTCCGCATCTATGTCTGCGGCCCAACAGTCTACGACTACATCCACATAGGGAACGCGAGGGCCTTCATAGTGGCTGATGTTGTCCGCCGTTACCTCGAGTACAAGGGTTTCAAGGTCAAGTTGGTCAGCAACATTACCGATATCGACGACAAAATGATAAAGAGGGCCAAGGAGACCCGGCTAAGTGTCCAAGAGCTCGGGGAAGTCTACAGTGACGCCTACTTTGAGGATATCGCTAGGTTGAACATAAAGAAGCCCGATATTAACCCTCGTGCAACGCAGCATATTCCCGAGATAGTCAAAGCCGTCGAGGCACTGGTCAAGAAAGGATGCGCCTATCAAGCTGACGGGGACGTATACTTTGACGTCTCCAGTTTCGACGACTACGGCAAACTTTCAGGAAACAAGGCTGAAGCCTTGAAGATGGGCGCGAGGATAGAGGTCAATCCGAAGAAGAGAAACCCCGCCGACTTCGCCCTATGGAAGAAACAAAGAAAAGGCGAGCCGGGCTGGCACAGTCCTTGGGGAGTAGGGAGACCCGGCTGGCACATTGAATGCTCAACCATGGCCGCCAAGTATCTCGGCGAAACCTTCGACATTCATATGGGCGGGAAGGACCTGATATTCCCCCATCACGAGAATGAGACTGCGCAGGCAGAGGCCTTGACAGGGAAGCCCTTCGCGAGATATTGGCTCCACAATGAGTGGCTGACGGTTGAAGGGAACAAGATGTCTAAGTCGCTGGGCAACTTTGTGACCGTGCGAGATGCTCTGGAGATGTGTACTCCTCAGGTGCTCCGATTCTTCCTGATTTCTGCACATTACCGAAGCCCAATTGACTTCAGCAAGGAAAACCTGAAGGTTGCAGAAACGAACCTTGAGAGACTGACCAATACTCTGGAAAGGTTCGAGGCGCTTGGAGAGAGAGAAGACCGCACCGCAGAGGAGGCGCAATTGTTGTCTGTTGTGGAGGAAGAGAAGAGAAGGTTCGAGGAGGCGATGGACGACGACTTCAACACGCCGCTGGCAATCTCCATCATCTTCAATATCGCCAAAGCGATGAACAGTTATGCTGAGAACAGCAAAGAGACGGCAACATCGGCGAAGGAGGAAGTCTCAGGGATCTTGAGACGGCTTTTAGATGTGCTCGGCGTGGAGATTAGAACCGAGGAACGGGGAGTTGACGAAACAGGAAAGGTGAAGGAGCTTATGGATTTGATCATCGATTTGAGGCGGGAGATGAGGAAGAGAAAGGACTGGAAGGCGACGGACAAGATAAGGCAGAGGCTCCAGAAGCTCGGGTTTGTTGTTGAAGACACGCCCGAAGGAACAATATGGAGAAGACGGACTTAGATCATAACCATATTACCAGATGCCGTTGTGCGCAGGTCTCCTGATTTGTCTGACAATGAAAATCCTTTGTCCAGACAATAGCACAGAGGTTCTCTCCTGATTCTGTTACCTTAAGAAGCGTGAGCTTGCACCGAGATTTCGGCTTTGGCTTCTGCGAAGATGGGTCTGGGATTCTCTTGTGACGCCAAGGAAAAGACTAAAAGGAATTGATGGAGTATGCGGGTCTCTGCGTGCATCAGAATGCAGTTGTGCTATTCAATGAATTCTGTTTCTGGCATGTCTAGGAAATGTTCGTCGCCTGTCAGCACTTTCGCCTTCTTCTTCCTTGCAGTACCTAGGACGATTGAATCAGCCAGTCCCCAACCTGCGACTCTCTTTTTCATCTCGACATCCACTTTGGCAGCCTCGACAGCTATCTCCTCGGTAAGAGAAACTACAGCGCTTCTCAGCTTGATGAATCGCCTTTGGAGTTCCGCCTTCTCCAGTCCCTCCACTCTCAGAACCTTGGCATATATCTCAGCCAAGCATATAGTTGGCGTTAGTTTTTCATCTGCGCTAGAGTCCACTGTCTTCCTAACCTTTTCGCCAACAACGGTCCCCATGAAGTATTCAAGCCAAGCGTAAGAGTCAACTATGTACCTCATACTCTGTCCCTGTGATCCCTCAAATCCTTAAGCGAGGTTTTCTTCATTGTCCCGAACATGCTCTCCCCTTTAAGAAGAGCTTCAGATAGGATTTGGTTTATTGCGTTCGACATGCCTCTCGGGCCGTACTTCTTCTTTAGGACTTCGTACACATCTTCTCTGAGTATGATCGTGGTTTTGGCCATATACATCACCATAAAAATAAACGTAAACACACAATTAAGCGTTACTGAATCTCCGACGTGGATTGAAAGTCAGCAGAGCTGTAGACCAAGTTCAGTGGCGCCGGGGAATAGGTTTACATCTCGGTTCGTATCCTCGGTCTAGCGTTCAAGGCGGTAAATTTTCTTGAGAAGCGTATTAAAACAGAAATTAAAATATATGTGTATCATTCTATTTCTCTCCGGATTTCATGATTGCGCTGATTGCTTCGCCAGCCAAAGAAAAACGTTTTCAACAGGGCCTTGGTCCTTTCTATATTGCGGCAGTTTTGGAAAGCGAGGGATATGAAGTCAAGATATTCGATAAATATGATGATGTTGAAGAGAGCGAGGAACGGCTCGACCATCGTCTTGCTTTGAGAATCGCTCAGGAAGAACCTTCCATAGTAGGGGTAACCCTGACCACGCCCTTCTATAGGAAAGGTACGAGGCTAGCAAAGTATCTTCGAGAAATGATTCCTAACGTCCTATTAGTAGCTGGCGGACACCACGCGACTGCAGAGCCAGTTGAGCTGTTGAAGAACTCACAGTTCGACATTGTTGTTGTCGGAGAAGGAGAGACGACAATGAAGGAGATAGTTAGCACACCAGAGGACCTAGGGCGCATCAAAGGAATAGTGTACAAAGAAGACGGAAAAATCCATGTAAACCCGCCTAGACCCCTAATCCAGAACCTCGACAACATACCTTATCCAGCCCGTCATTTGGCGTCATTAAACGATTACTCGTCTGACATGTTCACCGGAGTTAGGTCGACCAGCATCCTGACTACTCGTGGTTGCCCATATGAGTGCGTATATTGCATGAAAACTTTGGGCAATGAGTTGCGTAGTAGGTCGGCACAAAATGTAGTGAATGAAATAGAGCACGTAATCAAAGAACATGATGTTCGCGGATTTCAATTCTGGGACGACATGTTTGGTCTAAACAGAGACCTGGCTGCACAAATCTGCGAGTTGGTAACTAAAAAGAAAATAAACATTGTTTGGTGGTGTTGGGCGGACCAAGCATCAGTTGATCGTGAAATGCTCCAGAAAATGCATGACGCCGGCTGTAGAGCAATTGCCTTTGGTGTAGAAAGCGTTGATGATGAAGTACTCAAGAAAGCAAAAAGGCCATTATTCACTGAACAGAGCCGCCGAGCAATTAAGATAGCAAAAGAGATTGGCATCAAGGTTCACACCTATTTCATGGTTGGTCTGCCCGGTGAGACGGAACAAAGCATTCAAAAAAGCATAGAATTTATTAAGGAAACAAAGCCTGACCGAGCTAATTTCTCCTTGCTATGCCCCTATCCTGGAACGGAGCTTTGGAATCGACCAGCGGAACTGGGAGTCAAAATAACAAGGCTTGACAACTGGGAAGCCTACATTGAAACTGAAGTCCTTTCACATGAAGATTTGAGAAATTGGGTGCGGAAGGCAAACAAGGAAGTAGGGGGAGAAAGCCTTACTTCTATTAATTCCAACGAATACGTAAGCTAGATATCCTAGGACAATACGAAGTAGAAGAAAACTGAGGATTCAATCATCGACTAGAGAGTTTGGCGCCGGGGGTGGGATTTGAACCCACGCGGCCCCGAGGGGCCACAGGCTGTTTGGCTTTTGCTCTTGGCTCCAGGCTTAAGCTCTCCCTTCCGGTGAGGTCTGCTCCCTACCTGGTTTCCCGCCTTTTTTGGGCTCTAGGATACCCCGGCTTTCTCTAAGCCTAAGCCTTGATTATCTAGAATATCTAGGGCTTTTTAACCTTTCACGAGGTCGCTGGGCTAAAGCCTTGCCTCGGTCAAGTCGATCTCTTTGAGCGCCAGAGCTTGGGATAGGTGCCTCGGGGCATGAGAACTCTCTCGTTCTTCACCATTATGCCGTGGCTTGCTTTCAAAATCTCCTCTGTGCTTGCTGTAGCCGTTCCGAGAGCGACGGCTTCTCCTTTCAAGGTGAACATGGCCACCACGCGTCCAGATTCTATCCCAGTCTCTAGGCTTGTCACTCCGGGAGCAGCTAGATGCGCCCCGTGGCACAAAGCGTCGACGGCTGAGTCCCTCACGTAGACTTTGGGCAACAAGCCTAATGCCTTCTCCATGGGGAGGATGAATCTCTTCAATAGGCTTTCGTCTCCGGTCTCCTGCCACTTGCTGTAAAGATAAGAGACATCGTGGAGGGTAACGTTGCCTTCGTCTTCAGTAAAAGGCCCGGCTCTCGTCCGGCGGAGCTCGTGCATGTGCGCGCCGCAACCAAGGATCTCTCCAACATCGTGGCAAAGCTTGCGTATGTAGGTGCCGGCTTCGCAGCCGATCTTGAAGAGAGCATCTCTTCCCAGAACCTCCATGACTTCTAGGTAATAGACCCTTCTCACCCTGACCCTTCTTTTGACTGAGGCTCTGGCTGGCGGTCTCTGATAGATCTTGCCCTGGAACTCTTCGAGAACCTCTTTCACGCGGCTTTCAGGCGTGTCCGCGTGAACCTTCATGACGCAGACATACTCTTTTCCTGCCGCTAAGAGGGGTTGAACTACCTTCGTCGCGTCTTCGAGGGCCACGGGCAGAACGCCAGTCACCTTGGGATTTCCTTGGCATTGGGCTTTTGTGCCTCAGATGCCTCTAAGGTCCCGCCGTGACCAGCTTGCTTGACTTGCATGATGCTTCTCACCCAAGCCGCGACCTCGTGGCTCGAAGGCCCCGGAGGTTTGTCCAAGTTTATCACGCCGAACCTAACCAGATCCGGATAAGGCCTCTCCTCCGGGTTATGCCCGAAGCTTTGATCAGTCTCTTCCTCTGATCTGGTCAGGAGGTTTCTTTCCGCTGTCCAAGGAGCTACAATCCTAGGCACATTGATTCCTCCTAAGGGAAAAAGGGATTGAAGAGTTAAAAACGTTGGGGGTGTCTCTTGGTTATCCTGCCTTCATCTCTTCAGTTTTGCCCGCTTCCGCGAGCGCTTGGGCCACTTCCTCGTCGCTTGCCCCTCTCTTCACCTTTATCTTCTCGTCCGTGATGGTGAGATGGCTGATGTTGGCACGTCGTCGTTTGACTCCTGTCACCGTCTTGGGGCCGGTTACGAGCACAAAGTTCTTGTCCACCAAGTCCACGATGACGCATTTTTTTCCGGCTTCTCTACCTGTGGCTTTCAGGCAGATCCTTCCAACCTCAATCGCAGGCACTGTGAAACCTCCCTTGCTTCTGTGAAGAAGATGTCAACTCCTACATAAATGTTGAGGAAAGCCGATACTGTTAACTTACTTAAGAAATCGTGAACCCCAAGCTATGACAAATAAGCTAACAGTATCTCTTTCAACGATTCTGTTGACTTACTTGCCACAAAAAATGAAATTATGAGCGTCCTGTACGGTTATTGGCGTTATGGGAACAATGGGCCCTCGGCAATCTTCATCAGTTTCTAAGGGTTGCTGGGTTCAGGTTCCAATAAAACAGTCCTGAGTTCAGAGTCTTTGGACAAGGAGAATTGAAGGATACGTTGACCATTTTCGAAAACCTTTCTTTGGATTATCGCCAATTGTCGGAACTCGGGAGATATTGTTAGCATTCAATGAAGTCATGCTTCTACAATGGGACGTGGAGGAATAATCACTCACCACATGAGAAATTAACTCGACATAATCTGCCAACAGCGGATTTCTCATATCATACTGCAGACTCTTTTCAAGGCTTGATTGTGATCTTGAGCCCTTTCCCCCTTTGGGTCGATCCATGTCAATTTATCTAGATACATAAAAGGCCTGTAAAGTGTTGCAGCAAATTCATCTTCAGGCCATTCACAATATCCTTTCTCAGATTGTTTATAGTTGAAGTACGTTTGATTACTGTCCCTGTCTCCATAGTAGTAACACATCCACATTAGCTCAAACAGAGGATCACCCCCGATACAATCTTCATAATCTAGGAATCCCGTTATCCTACGGGAATCAGAATCATACAGGATATTCGCAAAACCTAAAGATTCTAGGTGGAGAAGCGATGCCTTTTTTGAGCGAAGCTCTGGTAGCATCGGTAACCATCTATTCTTCAACATTCCATAGAGCTCATTGCTAATACTGTTTCTTTCCAAGCATGTTCCTATGGCTTTTTCTGCAACTGCCATAAGGAAATCAGGCCATGCGTGAAAGTATGTGTTGCCAAAATCATCAATAGGCCCATATCCATTCACAGTCAAAGAATGTAACTTCGAAAGAATTGTGCCAAATTCTGCTTCATCATAGGGACAGCCATTCCAACTCCCATAGTCTGTTACGGGAACTCCCGGAAGCTTTGTCATGATGACGAATCTAGGGCTTTGCTTGCTGGAAAAGACTATAGACGGAGCCGGTATCAATAGTCGTTGAGCTGTCGTAATAGCCCAATGTTGATCAAACCAGTTGTCTAAGTCAACAGAGCTTGGCAAGTAGGCGGTATAGTAACCTTGCCTGCCTCTAGGAATCTTCATGATGAAGCTATCAGTGTCAGTCTCAACAATGAATACTCTCGAATGACACCCTCCATTCTTGACCACCAACGGCTCGAATAGTCTGATCCTCGTGTCGAGAAGGGTTTCTAGATATTCCTTCGAAGGAATACATGATTCATTCATCTGCTTAGCCTTTCCATTATGTCATCTTCACGCGTATCTGGAGGGAGATTAATATACATTACTTCAAGATTTATGACGAATAAGTTAACAGTATCAGGAAAGCCTTCTTTGCCAAGGCAGACTCTTCAGTGGAGGTTACCCGCCCTTCTTCGGCTTTTCCATCAAGGCCCGCTTCGTACCCAGTGTCCCATCCTTAAAATGAGGCCTTCTTAGGACTTGATCGTCCGTTTTCTCAGTCTCTCTGGCTTCGTCCGACATTCTGGCAGCGGTCCTCATCATCTCGTGGGCCTTAGCAACCATGGGCACGTAGACGGAGGCCTCCGTAACCTTGAAGCAGGCTTCAGCCGTGACCTTAGCCACCTGTTGCGCCAATTGGTATGCAGCTTGGGCTTTGGCCTTCGCGTATGGGTTTGAGAACCCAGCGGCTTCAACAGCTCTTTCCGCGTCAACGACCAACTGGGGGAGCTTGATCTTCTCGCCAGCCTTTATGGATTCGACAACTTTGTCTATGGCTTCGACTATAGGATGCAGTGCTCCCGTTATTGCTAGAACCCTCATCACGTCGGAGTTGTAGATTGCCATCTCAGTTGGGTCGAGGAATTCTCGTCTCGCGCCTATCATTGAATCGGCTTCAATGATGACAAAACCCATATCGGCTGCTTCCATATCACTCACGGCTTTCCTAGAGAGACTATCGGAAATCACAATTGTGGGTATCCGGGCGTTTTTCAGCATCATGCGAGCTTCCGCCGGTCCGGGGGTTGTCTGGGCTGGGCCGACGAAGACCACTAGGTCAGGCTTCTGGTCTATCAGGAGCTGTGCGGCTTCTCTGCATTGGGTCGGTCCAACTTTGGCTCCTGAGCCCACAACTCTTACGTCGATATCCGCCCTATCGGCTCTTTCGTCTAAAAGGAACTCCAAAAGAGGCAGCGTCCCGAGGCAACCTACCTTCAGGATGCCTAATTTCACGATTTCCTTCAACCTGCCGTCCCACCGCAATGAACTCTTGGCACTTTGGAAAGTTTTAGGGGGAACTTCCTAAAAGCGGTTTTCGTTGGACTCTCCTTTGACGAGGAGATCTCATAATAACAAGCAAAGGTGAAGAAGGGATTATTCGGTATCGGTGTCAGAAGGAACAGTGCCCCTAGTCAGCAATGCGTCCCCTGAAGGTCTATCTTCGGCTATCCCCTGACTCTTTTCACCATTTTCTCCGCGATTTCCTGTGCTTTTATGGCGTCTTCCACCGTTACTAGGGGCTGTTTCTTGTGAAGGATGCACTCGATGAAATGGTTGTCCAATTGGTAGTGACCCCAGACCTTTGTGCCTGACACGGGTATGTCCCACTCTTTCCGTTCAGGGTCGGATCCGAAGAGAATTATCTTGTTGTTCCAGACCACGTGTAGAACGTTTGTGTTGTCGCCGTAGACTTCTAGCCTGCTAGTGCTTGCCGACTCTTTGACTGTTGCGCCGTAATGTAGCGACCCCACGATGCCTTTAGAGAACTTGATGACGCCCATCGTGTTGTAGCCCAGAACATCGCCGTGTTCCTTGAGTTTGGCGTAGTTACTCATCCATTCGACGCTTTCTATCTCGTCCTCAAACATCCATCTAAGCATGTCAATTGACCAGACTGAAAGCGTGAAATCTGGATATCCCCCGCTTACCTTGATGTCCCATGCCCAAGAACCGGAAGGCCACTGCTCCGCCAAAGCAGCTGCAGGGATGAACTCTCTGAAGTGAACAGCCACGGGGTCACCAATGACACCGGACTGAATCATCTCCTTAGCCCTAATGTATGCCGGCGCGAATCTGAAGTTCAGCACTGGCATCAATAGGACGCCCTTCTTCTCAGCTGTTTTCTGCATCTGCCTAGTCTGGGTGATTGTTGGAGCAAGCGGCATCTCACATAGAACATGCTTTCCTCTTTCCATGGCTTTCATGGCTGAATCAAAATGGAAGGGAGTGGGGACGGCTAGAACCACGGCGTCTACTCCGGGATCGTCCAAGATTTGGTCGTAGTTCAGGGAATAGGGCACGTTGTGCTTCTCCGAAAGCGGCTTCACTCTTATTTCGGTTCGCGCTCCTAGAACAACGAGTTCTGACCCGGGCATCTTCTTGAACGATGGAACGTGTGCCTGTCCGCCTACGAATCCAACACCGACAATAGCTACTCCAACTTTCTCAGTCATGATCTATCATCTCCAGACACTTTTAGAGTAACCCCGGACGGTTTTAAAGCTTATCCACACACTCTCTTCAATACGGGAAAATCATAAGTGCCTGGACAGTGGTAGCATTACCGTCGCCTCTGGCAGGTGCCGAGGGTCGATGATGCATGGAACTCGTTGACACTCATGCCCATTTGGAAGACATAGACGACCTCGATGAGGCTCTCGAAAGGGCTGAGGAGGTCGGCGTAGTTGCGGTTGTCACGATGGGCTCTGATTACGAATCAAACCTTTGGACACTGATGGAAAGCATAAGACACCCAACGAAGAAACTGAGAATCTACCCAGCTCTAGGGCTTCATCCGTGGAGCCTTGATCTTTCAAAGATTGACGCAACCGTCCAGCTCATCCAAGAGAACATTGAGAAGGCTACGGCAATAGGCGAGATAGGCTTAGACTACTGGTGCAGGGAAGTTAGAAAAAGCTCCGAGAAGAAAGAGCAGCAGAGGGAGCTGTTCCAAAGGTTACTCGAGATAGCCAAAAGAAACCGAAAGCCAGTTTCGATCCATAGCAGAGGTGCTTGGGCGGACTGCGTAGACATGGCCATAGAGTCCAGCGTCGAGAAGGCGGTTTTCCACTGGTTCAGCGGACCTTTGAATGTGTTGGAGA
>Ga0315312_1002444_pt1 | contig 12910 bp, 14 predicted proteins | sample TDP7_MG_FD_203629 | JGI IMG/M metagenome (GOLD analysis project Ga0315312, IMG submission 203629) | Freshwater sediment microbial communities from Lake Towuti, South Sulawesi, Indonesia - TDP7 | ecosystem: Environmental > Aquatic > Freshwater > Lake > Sediment | place: Indonesia: South Sulawesi... | reverse complement strand
ATCAACTACCTCATCTCCATTTATATCTCCAAAAAGACGACAATCAGTCTTTCCAACATGCTTAGCTACTATCGCCAAATCCTTAATATCCACCTTATCATCACCATTTAAATCACATTGTGACCAAATTGGAAAATCTAGCATATGAGCACTGCATAAATCTGCGTCATTTGCATCAACTACCTCATCTCCATTTATATCTCCAAAAAGACGACAATCAGTCTTTCCAACATGCTTAGCTACTATCGCCAAATCCTTAATATCCACCTTATCATCACCATTTAAATCACATTGTGACCAAGCTGGAACATCGAAAGCATGAGCACTGCATAAATCTGCGTCATTTGCATCAACTACCTCATCTCCATTTATATCTCCAAAAAGACGACATTCGATAGCAAGAACTGAGGACGGGAACAAAAGAATTGAGACGGTAATAGAAAAAGCCCCAAGAAAGACGAAAAATAAAATAATATTTTTTTTACTCATTTATTTTTAACCTTCTCAAATTATACCTCTCGAGATAATTTCCGCTCTGCTTAAATTATAACAAATTTTTATGCCCTCGGAAGGACTTGAACCCTCAATCTTCTGCTCCGAAGGCAGACATGTTATCCATTACACCACGAGGGCATACTAATTTAATTATATCTAAAATCTGGAAAAAAACAATGAATTATGATAAAAATAAAGTATGGCTATACCCGGAGAAGTAAAATTTATTATTGATGAATTAAAAAAAAATGGCTTTGAGGCCTATATTGTTGGGGGATGTGTTAGAGATTTTTTAAGAGGAGTGGAGCCCGAAGATTGGGATGTGGCAACCAATGCCAAACCAAAAGAGATTCAAAAGATTTTTCCCAAGAGTTTCTATAGCAATAAATTTTTTACTGTTACTGTCCAAACCGGAAGTGGAAACACAAAATTAAAAGAAATTGAAATTACAACTTATCGGAAAGAAGCCAAATATACTGACAAACGCCATCCCGATGAAGTAAAGTTTGCCAAAACGATTAAGGAAGACTTAAGCCGCCGCGATTTTACTGTCAATGCTATAGCAGCGGCACCTACGGTGCCTAAATTAAAAATTATCGACCCATTTGGCGGTCAAAAAGATTTGGAAGAAGAGAAAATTCGGGCAGTGGGAAACCCAGAAGAAAGATTTTCAGAAGATGCCCTGAGAATGATAAGAGCAGTAAGATTTGCTACCACATTAGGTGAAAATTGGCAGATTGAAGAAAAGACTGCCAATGCTATTCAAAAAATTGGCTATTGGCTAAAAATGATCTCCAAAGAAAGAATCAGAGATGAGTTTTTTAAAATTATTATGGCAGAAAGGGCAGCAGGAGGAATTGAACTTTTGAGAAAACTTTCTCTTTTAAAATATATTGTCCCAGAATTAGAAGAAGGTTATGGAGTGACCCAAAACAAACATCATATTTACGAATGCTATGACCACGATTTGAGATCTCTGGACTTTGCGGCAAAAAGAAATTTCAATAAATTTGTCAGATTAGCAGCCCTTTTTCATGATATTGGCAAGCCAAGAACTAAAAAAGGCGAGGGGCCAGATGCTACTTTTTATGGGCACGAAATTATTGGGGCAAAAATGACTGCCCAGATTTTAAATCGTTTAAAATTTCCCAAAAAAGAAATTGGAAAAATTACTAAACTCGTTCGTTATCACCTTTTTTACTATAATCCTGAAGAGGTAGGGGAAAGTTCAGTGAGAAGATTGGTCCGGCAAGTAGGACCGGAAAATATGGAAGAATTATTACAAGTCAGGATGGCTGATAGAATTGGTTCAGGAGTTCCAAAAGCTGAACCTTATAAATTGAGGCATTTGAGATATCTCATCGAAAAAGTCAGCCAAGACCCGATCTCTGTAAAGATGTTAAAAGTAAACGGTGAGGATGTAATGAAAGTTTTGAATATTTCATCTGGGCCGAAGGTTGGTCAAATTTTAGATATTTTATTAGGTTTTGTCTTAGAAAATCCAAAGAAAAATGAAAAAGAATTTTTAGAAAAGGAAATTGAAAGATTGGGTAGATTAGATAACGAAGAATTGAAGAATTTTGCTCAAAAAGCAAGAAAAGAAAGAGAAGAGATTGAAATAAAAAGAGATGAAATGACAAAGAAAAAATATTGGGTTACTTAATCAGGGTGTGGTCTAGCAGCTAAGACACCAGCCCCGGGAGCTGGGAAACAGAGGTGCAAGTCCTCTCACCCTGACTAATTAAAATCTTACTCAAATTCTTAAACTCTCTCTTTATTTTCTCTTCGAATCTTCTTTTAGGATAAAGATCCCAATGATAAATCTCAATTAGGTGGATTTTATATTTTTGACAAAGTCTTCTTTTTTCTCGGACAGTTCGGTCATATCGTGGGCTATCATTTGCTAACCCGAAATACTCAATAAAGATATTCTCTCCCCTCGATTTAATAACCCAATCCGCTTTATGGTTTGTTTTAGGATAGGATACATCCTTCTCATGAAAAATGTTATTTTCTGTAAACCAATTATCAATCAGGGCCTCAGAAATAGAATTACATAAATGTCCGTCTTGAGCTTTGATTTTAGCACACTTATACATACGTTGACTATGGGAACGATTAGGCTGGAAACCCGCAGCAATAATAGCTTTGTTCCATGAACCAAAAAATTTTCTGCAAGCATTACCAATTCCTTCTAATTCACGCCTGGCAGGAACTCTTCCTAACCTTTGAACAGAATCTCTTATAATTTTTAGAATTTCTTTTGATGTATACCATACTGCTTCCCTCCAGCACTTTATAGAACAGTATTTCAGCTTTTCTCTTTTTTTAAAACTCTTCCCACAATTGATACAAATTTCCATCTTTGTTTTCCTTTTTGGGCATTTTTTGTTATTTACTACTGCCGCACAAGAATGGGAACAAAAAATAAGTCGTGATTTAGAGCTTCTAAATTCATGCAATATTCGCGAAACCTTATTATTACAATTAGGGTTTCCACAAGCCTTTTCAACCCTTGTAGTTCTGGCTTTACTTTGACACTCTTTAGAGCAATATTGATTCCAGCCAAACTTTTTGGCTTCATTATATCTACCCCTTTCCCTAAAAAACTCTTTATTGCAAAATGCGCATTTTACTTTAACTAAATTCATAGATGGTTGACTCATTAAGTTAAATTTTATATTATAATATTGATAGAAGGTTGCTAGTAATATCTATACTTTAATACTAATATTATCATACAACTATGTCAAGAGACATTCCTTTAATAGGTGAAAATATAAAAAGATTCAGAAAAAAACTTGGAATTTCCCAAGATAAACTTTCCAAATTGGCTGATATTTCTCATAATACGATTATCAAAATTGAATCAGGCGGAATCAAAAATCCCACAATCAAAACAGCCAAAAAAATTGCTAAAGCTTTAAAAATCTCTTTAGATGAATTAATAGAGTGAAAAATTTGGGCCTGTGGTTTAATGGGAAAACGCTACATTCGCATTGTAGAAACGACGGTTCAAATCCGTCCGGGTCCACCATGAATTCTAAAAAATTGGGAATTTTAGGAGAAAAAATTGCTGAAAATTATTTAGAGAAAAAGGGATACCAAATCTTAGATAAAAATTATTCAAGCAAATTTATTTCTGGGCCAAAAAGGGGAGAGATTGATGTTGTTGCTAAAAAGTCTGATGTTATTAGTTTTGTCGAAGTTAAAACTTTAACTAATAATAGCGGAGAACGGTTCTCCGCAATTTCGCCAGAAGAAAAAGTTGATTTTCAGAAAAAGAGAAAAATAATCAAAATAGCTGAAAGTTGGCTAATGGAAAAGAAAATTCCTTTAGATAGTAAATGGCAAATTGATGTGATTTCTGTTAGAATAAATTTAGAAAATAAAAAAGCGAGAATTTTACACTTCAAAAATGTTTAATATTTTTTGGCTAATTTTTAGTTACCTTTTGGGTTCTTTTCCTTCTGGCTATTTAATTTCTAAGGCCTATGGCAAAGAAATTTTAAAGATTGGCTGGCGAAAGACCTCTGGTTCGAATGTTTTTAGAAATGTTGGTAAATTAGCTGGAACATTGACTGGAATTTTAGATTTAGCTAAAGGTTTTCTGGCCGTTTTTTTTGCCAAAAAATTTGGCTTTTCAAATCAAATTCAGATTCTTTCTGGAGTAGCAGCAGTTACTGGCCATAACTGGTCAATCTTTATTAAATTTGCTGGTGGCCGGGGAATTGGAACTTCAATTGGGGCTTTTTTAGCTCTCGAACCAAAAATTCTAGCTTTTTCTTTAATCCCTTTTATTTTATTAGCCCTAATCTGGAATTCTTCAATCGCTACCCTTCTGTTTTTAATATCCGGAATTTTTATTTCAATTTATTACAATCAATTTCAAATAATCGGAATTTTTATAATTCTTTCTCTTTTTCCAATTTTGATAAAAAGACTAAGCCCGATAGTGGAGGTTTTTAGATCTGAGAAAAAATCGGAATTAATTAAAAATCGTCTAATTTTTGATGATGATACTCCAAAATTGGATTCGAGAATTAAAAAGATAATAAAGAGTTTTTAGAATAGTGTCCCATATCGGAAGGGGGTCGGGGAAATCCTTCGGTTTCCCCATATAGGAAAAGATTAAAAAGCAAGTTTTTACGAAGTAAAAACGAAGCTGAAGAAGAGAACGAAGTTCTCTTCGACTACCGAGGATGTTCAAAGAGATAAATCTCTTTTCACGCCTCACTGCGTTCGTCTTTTAAAGAGCGAGCCCGAAGCGAAGCTAGGCTGAGCGCTGGCACGAAGTGCCAGAGAGGGCGAGCGATATAACTTTGTAATAGCATGGATATAAAATCTTTTGTCTCATCTATTGCCCAAATTGCCGAGGAAAAAGGAATACCTTTTGAGAAGGTTATTGAATCTATTGAATCGGCCATTTCCGCTGCCTATAAAAAGGACTATGGGAAAAGGGGTCAAAAAATTGAGGCAAAGCTTGATCTTCAATCAGGTGAAGTTAAATTTTGGCAAGTGAAATTAGTTGTTGATGAAGAAATGATTTATTCAGAAGAGGAATTAGAAAAACTTAAAAAAGAAAAGAAAAAAGTTGCCGACCTTATCGAGCCTCGCCCTTCAGGGCGGGAGGAAGAGGAAAAAAAGATTATTTTCAATCCTGAAAGACATATTTTGATAGAGGAAGCTAAAAAAGTTGAGCCAAAAATAAAAGTTGGTGAGGAATTAAAAACACCCTTACCCACTCAAAAAGATTATGGCCGAATTGCCGCCCAGACAGCCAAACAGGTAATTTTGCAAAAATTTAGGGAGGCAGAAAAAGAGGCAATACTTTCTGAATACAAGTCAAAGGAAGGGGAAATAATTTCCGGAATTGTCCAGAGAATCGAAGGTAAAAATATTATTTTTGACATTGGCAAAACCCTTGGAATTTTAACAAGAGAAGAGCAAGTTCCTGGTGAGTTTTACCGACCTGGCCAGAGATTAAAACTTTTTGTCTTAAAAGTCGAAGAAACCCCAAAAGGACCGATGGTTTTTCTTTCCCGAGTTTATCCAAAATTGATTTCAAAACTTTTTGAATTAGAAGTTCCGGAAGTCTCGGCTAGCCAGATTTTAATAAAATCAATTGCCAGAGAACCAGGCTCAAGGACAAAAATTGCTGTTCAATCAAAAGTTGAAGGTTTAGATCCAATTGGCAGTATGGTCGGTCAGAGAGGAACAAGGGTGATTGCCGTAATCAATGAATTGGGAGGGGAAAAGATTGATATTATTGAATATTCTGATGATCCAGAAAAATTTATTGCCAATTCCCTCTCCCCAGCCAAGGTTTTAGAAGTTAAAATTTTGCCAAAAAATAAGGCTTTGGTTTTGGTTCCTGAAGATCAGTTGTCATTAGCCATTGGCAAAGATGGCCAGAATGTCAGATTGGCTGCTAAATTAACTGGCTGGAAAATTGATGTTAGAAGCCCGGAAGAAAAAGAACCCGAAGAAAAGGAAACTAAGAAGGTCGACTCAAAATAATCTTAATAGTTTTTAATATTATGATTAACTTATTTAAAGACCTGCAAGCTGGCAAAAAGCCACCAGAAGAAATTAATGTCGTGATAGAGATCCCGAAAGGTAACAGTAATAAATATGAATATAACGAAGAAAAGGGCTATTTTGAGCTGGACAGAGCTTTGTATTCTCCTTTGTTTTTTCCTTTTGAATATGGTTTTATTCCCCAGACCGCTTCTGAAGATGGTGATTCTTTGGATGTAATTCTTTTAACCAGTTTTCCAAGTTTCCCTGGTTGTCTAATTTCAGCCAGACCGATTGGGGTTCTTTTAATGAGAGATGAGAAAGGAGTAGATAATAAAATTGTCGCAGTTCCTCAAGAAAAAATTGACCCTCGTTTTAAAGAAATTCAAGAGATAGAAGATATAGGTTCTCATCTCAGGCAAGAAATTGAACTTTTTTTTGCAGATTACAAAAAACTTGAAAAAGAAAAATATAAATTTGTCAAAATATTAGGCTGGAAAGATAAAGACAAGGCAAAGCAAATTATCAAAAAGGCAATTGAGAGATATAAGTCAAAAAGGCGATTAAGATAAGTTGCAACCCAGTTTTAGTAAGTTAGGATTATGAAAACCGAAATTAAAAAATTACCAAAATCTCAGATTGAAATTTTAATCTCGGTTCCGACTGAAGAATTTCAAAATTTCCTTAACCAGGCAGCCCTAAGTTTAAGTAAAGATTTGGCGGTCGAAGGCTTTCGTAAAGGAAAGGTTCCAAAAGAAATAGCCTTTCGAACAATTAGTCAAGAAAAAATTTTTAAGGAAGCAGTAGAAATAGCAATTAGGGAAAATTATTTAAAAGTAATTTCGGAAAACAGAATTGAACCAATATCCCAGCCAAAAATCGAAATTTTACCATCGAGAGAAGAATTAATTTTTAAGACGGTAATTTCAGTTTTACCCGAGGTAACTTTACCCGATTATAAAAAAATTGCCCCAGAAATAAAAAGGCGAGAAATTTTAGTTCAGGAGGGAGAAATTGAAGAAAACTTAATTTGGCTCCAGAGGTCCAGGGCAAAATTTATTTTTGAAAATCGACCAGCCAAAAAGGGAGATTTTGTTGAAATTGAGTTTCAGTCCCCTCAAAACGAAGGGGGTCAAAAAAGAAAAGATAGCTTTATTTTAGGTCAAGGCTATTTAATTCCTGGTTTTGAGGAGAATTTAGAGGGGATGACTCCAGGCCAAGAAAAAGAATTTTCTCTAAGATTTCCCGAAAGCCATTTTCAAAAGGATTTAGCCGGTAAGTTAGTTAATTTTAAGGCTAAAATGAATTCAGTTCAAAAAGTTGAATTGCCAGAAATAAATGATCAATGGGCCAAAAGTCTTGGGAAATTTGAAAATTTGGTTAGTCTTAAAGCAAGTGTTAGGGAGGGATTGATGGCTGAAAAGGAAATGGCTGAAAACCAAAGGGTTCGCCAGGAGATTCTGGCTAAAATTACTGCCGGCTCTTCTTTGGAAATTCCCGAAATTTTAATTGAGACAGAAAAAAATCGCTTGTTAGAAGATTTAAAAAAAAGAGTCTTTGAGATTTTGAAGATTTCTTTTAATGATTATTTGAATAAAATCAAAAAATCGGAAGAAGAAATTAAAAATTCTCTTTCTTCTCAGGCTGAAACAGAAATTAAAAAATCTCTGATTTTGCGAGAAATTTCAAAAAGAGAAAAAATTGAGGTTTCTGAAGAGGAGGTTAAAAATCAAATAAATCAGTTTTTCAAAAACTATCCAGCTGAGCGAGTTAGAGAACTTGACTTAGAAAAATTAAAAAGTTATTATGAAGAAGCAATTAGAAATGAGAAAGCTCTTAAGTTCTTAGAGGGTTTAGCCACTAGGGATTAGCCAATAGTGATTTTTATTCACTAAACCCCTATTGGCTAGTGGCTATTGCCTAACTTTATGAATTTGATTCCAACCGTTATTGAAAAAACTCAATATGGAGAAAGGGCCTATGATATCTATTCTCGGCTTTTGAAAGAAAGGATTATCTTTTTGGCAGGAATCATCACTGATGCCTTAGCCAATTCAGTCATTGCCCAGATGTTATTTTTGGCCAGCAAGGATCCAAATAAAGAAATTCAGCTTTACATTAATTCTCCTGGTGGTTCGGTTACAGCTGGTTTAGCAATTTACGATACAATGCAATATGTCAAATCTCCAATTTCAACTGTCTGTATTGGCTTAGCTGGTTCAATGGCAGCTACTCTGTTAGCCGCTGGAACAAAAGGAAGAAGATTTTGCCTACCAAATGCTGAAATTTTACTCCATCAGGTGATGGGAGGAGTAACTGGTGAGGCAGTGGAAATTGAAATTACGGCAAAGCAAATCGTCAAAATCAAAGATAAATTGAATAGGATCTTAGCAAAACACACCAATCAACCTTTAGAAAGGGTTGAAAAAGACACCGACAGAGATTTTTATTTATCAGCCCCGGAGGCAAAAGAATACGGAATTATTGATGAGGTGATAAAAACAAAAGAGTAAATTATGAAAATTTTGAAAAATCAAGGTCGAATTTTTAAAAGGCAACTTTTAGGTTGCTTTTTTATTTTTAAATTTTGTTAAAATAAACTAACATGCTCGAAAAATTAACCAAAACTCAACAAAACATTTTAGAAGTAATTTTGATTTTAATTATCATTGGGATAATTATTTTTTGGATAAATTTCTGGTGGACTTTGAAAAAGGCAACCCTTTTACCCCCAATAATTAAAGAAAAACCAGTAGAAATTTCTGAACCCTTAAAACCGGGAGAAGTTGGTGAGATTACTGAAGAAGAGGCAGAGGAAAAAGGAATTTCACCTTTACCTGAATTATTATTTAATACTTCTGGTACTATCATGGAAGTTAAGAGTGATCGCCTAATTGTTCAGGGCTCAGGAACAAATTTTGCTGATCAGAGATCAAGGGAATTAATCTTGATTTTCACCTCTTCAACCATTACTTTTCAGCCAGGCCTGAAAATTAAATATCAGGGATTAGAAGGTCTAAAGTATTTAAAACTGGGGATGCAAATTTTAATCGAAGGAAATGAAAATATTAGAGGGAAAGCTGAATTTGAAGCAAGATACATTCATATTTTGTAAAAGATTAATTTAAAATAAAAAATTTTAGTAATTAAATAGTAAGCTTCTTATTTAATTAAGTTTAGGTAAGAAGTTAAACTATTTAATTTAAAAACATGACCAAAATAAAATCACTTGCCCTAATTTTAGGGGTCTTAATTATGAGTTTTTTGATTGGTTATTTAGTTTTAGCCCAGACTTGGAGTGACGCACCTGAAGCTCCTCCTGGCTGTCCTGCTGGATACCCTGGTTGTGACGCTCCTTTAAATGTTGGACCCTCAAATCAGACAAAAAGTGGAGCATTAACTATCGGTGGCGGAGTGACCGCTCCGTCATTTTATGATTCAGCCGGCACTTATTTTGTTGACCCTGCCGGTCAAGCTGTTACAAACTATTCAGCTATTCTTGCTGGCAACGTCGGCATCGGGATAGTGAAACCACAATGGAAATTACATGTTAGTTCTTCAAGTGAAACTGTTGGGTTGATAGAAAGCACTGGTGTGAACTCATATCCCAATTTACGGATTAAAAATGATGCGCAGACTTGGTATTTTTACAACGATGGCACCCAATCTGGCACATCTGCTGATATGTTTGGTATTCATGATGGAACCGCTTACAGGTTGGCAATACTAACAAATGGCAACGTCGGCATCGGGACAACGAGTCCAGCAAGGAGATTACATGTTTACGAAAGTGGGGATGCATCGAAAGGCATCTATATTCAAAATCCAAACACAGGAACATCTGCACAGGCTACCTTAGCACTAGAGTCCAACGCTGGGGATGGTTATGTGACATTGATAGGTTCGAGTTTTGCTACGGGGTGGGGCTCTCATTTCGCTGATAGATTACTTTTATTTGGGGGTAGCGGTGCTTCTGGTGTTGATATGGTGAGTGAAGCAGGCGATTTAAGATTCTATTCAGGAGGTTATGCGACAGGTAATGAAAGAATGCGTATTTTAAGCGGTGGCAACGTCGGCATCGGGACGCCGGGACCAAGCGAGAAATTGGATGTTAAAGGTGATATTAGATTTACAGGTGATGATGGCTGGGATGGAGGTGGAGATACTGCCCAATTAATAATTGGAGACACAAACAGGGTAATAAAAGGTATTTGGGGAAGCGGATTCGGTTTAGAAACACCAATAAATGTTCCTATATGGATAACAACAAATAATGTTGAACGCATGAGGATAACAGGAGATGGCAACGTCGGCATCGGGACGACAGGGCCAGGATATAAATTAGACGTTGCTGGTAAGGCCAATGCCACCGAGTTATGTATTAATGGCGTTTGTCAATTTTCTTGGCCAGTAGGTGGAGGAGGCACTGTAACAAGTATTACATTCAATTCTCCATTAACAGGCGGTACAATAACTACTAGTGGAACTGTGGGAATAACACAAGCAAGCTCTACCGCTAATGGTTATCTATCCAGTACTGATTGGAATACTTTCAATAACAAGTTGTCAACAACAAGCGATTATGGGAGATCAGGTGTTTCAACAACACTTTATGAGGGAGCAACTGCTTTAAGTAGTAAATATTTAGGTATATCAGCGAGAGCAGCTGATTCAGATAAATTAGATAATTATCATGCAACTACAAGTGGTACTGATACAACAAACATTCCTGTTATCAGCTCTTCAGTTACATATTCGAATTTGAGGGCTGGTTATGCTAGCAGTGCTGGAAATGCAGACACTGTAGATAATTATCATGCAACTACAAGTGGTACTGATACAACAAACATTCCTGTTATCAGCTCTTCAGTTACATATTCGAATTTGAGGGCTGGTTATGCTAGCAGTGCTGGAAATGCAGACACTGTAGATAATTATCATGCAAGCGATTTTGCTAGATTTTCTACATCTTGTGATGCTACTAATGCAGGAACATTTCGTTATACCAAAACTTGTGTCTCTACAAACTTTATAGCATCTATTTTACAGGTTTGTATGCAGTTTGGTTCTACTAGTTATCAATGGTATACAATCAAACAATCTGATTCATGGTTTTATTCGTTATGTCCGTAGAAAAAAGTTCAATCCAAAGTGGTTCGGGTATATCTAGTGCTTTTTGCATATCAGCGGTAGACCGTTAAAACAATAGATTGAAAGAATCATCTTAAAATGAAAATAATTTATATTTTCCATCTCAAGATAGCAGCTATTCCTCCTAATTGATATTGCTCGCCTTCTCTTGTATCCCTAGAAATAATTTCCAAGAAAGTGTAAGCTTTTTACCTTCAAAAAATCAGAAAAAATGGTGTCAACTCTATTTTTCTTTAACAATTTTGGTTTTTAGCGATTTTTCGCTAAAGGGAAAATATGTATCTTTCTGTTCTTAGTAGAAAACAAAGAGAATTATTGAAAAAGTTAGGATTTCTGAAAAAATACGGGTTTTATCTTGCAGGTGGCACCGCCCTAACTCTCCAAATTAAACATAGAACTTCCTTAGATCTCGATTTTTATACTGAAAAGAAATTCGATAATAGAAAACTACATGAATTGTTAGAGAGGAAACTCGAGAAAGTTATCCTTTTAGGAAAAGCTGAAGATACTCTAATTGTTAAAATTGATGAGGTAGTAGTAAGTTTTTTCCGATATCCATACCATTTAATTTCTCCGTTGATTGAGGTTGAAAATTTCCCGCCAATGGCTTCAAAAGAAGACATTGCGGCAATGAAAGTTATTGCTATTTCTGATCGAGGGATAAAAAGAGATTTTATCGATGTCTACTTTTTACTAAAAGAATTCTCATTGAAAGAAATTTTTGATTTTATTAAAAAGAAATACCCCAATTTTAATATCTATGTTGGTCTAAGAGGTTTAACTTATTTTGTCGATGCTGAAAAGAAACAAAAGAGAAGATTATATTTAACTCATTTTGTTTCTTGGAGCAAAATTAAAAAATTCCTAATTGCAAAAGTAAGAGAATATCAAAAAGAATGGCTAAAGTAAAAACAAAAATTCCTCAAAAAATGAAATGGTTGTTTTGGTCATATGATATCAAGAGTTTAGATTTGGAAAAAGATAAGGATTACATTATCGCTCAGGTATTAAATTATGGCACTTGGGAAGATTTGAAATGGCTTTACAAACTTTATTCTAGAAAAGATATTAAAAAAGTGGTAAAAAATCCTCCTCGAGGAGTTTGGTTCAAAAAAGTCCTTAATTTCTGGACTACAATTCTTAATATCAAAATTAAAAAAGAAGTCCAGGAAAAAGCTATTTTTAGATAAGATGAAAAAATAAAAAGGCTTTTCTCAAACTTGATGGCTTAAGAAAAAATACCAAATAAATCTATGTCTAAAAAAATTTTCATCTTTTTACCCAGTAGTACAACCTCTTTACTACCAAGTAATAAATGATCTTATGTATTGGATCTATGTTTTAGAAAATTCTCAAAATAAGAGACGCTATATTGGCTACACAAAAGACCTAAGAAAGAGGTTAAAAGAACATAAAGAAAGGGAGGTATTCTCAACAAAATTTTGGAGAAATTTTAAAATTTTATACGTAGAAGGTTGTTTGGATCAAGAAGATGCTGCAAGAAGAGAAAAATATCTGAAAACTACTGGGGGTCGACGATTTTTAGCCAAAAGACTTCGTCAATATTATGCCAGCTAAAATTATCCAAAACAAAAAATTCAAAGTTGTACTACCGGGTTTAATAATTTTTCTGATAGTTTTTAGTTTTTTTTATTTTAAAGGAGCTCAAGAAGTTCAAGCTGTAACCCAAACAAGATTTTTCCGTCGAGATACTGAAACAGTCGGTGGAGTTACCTACCTGAGG
>Ga0315312_1002443_pt1 | contig 12911 bp, 11 predicted proteins | sample TDP7_MG_FD_203629 | JGI IMG/M metagenome (GOLD analysis project Ga0315312, IMG submission 203629) | Freshwater sediment microbial communities from Lake Towuti, South Sulawesi, Indonesia - TDP7 | ecosystem: Environmental > Aquatic > Freshwater > Lake > Sediment | place: Indonesia: South Sulawesi... | reverse complement strand
CCGACTTCGGCGGGGGCTGGTGCAGGTCTATACCGGGGAGGGCAAGGGCAAGACGACCGCCGCGCTGGGGCTGGCGATGCGCGCGGTGGGACACGGTCTGCGGGTCTGCTTCATCCAGTTCTTGAAAGGAGATTGGGACTCGGGCGAGAGAAAGGCGGCCGCTCGCTTGTCGCCCGAGCTGGAGATTCACGCCTTCGCCGCGCCCCAGTGGGGTGACCGCAGCCAGGCCACCAAGGACACTCCCTGGTGGCAGCTCCCTCCCTCGCAGGAGGATCGCAGGCAGGCGCAGGAAGGGATGCTCTTTGCCCGCAGGGCGGTCAGCGGCGCCGGATATGATGTTGTAGTGCTCGACGAGATCATCGCCGCGCTGAATCTGCAGTTGGTCTCCCTGGAGGAGGTGATGAGCCTCATCTGCGCTAAGCCGACCGGCGTGGAGCTCGTGCTGACCGGCCGGGAGGCTCCTGATGAGATCATCAAGGCTGCCGATCTGGTGACGGAGATGGAGGCGGTGAAGCATCCCTACCAGCGCGGCATGAAAGCGCGCAAGGGAATAGAATACTAAATGGGGGCGAAGATGACCCGCGACGAACTCGCTCAAGCGATTAAGGAAGCCGCCTACCTGGAAGGCGACTTCGTGCTCAGCTCGGGAAAACGGAGCAAGTACTACCTCGATAAGTGGCGGTTCGAGACCAACCCGCCACTGCTGCGGGAGATCGCCAAGGCGCTGGCCGCGCTGCTCCCCTGCCCGCCGCCGGATAGGCTCGCCGGTGTGGAGCTGGGAGGCGTTCCCTTGGTGGCCGCGCTGGCGCTTGAAACCGGCATTCCCTACCTGATAGTGAGGCGGGAAGCCAAAGGCTACGGCACCGCGAAGGAGATCGAGGGGGAGATGGCCCCGGGCCAGCGGGTGGTGCTGGTGGAAGATGTGCTCACCACCGCCTCCCAGGCGATCTCCGCGGCGCGGCGGCTCACCGAACTGGGGCTGCATGTCGCGCGCGTGATTTATGTCATAGATCGGGAAGAGGGCGCAGAGGCCAACCTGCGAAAGGCCGGCTTCCAGCCCACCATGCTCTTCCGCAAGTCGGACCTGGGCATCTCATAGCTCCCAGCTTACCCCACCTGGCCCAGGCAGAGGGGCACAGACCGCCAGCAGTTCGATTCCAAACGCTCAACAAAGTGGCGTGTATGATTCAGACATGCAAGTGTATCCACTTAGGCATAACGGAGCCCTATCTTCAGGTGAAATTGCGGCCTTTCTTTGGCTGCAAGAACTTGACCATTTCGGCCAGAAATGGTATATGTAAATGGTCCGAAAAAGCTCGCTGCAGGCTGACATTTTCCGGTCTCGCTGAAACCCGTCGGGAGATCCAAGTGGGCGAGGGGCCTCGCCTTCCGAACACTCGCTTGAGCGGGGTAGTAAGGAGTCCAACTTGGCCAGAAACAGCAAATCAGCAAACACAGACTACAAAGCCAAACATATCCAGATTCTCAAGGGGCTGGAGGCGGTGCGCCGCCGGCCGGCGATGTACATCGGAAGCACCGGACCCCGGGGTCTGCACCACCTCTTTGTCGAAGTTGTGGACAATTGCGTGGATGAAGTGTTGGCCGGACGCGCCACGCAGATCGAGTGTGTGCTCCACAAGGACGATTCCATCTCCGTAGCAGATAACGGCAGCGGCATCCCTGTGGACCTCCACCCGGAAGCAAAGCGCCCTGGTGTGGAGGTGGCGATGACCATGCTGCACGCGGGAAGCAAGTTCACCGCTGGAGTGTACAAGGTCTCCGGCGGCCTCCACGGGGTAGGCGTCTCCGTGGTCTGCGCGCTTGCGGAATGGCTGGAGGTGGAGGTCCACCGGGATGGCAAGATCTATCGCCAGCGCTTCGCGCGCGGCAAGCGCGCAACCGAGCTAAAGGTCGTCGGGAAGACCAAGAAGACCGGAACCAAGGTCACCTACCGCCCCGATCCGGAGATCTTCCCCTCCATCGAGCACGAGCCGGAGCGCCTTACCCACCGTCTGGAGGAGCTCTCTTACCTCAACCGCGGAGTCAAGATCACCTTCGCCAACGAGAAGACCGGCGAGAGTCTGGTCTTCCAGCAGAAGCAGGGAATCCAGGCCTATGTCGAGCACCTCAACCGCACCCGCGAGCCCATCCACCGCGCTATCCACTTCGCGCGCACCCGCGACGACACAGAGGCGGAGATCGCGCTCCAGTACAACAGCGGCTATCTGGAGCACATCCTCTCCTATGCGAACAACATCCACACTGCGGAGGGTGGCACTCACGTCTCGGGGTTCAAGACTGCGCTCACGCGGGCGATCAACCAGTACGCGCGGAAGGCGAATCTGCTGAAGGAGAAGGACAGCAACTTCGGCGGAGAGGATGTGCGGGAGGGGCTCACCGCGGTGATCAGCATCAAGCTACTCCACCCTCAGTTCGAGGGCCAGACCAAGACCAAGCTGGGAAACAGCGAGGTCGAGGGCCTGATCAACTCCATCGTGGGAGAGGCGCTGAGCGAATACCTGGAGGAGCACCCATCGGTCGCTCGCAAGATCGTCGAGAAGTCAATTACCGCTTCCCGGGCACGAGAGGCGGCCCGGCGGGCCGCGGAGCTGGTGAAGCGCAAGGGCGCGCTGGAGAACGCCCATCTCCCCGGCGCTCTCTGGGACTGCCAGGAGCGGGACCCGTCGCAGTGCGAGCTGTTCATCGTGGAGGGCAAATCCGCCGCCGGCAACGCCAAGCAGGGCCGCGACAGCCGCTACCAGGCGATCCTGCCGCTGCGCGGGGTAGTGCTGAACGTGGAGCGTGCGCGCTTCGACAGGATGCTGCAGAACCAGGAGATCGCGACACTCATCCAGGCGCTCGGCACTGGGGTAACCGAGCACGGAGGAAATGGAAACGAGAACGGGGAGAACGGCTCCCGCGAGCAGGCGCGCAGCTACTTCGACCTCTCCAAGCTCCGCTACCACAAGATCATCATCATGGCCGACGCCGATGTGGATGGCGCGCATATCCGCACCCTGCTGCTCACCTTCTTCTTCCGCCACATGCGCGACCTGATCGAGAAGGGGCACCTCTACATCGCCCAGCCGCCGCTCTACGGAGTGCGCAGCGGCCAGCAGATCAGCTATGCCCACAGTGACGAGGAGCTGGAGCAGACCCTCAAGACCGTCAAGGCCAAGAATCCGCAGGTCCAGCGCTACAAGGGTCTGGGAGAGATGAACGCCGACCAGCTCGCGGAGACCACCATGGACCCGGAGAAGCGCCGCATCAGCCGGGTGACGATGGAGGACGCCGAGGCCGCGGACCTCGTCTTTTCCATCCTCATGGGCGACAACGTCGAGCCCCGCAAGGAGTTCATCGTCAAGTACGCCAGGCAGGTGCGGGACCTGGATCTGGTAGGGGCGTAGGCGCGACTGGTGGCGAGGCATGGCTGATGACATCCCGGGAGGTGATCCGGACGCTTGAGCGCCTCGGGTTTGTCGTGCGACGGCAAGTGGGAAGCCATGTGCGTCTGGTGCACCCTGGGCGCGCTGATACACATGTTACCATCAGCGTGCACGCTGGCCGCGACCTGTCGGCTGGGAACCTGGCGAGCATACTGAGGCAGGCAGGCGTGACGCGAGCAGAGTTCGAGCAAGCACGGAGAGGCCGCGTATGAGAACGTTCAAGGTTGTTGTTGAGGAGGACCCGGAGGGCAAGTGGACCCTTACGGTGCCAGCGTTGCCCGGATATGTGGCGTGCGGCGACAGTGAGGAAGAGGTGCTGGCGCTAGCGCGAGAGGGGATCCCCTTCCACCTGGAATCCCTTCAGGAGGAGGGGCGGGCACTGCCCGATGGGGAGGTGCAGGCGAAGGTGATCTCGTTGGAGGTCGCCGCCTGAGCCCCGCAAGGACCTCATCGTCAAGTACGCCAGGCAGGTGCGGGACCTGGATCTGGTGGGGGCGTAGCGGCGAACGACATTATCCGCCGATGACCCCGCCTTCGCCAAGCCTCCTTTGCCAAAGGCTTCGGAGCCTGAAGACTACGGCGGGCAGGCGCAGATGAGAATTGTAGGGCGGGCGTTCCCTTCGACTGCGCTCAGGGCAGGCCTACGCCCGCCGGCCGGATGTTATGTTGTCATTCTGAGCGAGTGCGGAGCGCGAAGAATCCCGTCGTTTGTTGCTGCAACAGACACAACGGCGTGATCCTTCCCCTTCGCTGCGCTCAGGGTCAGGATGACACGAACATGCGAGGGCGGAGTTCGTAGGACAGGAGCTTGCTCCTGTCTCATGGAGAGACCTGGCAGGACCAAGGTCCTTGCCCTACGGGTTTACAGAACGGTCGGCGGCAATGCCTTCGGCATGGCCGCCCTACAGAACGACAACGGCCGGCGGGCGTGGGAACGCCCGCCCTACAACCCAATGAGCAGAGAAGAGAGACATGGCTGAACCCAAGAGAGCACTCAGAGTAAGTGAGATTGATATCGAAGACGAGATGCGCGAGTCGTTCATGACGTTCGCCATGAGCGTGATCATCGCGCGCGCCTTGCCGGATGTGCGGGATGGGCTGAAGCCGGCGCAGCGGCGCATCCTCTACGCGATGCACGACCTGAACCTGGGGCCGGGGGCGCAGCACCGCAAGTGCGCGAAGATCGCAGGCGACACGACGGGAAACTACCATCCGCATGGTCAGGAAGTCGTCTATCCCACCCTCGCCAGGCTGGCGCAGGACTGGAACATGCGCTACCCGCTGGTGGACGGCCACGGGAACTTCGGCTCGATAGACGGCGATCCTCCGGCGGCGATGCGGTACACCGAGGCCCGCATGTCGGCCTATGGGGCCGAGATGCTCGCCGACATCGAGCGGGACACCGTGGACTTCGTCCCCAACTACGACCAGACCCGCCAGGAGCCAACCGTGCTGCCGGGCCGCTTCCCGAACCTGCTCTGCAACGGCGGCTCCGGCATCGCGGTGGGCATGGCCACCAACCTCCCGCCCCATAACTTGGGGGAAGTGGTGGACGCCTGCGCGCTGCTGATCGAAAACCCCGAAGCCAGCCTCAAGGAGATCATGAGGGCCCTGCCTGGCCCCGACTTTCCCACGGGCGGCCGCATCCTCGGCCTCTCGGGCATCCGACAGGCCTATGAGACCGGCCGGGGATCCATCACCATGGAGGCGCGCTACTCCATCGAGCCGATGGAGGGCGGCAAGCACGCCATCCTCATCACCGAGCTTCCCTACCAGGTGAACAAGGCCCAGCTTGTGGAGCAGATCGCCGCGCTGGTGACCAGCAAGAAGCTCCCGGGAGTGGCCGGGCTGCGGGATGAGTCAGACCGCAAGGGCATGCGCGTGGTGATCGAGCTCAGGCGAGACGCAAACCCGAACGTGGTGCTGAACTATCTCTGCAAGCACACCCGCATGCGCGCCAGCTTCCCCGTGAACGCGGTCGTGCTCATCCCCGAATACTCCGCCCAGAAGCTAGGCGAGCAGGTCCCACTGGTCCCCCGCACCTTCGGCATCGGCCGACTGATCACCCTCTTCCTCGATCATCGCCGGGAAGTCGTCGTGCTGCGCTGCCAGCACGAGCTCCAACGCGCGCAGGCCCGCGCCCATATCCTCGAGGGTTATCGCATCGCCCTCAAGAACCTCGACGCCATCATCCAGATCATCCGCCAGGCGGCCGGGCCGCCGGAGGCGCGTGAGCAACTGATCAAACGCTTCAAGCTCTCGGAGCGCCAGGCCCAGGCCATCCTCGAGCTCATGCTCCAGCGGCTCACCAGCCTGGAGCGCAAGAGGATCGAGGACGAATACCGCGAGGTCATCCAGACCATCGGCCAGCTCGAGGATACCCTTGGCAAGCGCTTGGCCGAACTGGTGGAAAGCGAGGACCGCCTCCCGGCCACGCGCGACTGGCTGCGCCAGCACCCCTGGCAGCCGCGCAAGGTGATGCAGATCGTGAAACAGGAGCTGCTCGAGCTGAAGGAGAAGCGCGCCGAAGCGCGCCGCACCGAGATCCTCGCCCGGGAGGCCGAAGAGATCAGCGTCGAGGACCTGATCGCCGAAGAGGACATGGTCATCACCATGACGCGCGACGGCTACATCAAGCGCCTCCCCGTCGCCACCTACCGCACCCAGAGCCGCGGCGGCAAGGGCGTCACCGGGCTCACCCGCAAGGAGGAGGACGTGGTGGAGCACCTCTTCGTGGCCAGCACCCACACCACCATGCTTTTCTTCACCAACCAAGGGAAAGTCTATCGCCTGCGCGCGCACGAGATCCCCCTCGCCAGCCGGCAGGCCCGCGGCACCGCGGTGATCAACCTCATCCCACTCCAGCCGGAGGAGCGCGTCACCGTCGCCCGCGCCGTCCGCGACTTTCGCGACGACCGCTTCCTGTTCATGGCCACCCGGGGCGGAACCGTGAAGAAGACTCGCCTGAGCGAGTACGAGACCCGCCTCAAGGGCGGAATCATCGCTCTGCGCCTCCGCAAGGGCGATGCGCTGGAATGGGTCGCGGAGACCGACGGAAAGCGAGATATCATCCTCGCCACGGCCAAGGGCCAGTCCATCCGCTTCTCCGAGGAAGAGGTGCGGCCCATGGGTCGGGCCGCGGCAGGCGTCCGCGGCGTCCGCCTGCGCAGGGGCGATTCCGTGATCGGCATGGGGGTGGTGCGCGATGGCGCGGACCTGCTGGTCGCGTCGCAGCGCGGCTACGGCAAGCGCACCGCGCTCTCCGAGTATCGCTCCCAGAGCCGCGGCGGCATCGGCGTCAAGACCATGAACATCACCCCGCGCAACGGCCCCGTTGTTGGCATGCGCGTGGTGGAGGAGGACGATGACCTGCTGATCATCACCACCGCGGGCCAGATCATCCGCCAGCGCGTCGCCGATATCCGTCGCATCGGCCGCTCCACCCAGGGAGTGCGCCTCATCCGCCTCGAAGACGGCGACAAGGTCGCCAGCATCGCGCGCGTGGTGAGGCAGGAGGAGGAGTAGACCGCCGGTCGTCATGCTATAATGTGAGCATGAAGGTCCGGGAGCTGATACAGTTGCTGGAGCGGAATGGATGGCGGGTCGAGCGCACACGCGGAGATCATCGGCAGTTCGCCCACCCAGAGCGTCCCGGAGTCGTGACCGTGTCCGGCAACCTCGGACATGATGTTCCGCCAGGCACGCTGAACGCGATACTCAAAGCGGCTGGCCTCAAAGGAGAAGGCCCATGAGTTACCTGGTTGTGATAGAGCGGGGAGAAGACAGCTTTGGTGCCTACGTTCCCGATCTGCCGGGATGCGTCGCCGTCGGCAAGACCAGAGAAGAGGCCTTGCGTCTGGTGGAGGAGGCCATCGAGCTGCACCTAGAGGCGCTGAGGGAACAGGGGCTCGCGATCCCGGAGCCGCGCTCACAGGCGGAACTGGTTGGGACTGCAGGTGACAGCCCCTAGGTCGCGCTTCTGGCTTGTCGTGCACGCCTCCAAGCCGACTAGCATCGCGCGGGTGGTGAGGCAGGAGGAGGAGTAGCTGCTTGCCCTGCGAAGCGTTCAGGCTCCGAAGTCCGCCTCTGGCGGATGAAGGGGGTGGCGCATGAGTGAACGGGAGCGGAGAGCGCGCCACGTCTGGCTGCTGTGGATGGCGCGGGGGTTGGGATATGGGGCGCTCGGGCTGGTTGCCCTTGGCTTCCTCTTCTACCATCAGGGCCCTGGCTTCTTCTTGGTTGGAGTTGTCTTGGGGCTGGTCGCGTTGGTGATCGGTGTGCCGGCCGGCCTGCGAGTGAAGAAGCTGCAGGAAGAGGACGACGCGAGAGCGGGCGGCGCGGGAAGGGCCGCGGGCGGGTTCGCGTTGGGCTGCGCGACGCTGGTGGGGACGCTGTTGCTCCTGTCTTGGCTGCTCCCCTCCCATGTCTGGCCCGGCGGCCATGACAGAAGGCGGGCCTACAAGGCGTTCTGCCTGTTGAACGTGAAGCAAATCGCGCTCGCCTTGCAGTTGTACCTGGCGGACAACGGCGATGTCTTTCCGCCCGCCGCGGGTTGGTGTGAGTCGCTGGAGGAGTACACGCCCAACGAGCAGACGTTCCAGTGCCCCGAAGCCCGGGACCTGAGGTGCGGGTACGCCTATAATCGCGCGCTGAGTGGCGCGCGATTACGCGACCTCACCAATCCCCGGACGACGGTGGCGGTCTTCGAGAGCGGGGTCGGGTGGAACGCGGCGGGGGATGCGAGCATCCTGCCCGTCGCGCCGAGGCACTTGGAGGGGGACAACTACGGCTGCGCGGACGGCCGCGGGCTCTGGGTGAAGCGGGAGGAGCTGGCCCTCGGTGATGCCGAGATCGGCTGGTCAGTGCAGCCAGCAAGCTGAGAGGGGAGTTCCCAGGGCAGGAGCTTCGTCTCCCGCGTCAGAAACCAACCATCTGTCGAGGCTAACCTAACGTGCGCCGACCAGACGCCAGATCGCAGCGCGGCTTTCGCCCTCTGGAGCACACCGCGGACAGGAGCATCGAGGCCTGGGGCGCCAGCTTGCCAGATCTCTTCTGCGCCGCGGCCGAGGGCATGTTCAGCGCAAGCGCACATTGCTCGCCAGTCACCCCCCAGCAACAGTGGTCCGTTGAGGTCGAGGCCGACAGCCTGGAGGACCTCTTGCACGCTTGGCTGTCGGAGTTGCTGTGGCTCTCCGAGCGGGACGCGGCCGCGCTGTGCACCTTCGAGATGGTCCAGGTGGAGAGGACGGAGAGTGGGCTTTGGCGTGCCCGCGGCCTTGCTCGCGGCGGCCCGTTCTCCGAGGACTCCCCCCACACCGGCGCCCCAGTGAAGGCCGTCACCTACCATGACCTGCGCATCTGGCAGGACGGCGATACCTGGCGCGCCCACCTCGTCTTTGACGTTTAGCCCCCTGGAGGGCGGCCATGCGAGCGCGAGCGAGCATCGCCACCGCACCCCCACATACGTTTGATTGACTGGCGGACCCGGATGTGGTAGCTTGTAGGCAGGGAAAGGAGGTGGTGTCCTATGTTACATAGACCCGGAGGTGGCGCTTCCTGACGGAGGCCCACCCAATCTCAACCGGAGTAGGGTGACACCTCCTCGTTAGGATCGTCACCTGGCACAAGTTCGGGGTCCGCTGAGGCGGACCCCGATCTCTTTCCCTTGCCAAAACAGCTCGACCCGCTCGCCGAGGCGAGCGGGTCGGCACCTCGGGACTGGCCAGTCGCCGCACGTCCCTGGTATGGAAGCAGGTACATTATACCATACGCACATGCGCACGCCAGCGCTAGCCCTGCCCTTCTCGGTGGTTTCTCCCGCCCGAAGGACAGGAGGCAGGGCCTCTGCCGCAGAATTCGCTCTTGTCCCGAGCGTGGTCAGGCCGCTCCGCCTTGCCTCTCTTCGCCGGACCCGCACGCATGGAAGTGAGAAAGGATGATAGCGCAATGGACATTTCCCAGATGCCATACTCGCAGTCCCGCCAGGAGGAGTTGATCCTGCGCGACTATCTGGCCGCGCAGCGGACGGTCTTGGCCAACGACAGGACCGTGCTGGCGTTTCTAAGGACCACCCTGACCTTCTTGATAGGCGGCGTGTCCTTCATCCAGTTCTTCCATTCTCCCTTCGTGCGAGCGATGGGATGGACTTTCCTCCCTCTGGCGCTGATCGTATTGCTCATCGGGTTCGTGAAGTACGTGAGGATGAAGTCCGCGCTGGCGCGCATAACGAAACTTGGGGCCCACACGAGCCCTCCGGCTTTGCCAGAGCCTCCAGGGGCCGCTCGGGGTTAGCTGTGGCCGGGCACAAGCCCGACGACGAGCGTCCGCCGTCTTCGTGTCTTGGTGTTCTGGCCTTTGAAATGCCGAAACACCACAAACGCACATTCAGCCGTACGCCAGCCGCTTCCTCAGCAGCTCGTTAACCAACTGTGGATTGGCGCGGCCGGCAGTCTTCCTCATCACCTGCCCCAACAGGAACTTCAGCGCGCTCTCCTTACCCTTGCGGAAGTTCTCGACGGCATCCGGGTGCTCTCTCAGCACCTCGCCCACGATCGCGGCCAGCTCGTCTGCGTCGCTGATCTGAGATAGCCCGAGCTTCTCTACAACTGCCTTCGCCGATTCCCCGGACTCCACGATCCGGTCGAAGACCTGCCGCGCCGCCGGGCCGGTGATGGCCCCGCTCTCCACCATGCCGATCAGCTCGGCCAGCGCGGCGGGGCTCATCGCCATGCTTACGAGTTCGAGCCCACGCTCATTGATGTGATACAACAGCCGCCCGGTCAGCCAGTTCGCGGCGGCCTTTGGAGGCGCACCGGCCGCAACCGTGCCCTCGAAGAGGTCGGCAAGGGCTTTCTCTCCGGTGAGGATGCCCGCGTCATAGTCCGAGAGACCGTACTGCGAGATGAAACGGCTCCGGCGGGCCTCGGCCAGCTCGGGCAGCTCGGCCCGCACCTGGGCGATCCAGCTATCATCCGCCACCAGAGGGACCAGGTCTGGCTCCGGGAAGTAGCGATAGTCCATGGCCGTTTCCTTGGTGCGCATCGGCTCGGTCACGCCGCGCGCCTCGTCCCACAGCCGGGTCTCCTGGAGCAATCGTTCGCCAGCCTCCAGTGCCTGCGATTGGCGGCGGATCTCATAGCTGACCGCGCCGCTCACCGCGCGAAAGCTGTTCAGGTTCTTGATCTCGATCCGCGTTCCCAGCTCCGATGACCCCTCCGGCCGGAGCGATACGCTCGCCTCGAACCGCAGTTGCCCCTGCTCCATGCGGCACTCCGAAACTCCCAGATAGAGCAGCAGGTTTCTGATCGCATTCATGTAGGCTTCGACCTCGGCTACCGAGCGCATGTCCGGCTCGCTGACAATCTCCAGCAGCGGCACCCCGGAGCGGTTGAAGTCCACCAGCGAATGGCCGCGATCATCGCCGGGATGCAGCAGCTTCGCCGCGTCCTCCTCGATATGCACATCCGCAATCCCCACTCGCCTCGCTTCTCCGTCCACAGTCAGGTCCACATGACCCCTGCGGCCCAGAGGCGCGCGCTTCTGCGAGATCTGGAAGTTCTTGGGCAGGTCGGGGTAATAGTACCCCTTGCGCTCGAAGATGCTGGGGCGCACGATCTCGCAGTTCATGGCGAGGGCCACCCGCAGCGCATAATCCACCACCCGCCGATTCAAGGCCGGCAGCACCCCCGGAAATCCCAGGCAGACCGGACAGACCTGGCTGTTGGGCGGGGCCCCCACCGCCGTCGAGCACCCACAGAACACCTTGGTGCGCGTATTCAGCTCTGCATGTACCTCCAGCCCAATGTTGGGTTCGTGTCTCGCCAACTCTGCCTCCAAACAATCGCCTATTTGACCATCATTAGAGCCTATCCTAAAAACGGCTAATGTGTCATGCTGAGCGAAGCGAAGCATCTCAATTCTATGGTGCAAGCAGGCCGAGATTCTTCACTTCGTTCAGAATGACATTTTTGTTTGCGTACCAATTCTAGGATAGGCTCTTAGCTGAGCGCATCAGCTCCACCTCCACCGCCTCCACCACAGATCCCACCGGAGGGTGCGGCTTGCGCACCCGCACCGTCACCGCCTCCACCGCAAATTCCTTCACTATCACCTTCGCTATCCGATCCGCAAATGCTTCCAACAGCCGGTACGGCCCGGCCGCGTGCACCCGCCGCACTAGCTCGCACACCGCCGCGTAGTCCACCGTCGCCCCAAGCTCATCCCTCTCTCCCGCAGCCGATAGGTCCAGCGCCACCTCCACATCCACCTCAAAAGGACGGCCCACCGCTTGCTCGGCCGCGCTCACTCCATGATGCCCGTAAAGGATCATCCCCTGCACCCGGATCTTGTCTTGTGCCAAGGTTGCTCTCCTCTCACTCTTTCCTCGGTGTCGCCGAGCCTCCAAACCGCCGCACTCGCGCTTCGGTCACCAGCACCTCCACCGGCAGATCGCGCGGACCATGCGGCACTTCCGGCACCACCTGCACCTCCAGACCCAGCCCAACCCGCACCGGCCGGCTCAGCCGCGCCAGGAAGCGGTCGTAATATCCCCCTCCGTATCCGAGCCGATATCCATTCTCCCCCCACACGGCCGCCGGCACCACCACCACATCAATCTCCTCCAGGTCCACCACAGGGCAGTGCGCCTTCGGCTCCCGGATGTGGTGCGCGCCTGGCACCAGGTCCTCCCCCACCTCCCGAATCTCACAAGGAGTGAGCCCCCGGCTGCCGAGGTTCGCCCGCGGCGCAGCCACGCGCTTGCCCTCCGCCAATGCCCGCTGGATCATCACCACGGTCTCTATCTCGCTCCCGAACGAAACAAAGAACATGATCATCCGCGCCGCCGCCACCTCAGGAAGCCCAAAAAAGCGGGAACTCGCGGCCGCGCTGAGTCGTCTAATCTCCTGGGGCGAAAGCTTATTGCGGCGCGCCAGCACGGTCCGGCGCAGATGTGACTTGCATTTCATCGCTGTTTCACGCTATTCTAACCAACACCAGAGGGCTGTGTAAAGCCCTCGGGCGGCAAGAAGAGGCCCAGGAAATGGCATCCTCCCAGAGGATGACCGACCGGCCACGACGTAGTCTCTAACACAACGGGCCCCGCAGGGCCTGGGCACAGGAGGTCGCAGAGCGATGTCAGAGCGACGAGTTCCCGGATTGCGGTTTGCGGTCCTGCTTCCCATCTTAGCACTGGCCGCCGCGCTGCTGATGGTCGGCTGTGTGAAGAAAGAGTCGGCGGGTGCCGGCGGCCGACTTACCCTCGGGGGAGAGGAAGCCGGCGAGCTGGAAGAGGAGGAGGCCGCCCCCGGCGAGACTGCTGCGCCCGCGGCCCCCCGGCCGGCCGCCGAAGGCACCCCACCGGCAGTTGCGCCGGGCGGCATGGGTGCTGGCCCTGCCGGACCCGGCCCCACGCAGTTCGGAGCAGCTCGTTCCGCACGGGCCAGACAGGGGGCAGCAGCACCCATG
>Ga0315312_1002442_pt1 | contig 12911 bp, 5 predicted proteins | sample TDP7_MG_FD_203629 | JGI IMG/M metagenome (GOLD analysis project Ga0315312, IMG submission 203629) | Freshwater sediment microbial communities from Lake Towuti, South Sulawesi, Indonesia - TDP7 | ecosystem: Environmental > Aquatic > Freshwater > Lake > Sediment | place: Indonesia: South Sulawesi... | reverse complement strand
ACGCATAAAAAAGATATTCTGTGTTTAATAGTTATCTTTTCAGTGGCAAGTCTTTTCCTTTTTTATCAGATTCCAGAAGATTTTGGAGATGACTGTATAACAAGCGGCACCATCGCTACGCTCATTAATAAAGCACATGAATCAAATACTCCTATTTCGAAGCTGTTTGAGAATCTTGCTTCTAGTAGCGAAAATAGATTAATGACTCCCTATGAGTATGAAAAAATGTGTTTTGCTACACCACTTTGGCATCTTTTACTTTCCGTTACGTATTTATTTTTCGGGATTTCCGTATTTAGTACACTTGTTTTATCATCAGTCATTGGATTATTAGCCGTTATTTTGGTCTACTTTTTAGGGAAAGAAATGTATGGTCGAATGGCAGGCTTTTTATCTGCAATACTGCTCTCTAGTTCACTGCTCTTTATTTTTCATATACGATCAGGTTCAGGTTTTATCACGCTGATTCCGTTAACAGTTCTATCAGCCATTTACTTTTTTTATGTTGCCCATAAACGAATGAATAGGCGATTTCTTTGGATTTCAGGAATTGCCATGAGTATTACCTTTTTCGATGGTTATTCACCTGTTTTCTTATTGATACCTATTTTGCCTGTTTTTATCATTTGGAATATAAATTTTAGATCTCTAACCCGAAAAAGAACAAACCTTTATGCTGAAACTAAACATCCCTCTATAAAGGATTATCTGCTTACACTTAAGAAAAATCTTTTTTGCAATCTCTTTGGCATAAAGGATTATTTACTCACTGTAGTAATTATTGTTGGAACCTTCTTTTTGTTAACAGTTGGATATGATCTCTATCTCAGAGCGCCCACATTTACAACATTTTCCCACATATACACTATGCGGGTGCAACAACAATCCCTTTTAGCTCTCCCTTCTAGTTTTGATTTAACAATCGTATTGACTAGTAATATTAAAAAATTCTTTGAAGACATGTTTATTGCAATCAATCCCGTGGATTCATTGTATGGGACGCACACACAACATTTTTTGCCAGGTGCACCCTATATTTTTCCATTTGTATCTACATTTTTCTTTGTAGGTTTGGTGCTTTCAATAAAACGACGAGCCGTTGCCGACAAAATGTGCTTAATTTGGTGGTTAATATCTCTTTTCACATTTACAATCCTTTCTGGTGCCATTGGCAGAGCTGTAATTGTCATGGTTCCTGTTATTTATATCATTGCTGCGAAAGCGATGGTGGATATCACTCAATTGTTTAAAGGCAGTTTATCATTTTCACACATCTCTAAGAAATGGATCGTTGTATTACTTCTTTTTTTCGGGGTACTTCTTACTTCTTATGTTTCGTATCAAGATGTTTTTCATACATACTATGGTCAACAAAATGGCAGAATTCCGAGATATTATGGCATGTCTGAAGTCTACGGATACATCATGGCTAACTCTAAACCCGGAGGCAGTCAAATTGTACTAGGTGATCCGATATTGCTACCTTATGATGCTTTCGTCTTTTATACCAAAGGGCAGTATCCTGTCCTCTATTGGCAGGAGTCTATTGGCCCGCTGAAATACAAACTAATAAGAAATATGTTATCTCTTGATGAATGGGAAAAAAACGTCTTGTATAATAAGAGTGACATATTTTATGTTTTTGGGCTAGGCGGTAGATATTGTGAAATGCCTGGTCAGAATTTATTTCTGGGAATGGATGAATCAGTCTCCTGGTTGGGTGCGGCGTCTATCATCCAACCGGATAATTCAGACGGCTTAGCGTGGTTTAGAGAGTTACATCCTACGCTTCAACCAGTAAAGACAGTCTATTTCAATAATGGAGCTCCAGCTTTTGCTATATATCAAGTTAATAACACAACTCCACGAAATCATTTCTTCAGTCTAGAGGTGGGATCTAATGAACTCTATAGCTACACCCAATCTGACGTAGATTTATTAACAATAAAAGGACCGGTAAACAATTTAACCATTTCGACCGATAATAATAGTTTTCATTTTCCAATAAACATAGTTCCCAGTCAAACTATTAGTATTACTTATGACAAAAACAGTGAAATCGTATTTGAACCTCTCATCGAGTCCGAAGATTATGTTCAAGACGTTTTTGAAGAAAAAAACATGCGTTTTAACAGTTCTCAAGGGTTAAAATGGATTGAACTGGACGGAGACTCTGGTTATGTTACGTATAAAATTGAATCTCCATTTGGAAATATAGAAAGAGTAACTTTACAAACTAATCCCCGGCTTTTTAATGATAAGGATAAGAAGAACAGCATAGAATGCTCGTATTCGGTAGATAATAATAAGTATATTCCGATATACGAAGTGAAAAGTAATGGCAACGGTGAATGGTCTTCATACATATACCCTTACACCTTTTATTCATCCACCCCTACACCCTTCCAAAAAGGTGAATGGACAGGCGTATTTGAAAGACAAACTTACCATGAAATATATCCGGATAGTAATGTAGTTTACATAAAGTTTCTGTTGACGGGTGAAAGAAAGTCGTGTCAATTATGGTCTCTTGGGGGACTGCATCGCATGTTTTTTAAAGCACAAATTGATACATCCTCTGCCCCTAAGTTGAGACTTGAACAAGGTTTGAACAGGCTTGAGCTTCACATGGATACAGATTCTGGTAAAGTATCTCTTGCAACGGGTGAAAGCACATATCGCCCTGAAATATTTGAAGCGGAAAAACTTTATCCTTCAAGTGCATGGTCTTTCAGATTATACACTGCCACTAACGTGAGACCAATGGATAGGTGGATAAATTTTGATGGAAGTGATGACTATGTCGAAGTGCCTGATGATACTGGCTTGGATGGCATAACTGCCCTTTCTATTGAGGTGTGGTTCAGAGCAGAAAGAGCAACAGATGATATTATATACAGAAAAGGGTCGGATCCGGTGTATTTTAGCTACATTACTGGGCCCACCCATGAAGGAACCTTCAGTATTTACAGTGATCTTCAAAATGCATCTGCTGGAGTAGTGACAAGTACTTCTGGATGGCATTTTAGACAATGGCATCATTTTGTCCTTACCTATGATGGGACCACTACAAAGATATATCGGGATGGTGTGGAAGTTTATTCAGGCACAACCATAACTGGCGCACTTAAAAATAATACTGATGCTTTATTACTCGGGAGACGGCATGATGGTAGTCAACCATTCCAAGGCCAAATTAACGAGGTCCGCTTCTACAACCGGGCTTTGAGCGCAGCCGAAGTTCAAGGTGGATATAGCAACGATACAGGTTTAGTTCTTCACTTCAACATGACGAGCTGGAACCCCAACGCTGGCACTTGGGACGATCTATCTGGCTACAACAACAATGGAACAATTTACGGGGCAACCGCTGAAGAAGGCTTGTTACTCGAGCCTCGCCTCTTGATTTATAGTCCCAATGTTACTTTAGAAGAGGGTACTTATGAGGCGGTTTTTAGGTTGAAGGTTGCTGATAATTCGTTAGATGTTCCTGTTGTTAAGGTTGATGTTGTTTCTGGTGACAAGGTTCTTGACGAGTTGACTTTGAAGGGGACGGAATTTGCTGAGTCCAATGCGTACCAAGACTTTACCATACACTTTAATACAAATGGAGCAGAGAACTTATCATTCAGAGTACATGATTTTGCTGCAACCGTTCTTGGGTCGGATTACATAGATATTTGTGTTTTCAAAGGCTTTTTAATTACAGGTGGTCCTGGCATACGCGGTCGGGACCCAGCTCCCGAAGGTCTGCTGGATTACGGTCCTGGGACTTCGCTTGAAGAGCCAGGTGTTTATGAGGCTAGTTTTAGGTTGAAGGTTGCTGATAATTCGTTAGATGTTCCTGTTGTTAAGGTTGATGTTGTTTCTGGTGATAAGGTTCTTGGAAACTTGAGTGTAAAGGGAACAGATTTTCTAGGCTCTGATGCTTATCAGGTTTTTACCATATACTTTAATGCAACTGGGACGGAGAACCTACACTGCCGGGTTCTTACCTATGCTAATACTAGTCTTTGGATAGATTATATAGGAGTTAGCCAACTACCCATCAAGACTTTTGAGCTCGTTGGAGAAAATGTGGCGGATGAAACTGCGCGCAGTAACCAAGCCAGATATGCAAGTGAAACTTGTCCACAAGGTTATTTAGCTTACGTTTCTTCCCCGCTTGGAGAACCAGGTGTTTATCAGGCGGTTTTTAGGTTGAAGGTTGCTGATAATTCTTTAGATGTTCCTGTTGTTAAGGTTGATGTTGTTTCTGGTGACAAGGTTCTTAACGAGTTAACCTTGAAAGGAACTAACTTCACAGAGTCCAATGCCTATCAAACTTTTACCATATACTTTAATACTGATGGGACGGAGAATTTGGCGTTTAGGGTGCATTATCTTGGTGTATCCGCTCTCTGGGCTGATTACATATATGTTGTTCCTTTCCCTATAGTCCACAGGTTTAATCATCAGAATTCTTTTTCATCCACTGGGATAACGGTTATGGACGAATTAGCATATGATGGTAAGGCCAAATGTGCAGCTATGGCACAAGAAGGTTTGCTAGTTTGTACCTCCAATGTTACATTAGAACCAGAGGTTTATCAGGCGAATTTTAGGTTGAAGGTTGCTGATAATTCGTTAGATGTTCCTGTTGTTAAGGTTGATGTTGTTTCTGGTGACAAGGTTCTTGGTGAGTTGGTTTTGAAGGGAACTGACTTTGCAAAGTCCAATGCTTACCAAGACTTTACTATACCCTTTAATACTGATGGGACGGAGAATTTGGCGTTTAGGGTGCATTATCTTGGTGTATCCGCTCTCTGGGCTGACTACATAGATATTCGTCCATCCAAAGGCATTATATTTGAATCCGAAGATTCGTTTTCTCACATAGGAACAAATGAGGCTGACGCAGGAGCTCACAATGGCTTTGCGAGATATGGCTCAAAGTCCAACCCTCCAGGCCTATTGGTGTTCGGTCCTGGGACTCCGCTTGGAGAAGGGGGTGCTTATCAGGCGAATTTTAGGTTGAAGGTTGCTGATAATTCGTTAGGTGTTTCGGTTGTTAAGGTTGATGTTGTTGCTGGTGACAAGGTTCTTGACGAGTTGGTTTTGAAAGGAACTGACTTCGCAGAGTCCAATGCTTACCAAGACTTTACCATATACTTCGATACAACTGGGACGGAGAACCTGCAATATCGGGTTCTTACCTATGCTAAAACTGATCTTTGGATAGATTATATAGAGGTGATTTCACCAATAAAAACATTTGATTCCGAGGATACTCCTCTCTTCGTTGGGCAAAATGTGGCAGATACAACTGCACGAAGTGACCAAGCCAGATATGCAAGTTATGACCAAAGAGGTTTGTTACTTTATAGTCCCAATGTTACTTTAGAAGAGGGGGCTTTTCAGGCGGTTTTTAGGTTGAAGGTTGCTGATAATTCTTTAGGTGTTTCGGTTGTTAAGATTGATGTTGTTGCTGGTGATAAGGTTCTTAACGAGTTAACCTTGAAAGGGACAGATTTTCTGAGGTCTGATGTTTATCAAACTTTTACCATAAACTTTGATGCGGATGGGACTGAGGGTTTGGTGTTTAGGGTGCATTATCTTGGTGTATCCGCTCTTTGGGCTGATTACATCTCAATCTATGAATCTATTCAGTTGAGGGTGTGAGTAGTTCTAGGCATTGTTTCTCTGCTGTTTTGTGAATCTATGACCATAACTTCAAAATGATATAACTTAATCGCAAGGTGGTAATTAACAATAAAAAAAGAAAGCGTGCTAATATTATCTCCGTTCTTCAGACCGAACATAGGCGTTGTAGAAACTCATTTGGATGATTTATGTGAATATCTACGGAAAAATGGTCACAAAGCATTTGTGATTACATATCAACCCCTAATAGCAAAAAATAGAGGTCAAAAATTAGAAAAGAGAGAAAATCTTGAGATACGCAGGATAAGATGGTTTGGATACAATTTCTTCCATATGTTGGAACCATATCCTCTGCCGGAGTTCATCTACTTAACAGGTGTAAAATTATGAAAGTATATAACAAACATTTTGATTCACAATACTCAAAAACCTTTGGTGCCCCATTAGACATTATCTTTGTAATTTATTCACAAAGAATTTGGAATTCTGCTCTTGATATTATAAAAAATGGAGATAGAGTCGTTGATCTGGGATGTGGTAGTGGAACATTGTTATATAATTTATTAAAGTCAAATAAAAAAATAGATTTGTATGGGATGGACCTTTCGGGAGTGATATGCAAACGGACAAAACAATGGCTACCTGAAACAACTATTATTTGTGGAGATATACTAAATACGAGTTTTAAGTACAATAGTTTCGATGTTGTTTTTAGTACAATGGTTATTGAACACATCGATGATAAGCAATTTTTAAAAGAAGTCAATAGAATATTGAGAAAAGACGGCTTTTTTGTTTGTACTACAGTATTGAAAAACAAAAATGCATGGTATTTTATAAAAAATGCTAAAGGAGAACGCGTTTTAGAGAAAACTCATTTAAGAGAATACAAATCTATTAATGAATTTACAAACCTATTAAAACAAGAATCGTTTACTATACATTCCTATGATACTCTAAGAATAAAATATCCTATAATCGACCCTATTTTAAAACTTCTTCACAATATATTTAAAAGTGAATTTTTTAGAGACTTTCCAGCTCATCATTTAAATAAAATTAGGAAAATTACAAGAATTCGCATTCCCGGGTATTATTCAATAGAGGTAATCGCAAAAAAATTGTGAGGTAATTGCAACGAAAACTATTGAGGACTATTGGGTTAAAGAAGGATGCAAAACGAGCTGTGTTTTATGCGGCTCTGAAAATAATAGGATTTTGTTAACTACAAAAGATTTTCGTTATCATTTAACTAATGAAACATTTAATCTCGTCCAATGCAGTGATTGTGGCTTGATTTATATTAATCCTATACCTACAAAAGAAGATATGAGTAACTATTATCCAGATGGATACTACAGTCTTACATTTAACAGATTTGAAAATATGTATTGTAGCATCGTGGATATTGTCAAAATCAAAAAAATAAGAAAATATAAAAAGAAAGGAAAAATCCTTGATGTTGGCTGTGGAAGTGGAGATTTTCTTGTAAATATAAAGAAAAGGGGATGGGTAGTTTATGGTGTAGATACTTCACGAGAAGCGTGTAAGTTGGCTAATGAAAAATTAAAGCAAAATATATTTAACAGTGAATTAGAAGAATGTCACTTTCCTGATGCCTATTTTGATGTAATTACATTATGGCATGTTTTAGAACATGTCTATAATCCAAATCAGTTACTGACAGAAGTCAATAAGATCCTGAAAAAAGATGGGATTCTTTTAATCGAGGTCCCGAATATCGAAAACCCCGTTTTTAAGCTAACTAAAGAACACTATTTTGCTTTGGATATACCGCGCCATTTATATCACTATACGCCTAAAACATTAGAACAAATGCTAAACAAAAATGGTTTTGTCATTAGCAAGAGATCCTTTCCATCGTTGGGTTCTCCCTTTAACTTATTTAAAAGTTACTTAAACCTCTTAAAGTATAAATATCATGTATCTCAACCTTGGCTACGCTTATTGATGATTTTGCTCTCGCCATTTTTGGTCATCTTAACTGCTTTATTTCGCTTAGCATCATTAGTTACTCCTTCTGGGGAAATGGTGCAGGTTCATTGCGTCAAAATGGTGAAGGCTGAATAAATTATGAATAGTTCACGAATAGAAAGGCAAAAATCAATTAGCATTTTAGTCTTGATGGGGGTAGGAAACTACACGAATACTGTGCTGAAAGCGCTTATCTGCCAATATTCTAAAGTAGGTATTGTACGAATTCTTGTTGGGCAAATAATATGTGAATTATACGAATCTGGAAAAGGGAGAGTCTGGGAATCTTCACTGCCATTTTATCTTTATACTAAAAACAAGATTATATCGTTTTTGACACTACCACTATTTCTTTTTATCCAACATTTTACTATTGTAATAGCAGCTATTCTATTGGCGCGGAAGGCTAAGGCTAAATTCTCTATTTGTATAGGAGAATTCTTTACAGGCGCAATTTGTGGATTGTTCCTCAAAAAAGTTGGATTGGTTAAAAAAATCATCTACTGGGCAATAGATTGGTTTCCTTATCGTTCGATTAAAGAGGTACCTTTAGCAACTTTTATGGGCAACAGTATTACACACCCTTATTTAGATAGATTCTGTGCTACTAAATCTGATGCCACTTGGAATTTCACGCAGAGAATAATCAATGCAAGACGTGATAAATGGAAAAAGCCTCTTTGTATCCCTATAGAAAAAATAATTACTCCACCCCTAATTCTGCATAACGTAAAAAACTTCAATTTAAATGTGAAAAAGAAAAGTGTTGGGTACATAGGGATACTTAAAGAAGGGCAGGGAATCGAATTGGCAATTGAAGCAATAGCAAACCTCAAAAAAGAAGGAATGGACCTTAACTTGGAAATAATAGGGACTTCTAAATACGAAAATTACTTTAAAGATTATGCAAAAAAATTGGACATCGCTGAAAACGTTGTGTTTCATGGTTACCTGGAAACCAAAAATGTTGCAACTGTACTTGGGTCTTGCATTTGCGGTCTTTCTTTGTTTGAAGGTGGAGAAAAGAACTACTCCTATTATACATGGTCTTCGAAGGTAGCAACATATCTAAGTTACGGTCTTCCAGTTGTTATGACAAGAGTTCCCGAAATAGCAGATGAAATAGAAAAAGAAAAGGCAGGCATCATTGTCAATTATGATATAGAAAGTGTTTCAAATGCTATCCGTACACTTGCAAATGACAATGATAAATTTACGGAATATCAAGGGAATGTGATAAACTTTGTTCAATCCCGCACGTCAAGTGATAAAATTGTTCAATCAATTGATGAACTGGTGTGAGTTAAGCACTACAATCAGGTAAGCAGTAACATAGGGCTGGATAGCAGAACACCAATGTCTTGTTACGAGAAGGTCGAGTTCTAGATTGAGCTTACGTACGAATAGACTAAAGCATGTTCTTTCGCAGCGAAAAATAGATTATTTGTTGTTATCTGTCATTGGGGCACTTATATTTTTTTCATGGTTTAATTTTGAATTTCCAAATGGCAATTTTCTATATTTTGGTGGCGACGTAGCGTATCCTCTGAATCCTTCTTGGACCATTCAACGCATGCTCCCATATACGTGGATGGATGAAAATGGTGGTATGACAAATTACCGCATGGTCTATTTCTTTTGGTATTCCTTTTTTTATTTATTCTCAAAGGTCGGATTATCTCTATCCATTATCCAGAAGTTATATCTGTATATCAATTTCATACTTCCTGGTTTATCCATGTATTATTTGGCTTCGGTAGTCTATGACCATGTCAAACCAAGCGGAAATGGGAAGCGTCTTTGTTGTTGGATTGCTACTTTATTCTACATGTTTAATCCTGCGATTCTAAGGTTCCACCAATTATACTTCTTTTATAGCACGTTTCCCTTTATTTTGGCTTTTTTCATTCAAATTTTAGATAGTAGCAATTTAAAAGATAAGATTAAATTCTGCCTTCTTATGTTTCCACTTTTCTTTGGTTTCTTCATGTATCTGCCTGCTCATAATGTCTTAGTTGTCCTTTTACTTGTACTTTTGTTGTATTCTGCGGGTTATGCGTTATGCAATATTCAAAAAATAAAGCAAGTTTTAAAGAGTATGATTGTATTTGTATCTCTGGAAGGGTTATTTTGTTTGTGGGTTCTATTTCCCTTCTTTTATATTATTATCCAACAGAACGGGGCACTCATTTCGCAAAGCTCTGTTATGTTTGGGACCGCATGGGCAGAGTGGGCTCAGTACGGCGGTGCAGTAATAAGAGTAATGGCAATCAACTTTCAGCTGGAGACGTCCACCGCATTTTATTTTTCTCCAGGAATAATAATATGGCTTGTCAACTTGCTTTTTCCAATAATAGCCTTCAGTGCACTTCTGATAAAACCAAAGTCAAAGATGGTGGTCTATTTTGCCCTTATCGCAATCATAGGCATATTTATCAATGTAGGACCTAACCCCCCATGGGGCTGGATTTACCAATGGGCGTTAAACAATTTTTCGATTCTGCGAGGTTTCAGGACTGTCGGACATACGATGACGATTATAGCATTAGCATATTCAGTTCTCATTGGTATCACAATTTCGGAAATATACCTTAGCATACAACATCATTTTAGTAAAAGTGAAAAGTTGCCAAAGCGTATTGCTTCCAAAGGGTTGCTCAAGGGTTCTATGCAAGGCAACACAAATGGAATTGGAAAGCTGTCGCAGAGTATTTCTTCCAACTTATTATTCTTGTCTGTGATTGTCCTAATTATAATCGCGCTTCTGAGCAGTTTCAGGTCTGTCGGACGTACAGTGACGATTATATCATTTGTAGCTTCGATTCTCATCAGTGTTGGTATCATAATTTCCAAAACATACCTTAACATACAACGTTATTTTCATAAAATCGGGAAGTTTTCAAAGGGTATTGCTTCCGTCGCATTAGTATTATCTATGGTTGTTCTAATTTCAATTAATGGTTGGTCTATAGTCACGGGTGCATACTTTAATACACCAACTGCACATCCGAACAATGTAATGCATGAAATTCCATCCTCTTACTACATGATTGATAACTGGTTAAACGGCCAAGACTCCTCACAAGATTACAGGGTACTAGCTTTACCCTCTTCTGTTCCAATCAACGAGGATCCTTCGTCGGCGGCATCTAATGATTGGATATGGCCAGACGGGCACTTCTCGGGATCTAATGTCGTACCCTTCATTATCTCCAAGCCAGTTATTCATGCTCCAGTAGGACGCGAGGGAGTTATATCACCAATTATATTTTCAACGTATGACGCTTTAGAAAAGAAGAACTTTGGAGAGATAGTGAAATTAGCAGGATTGTTGAATACAAAGTACATTCTTGTTGACAGCTACGTTATCCGTTTGGGAAACTTGGCCAAGTTTAGAGCTATTGCTGAACAAGGGGAACCTGTGCAAGTTTATAATGGGACTCAATTATATGATATCACTAAGTACTGTCTTTTAAATGCAGATTTGGAAACATGGGCTGACGGGAACCCGTCAAGTTGGACAAATCCCACAGGAAAGGGATCTCAGGAGACCAACATCGTTTATTCCGGTTTAAGCTCCTTGAAGTTAGAAGCTAACAGCAATGTATTTCAAAGCGTAAGTATTGATTCAAAAGGGACGTACCTATCCTTTGCGTATTATCTTTCACCATTAAATTCATCCTATTATGATTATTTTGGCTTAGCATTTAATGTTCATTTTGCTGATGATACAATAATACAATATACCGTTGAGCCATCCAATTTTGAAGATACAAGTTCTTGCAAGTACATAGCACTTCCAAGAGTTTCTGGACAATGGGTCAACGTTACTATGAATATTGGGGATGATGTTTATAATAAATACGGAAGCTATAAGCAAATTGGTAGCATGGGATTACACCTTCTAAACTCTGGTGACGTTCCTCCGGTATATTTCGATAGTATCAAGATATTGTCCAACTTGAGAGCTGATAATTTAGGGGTTAAGAACGTAGTAACCTACGATAAGCTCAGTCTTTATAAGATCGACGATGAGCATGTTTTTCCACGCGTTTATGCAACTTCTAAAAGCATTTTGATAAATGGAAGTGAGAATCAATTGGTAGAGTTCTTAAATATGAACAATTTCACATCTAAAAAACCATTGTTGCTCCTGTCAGATCAATTGAATCCGTCAAACTTGCGAGATATTCAAGGGCTCAAGTTGGATGAAAACAGTGATGTGAGTTTTACGTTCCAACAAGTTGATCCAACCAAATATATAGTTCACGTCACCACATCTAAACCGTTCTTTCTTGTATTAAGTACAAGTTTCGATCCTGAATGGATAGCATACATTGACGGAAAGGAAGTAAACATGCACTTAGAAGCAAATGGTTACGCTAACGCTTGGCTTGTAAATAAAACAGGTTCCTTTGATATCGTGCTGAAATACAAAATCCAAGATTATTATTATATTACTATTATAATATTTTTATCTACACTCATAGGATGCATTGTTTATATAAAAAAAGATTGGATTCGAAAGCTTATTACCAAGTTTCGCACACACGAAAACCTAAACTAAAGGGAAACAAAAAAAACTTAAAAAGAATTGTGTGCACCGCTATGGCAAGCCAAATGGAATGTAATAAAAGAAGTTCGAATGGACAGTGATTATTCAATGAATTGGAAGAATAAAAAAGTCATGGTAACGGGTGGTGCAAGCTTCATAGGAAGCCACTTGGTTGATATGCTCGTTGAGCTAGGTGCAGAAGTAAGAGTGGTGGATAACCTGAGTAGTGGAAAACTAGAGAACTTATCATCAAGCATAGAGAAAGTAAATTTCATAGAAAAAGACTTGGAATATTCCAAACTTGATGATATCATGAAACTATTCGAAGGAATCAACCTCGTTTTCCATCTGGCCGCCGTGCATGGAGGTAGAGGCTACATCGATACCCATCCCGCTGATGTCTGTTCCAACCTCGCCATCGACCATCACGTGTATGAAGCAGCCTACAGAGCAGGCGTTGAGAAAGTAGTCTTTGCGAGTAGCGCCTGTGTGTATCCTCCAAAACTGCAGGAGAAGTATCATTCTGATTATCTGTTAAAAGAGGAGGATTGCAACCTTTCAGACCTATCTAAGCCTCTGAGTGCCGACTTAGAGTATGGATGGGCTAAGCTGATGGGGGAAATTCAACTCAATGCCTATATCCGTCAATATGGTCTAAAAGGCTGCAGTCTCAGGTTTGTCACCGCCTACGGGCCGAGGGAGAACGAAACTCACGCCA
>Ga0315312_1002440_pt1 | contig 12918 bp, 12 predicted proteins | sample TDP7_MG_FD_203629 | JGI IMG/M metagenome (GOLD analysis project Ga0315312, IMG submission 203629) | Freshwater sediment microbial communities from Lake Towuti, South Sulawesi, Indonesia - TDP7 | ecosystem: Environmental > Aquatic > Freshwater > Lake > Sediment | place: Indonesia: South Sulawesi... | reverse complement strand
CGTCAAGAATATCCATAGTATATATTAGGCGAAAAATGTCAACCCGCCCGTATTCTGCGCCTGTGTGGTATGAGTCGCGCACTAAAAAGTCCATTTTATCTGCGTCAACCGCGCTGCGGATTATTTGGTCTAGAAAGGGTTTTTCCTTATCTTTTAGGTCTCCTATGGCTAGTTTTCCAATTCTATCTGGATCAAACCCCTCGTTACGAATGACGTCTGAAATTTCGGTCTCCCTGATCAGCCACTTCGTCAAGTCTTCATGAGTTTGATGATAATATTTTTCTAAAATCTGTTCAAAGACATGCGAGAATGGTCCGTGTCCTACGTCATGACAAAGTCCTGCCATGCGGCAAGTTTGCACCTCATCTTCTTGGAGGTTAACGGGTAAGCTTTGAGCGAGCAATCCGGCAAGATGCATAACGCCCAACGAGTGTTCTAGGCGTGTATGATTGGCGCTTGGATATACATACTCTGATCCTGCTACTTGCCTAATCCGTCTGAGACGCTGCAAAGGACGTGTGTCTAAAATTTTCTTCTCAGTTTCAGTTATGTGAATGTATCCAAAGATTGGATCTTTTATAAAACCCCAAAACTTCTTCATCATATTTTATCCCTTATTCCCAGTCTGTTTGTCACAACTTTCCAAACCTGTTCTGCAACAATCTCAATTGGTTTCTCACCGTTGATTATAACCCAATCGAATTTTTTAGCCAAGTGAAGGTATGCTGCGCGGACCTTCTTTAAAAAAACCTCATTTCGCTCGTAGACATCCCCTTTTAGTTCCCTCCGTTGGAACGCTATTGTAGGGGCTATATCGAGCACTATAACTAAGTCGGTAGGTGGCAAACCTTGCTCCAGAATAGTCATCCACTTGAGGTTAAGGCCATTTGCTAAACCATAAGCTAACCCGGATGGCGTATACCGATCAGCTATGACAATTTTCCCCATTTCTAACCAATGTATTATGTCTTCTTGTCTTTCTAGCCGGTTTGCGGCATAGAGCATTTGCCTCACCTGCGAGTTAAATAGGCGAACACCCATAAGGTATTCTTGGATCTCGCGTCCTATTGGAGTCGTATAATCTGGGAAGGATATTACTTCAACCGAATGGTTTGCTTGTCTCAACTTCTCCGCAAGCAAGCGAGTTTGACTTTTTTTCCCTGCCTGATCAATCCCCTCCACGCATATGAGTTTTCCATAAAAGCGGATTTTGCGCAATTTTATCTCCTCTAGACGACATTTTCATCCTTTGTGCTGATTGGCTTAAAGCCTTGGTTGGTAACTTTCATCTTTTAAAAGAAATTAGGAGTCCGAATGTGCTCCAAATGAAGCTTTTTGAGTCCCTCCAACTCAATATAATGGTTTATATGCTCTACAACGTAAGCTAGAACTTCTTCAGGTGTCATCCTCATAATGCCTCCTTCATGAAAAAGGCGGAGTTCTATCCGACTGGTATGGAAGATAAATCTAAGCAGGTATCTGTCTGCTCTAAGGGGGATACGCTTTTTTCCTTGGGTATAATGATACCTAACTATCAGAATTATATCGAGCGATGAAAAAACTCCTCGTGAGGACATCCAATCATTTAAATGCATAACTTCCTCATCGTCTAAATAATTAAAATAAATGCCTTCTGCCACCCCTACCTCAAATGATACTTCGCCTCCGAACGTTCCCGGATGATCTGCGACACTTACAGAATATTCATTTATATGACCATTTAGCGCTCGAAGCGAACGAATCAAAAGCAACTGCAGTTTTGTAACGGAATTCTTATGCGAAAGCGATGCGCTACCATGGAGAATTGTTGTCGGGAATCGATCATATTTGCCTAGCATTATATTCCCTGTCGTACAAGTTGCCACGTAAATACTTATTTGTCTTAAGAAGCCGCCTATACTGATAGTTGGTAATGAGGAGAAAAACGAATCAATGGGAGTCGACTTTCTTAATCATCCGCTCATAAAAAAAGACATGATTGAACCGCGGAAATATCAAATTGACATTGCCAAGTCTTGCCTTTTTGCTAATACATTAATATGTCTTCCAACGGGCTTAGGAAAAACTGTTATTGCGGGATTGGTTCTAGCCGAGAGGCTTCGGCAGCATCCAAGTGAAAAATGCTTAATATTAAGTCCAACACGTCCATTGGTTCTGCAGCATTGCAATGCATTGTCGACTATTTTAAACCTACCTCCATCTAAGTTTTGCACGCTTACTGGCGAAATTTCACCGGGTAATAGAGCCGAACTTTGGGCACGTTGCCAAGTCATTTTTTCAACTCCACAAGCTCTAGAAAATGATCTGGTAAAGGATGCAGTTAGCCTCAGCGACGTAGTTCTAATTGTTTTTGATGAAGCTCATCGCGCGGTCGGTAACTACCCTTATGCGTTTATCGCTGAGCGTTATATGCAGTGCGGCAAGGACAAGCTAATTCTCGGCTTAACTGCTTCACCAGGCTCAGTAAAAGAGAAGGTTAACGAGCTTTGTCGTAGTTTGCAAATTCAACACATAGAAGCAAGAACGGAACTCAGCCCAGACGTGCGACCATACATAGTCCCAACACATGTGGAATGGTATGCAGTTCAGCTCCCACCAGTGTTTCGAGAGATAAAACGGCTACTCCAAAGTCTTCTGAGTGATAAACTTAAGTTTGTAAAGAATTACGGATTCATGAAAAATATTCGCATTGAAGATGTAACATTCAAGGATCTCTTGGAAGTTAAAGAAGAAATCCATAAAGAAATCAATAAAACCTCTACTCCGTCTTCTGACCTTCGGCTCGCATTTATGAATGTTCTGATAGCGGTCAAAGTTGTTCATGCTGAGGAGCTACTGGAGTCTCAAGGTTTAGCCGCGTTAAGCAAGTATTTTGAAAACCTTAAGTCTCAATCTATGAGACCAGGCGCCCCGAAATCTGTAAAAACCTTACTTTCTGACGAAAGAATGAAACAGGCTACCGAACTTACGAGTATTGCATTACAAGAAGGGTTAGAACATCCAAAGATGGATGAACTCGTTAAAGTTCTAAAGGAAAATCTCAGCCTTGGACAAATGAGACGCGCTATTATTTTTACAAATTACCGCGAGACGGCACGTACGTTAACCGACCTACTAAATACTATAGATGGAATTAAGGCTGTTAGATTCGTAGGGCAGACTAACAAACCAAATGATCGAGGGTTATCTCAGACCGAACAAACGAGGCTTTTAACTGATTTCAAGGCAGGCGATTTCAACATTCTAGTTGCAACGCAAGTAGCGGAGGAAGGCTTAGATATTAGCGAATGTGATGCAGTAGTTTTCTATGATAATGTACCAAGCGCCATTCGCTTCATACAGCGGTGTGGAAGGACGGGTCGCTGTCGGCCAGGAAAAATTGTAATTCTAGTAGCAAGAGAAACGAAGGATGAGGCATACTATTACATAGCCAAGGCTCGCGAGCGAAAAATGCGTGAGGTTTTGGCGGAAATGCAAGAAGTCTCTGGAAAGATACGGGAGGAACGTAAACAGCCAAGGTTAGAGACATTCATCACGCCAATTGGAGAAAGGAAAATCGAGCCTACGATCTCCTTAATTGTTTATGCTGATTCAAGAGAGGGGCCTTCTCAAGTTGTCAAAGAATTGGTGAGAATTGGTGTTAATACAAAATTAGTTACTTTAGCTATTGGCGACTACATACTTTCTGATCGTGTTGCCATAGAGAGAAAGACAGTTGATGATTTTGTAGCCTCTATCATTGACAGAAGGCTGTTTCAACAATTAAAGGACTTAAAGACAACCTACGAACTACCTCTGCTTCTAATAGAAGGAGAAGAACCATATTCAGCGAGAAATATTTCTCCGGAGGCAATTCGAGGAGCAATTTCAAGCATCTTAGTTGATTTTGGCATCCCGATAATATGGACTAAAAATCCTAGAGATTCAGCTCTAATGCTTTTTACACTCGCCCGGAGAGAACAAGCTCAGAGAGAGGTTAGAATTCCAATTCGAGGTGAGAAAAAGCCACTTGCAATAAAGGAACAGCAAGAGTACCTTATTGCTGGGCTACCTAACATTAATCGAACCTTAGCGAAGAGGCTTCTCAAACACTTCGGAACAGCGGAAAAAGTTTTCACCGCTTCTAAAGAAGAACTTGAAGAGGTTCAAGGTATCGGGGAGAAAATTGCCAACAAAATAAGGGCGTTGCTTTCAGAAAAGTATGAAGAAAAAACCTAGGTTTTTTGAATTCGCTTTACTTTCTCTAGAGCTTCAAGCCATGTTGAGAGTACTTCTCCAAGGTGTTGAAGGCGAACTGGGTCTTTTTCTTGTTTAATAATTTGGTTAAGCTCTTGAATCTTCGTTAGAATATTTTCCTCTGTAACTTCAAGCAAAATGTTTCCAATTGTCCGTTTCGTTTCCTCACCGGGTTTGACCATTACGATGCGTTTATTACACTTAGGGCACCATAACTCTCCGCTACGGAGTTTAAAAATAGGAGAATTGCAGCTTGGGCACTGCTCCGAAAGCATTGTCGCTCCAGCACGAAGCATATCAGCCATTTTTTTAACGTCTTCAGCCATGGTCAAAGCCCTCTAGTTGCAAAGAATTGGGATACAGTATATTAGTAGGCTTTGGTAATTTGAATATCACTATTAGATTGGAGGCGAGCGTTTTGGCCGCTCGTAAAAAACGCTTAGAAGAATATGGAGAAAGAATTAAACAAGCGCTCGCTGTTCTTGGTAGGGTATCTGAAGATACAACTACCCCAAGAAATATTCGTCGGGCTGCTAAAGACGCGATGGATGCTCTCCAGCTAAAACAGCACACTCCAGCAGTTCGTGCTTCTAATGCAATTGCTATTCTTGACGAAATCTCGCAGGATCCTAACATGCCGCCATATACACGTGTGCAGATCTGGAATGTTCTGTCAATTTTAGAAATGATTAAAGATTAGTAATCAACTTAGCTGTTTCAACTAATTCTCATTAGTCTTTGAATGTCCTGGAGAAGAAGGTGATTAGCAGCAGCGATGAACGCCACTCGCTGAGTCGGCCTCAGAACGGCATCGAAAGCTTCTCCATCGGGCGTGACTATTATTCCTCCAGCTTCTTTTAAGATAAAATGCGCGGCGGCAACATCTGTTACGCGGAGTCTTTTGCGTATGTCTACGAAAGCATCAGAGATGCCAGCTGCCACATAACAGAGTTCCAGAGCGTTGGCACCTAAGTGACGAGAATACTTTATTCTTGCCAACAAGGGGGCTAGCAATTGAACAGATCTATATCCAGGAGCACTAAGATCTACGCCGATCACCGCTTTATCGACGCAAGTAGTCTGAGAGGGCTTAATCCGCCTCCCATTAAGGGTCGCGCCACATCCCACCTCGGCACAAAATATAGCTCCACTAAATAGATCCATCACAAGACCGTGTGTTACACCACTAAGGCGAGGGTTATTAGAAATCGCAAGAGAAGCGGCAAAAAACGGAATGCCTCGCGTAGCGTTAGTAGTACCATCAACCGGATCAACAACTATATACGTATGCGGATGCTCGCCGAAAATCCTAGTCCCAACTTCCTCACTAACTAAAATACATGGCTCGTCAAGTTGCCTCAGTATACGAATGACTATCTCTTCGGCAACCGCATCGATTTTTTCCGTAACATGCCCGCCAGCCCCACGCCCAACTGGTATTTGAGCCTCCTTAGCACCGAAAAGAGGTAAGGTCACATTCCTAATTTCAAACGCGATGTTTCGAAGTATCGATATCCAGTCCAACTGGGTTCTCAACCACCTTTTAAGATACCAGTATACTCTTGCATTTTACCTTGACAATCATGGATGAAGACGTACGATAACAATATTTATTTGCTTGCCTTTTTCAATCGTAGCGACGCGGGGGTTCCCAAGCTAGGTCAAAGGGGCAGGACTCAGACTCCTGTGGCATAGGCCTTCGTGGGTTCGAATCCCACCTCCCGCACCACATTTAGAGCTAGAAAATAGCAAGAATTGAGCTCTTTTTCGGTCAAAGGTCGCTAAAAACATTTGCTCGTTTTTTGTATGGCAAAGCTATTTCTTCTCAGCCATCAGCTTTGCTTTGAGCTCAGATAGGGAAAGACTGTCAGCCTTCGGCGATGTTCAGGTAACTAGAATAACCCGTTTTATCAACTGCTTTCCTAATCGTGGAAATATCGATTTTTGATGGATCGTAATCTACGAAGACTTTGTTCAGCATTACGCTGGTCTTGACGTCCTTTACACCGTCCCACTTCTTTACTTGTTTTTGTATTGCCAGACTGCAGGTCGTGCAGTCGATTTCCCTAACCGCGAAGGCCACCCTAGCGCTTTCCTTCTTGGCTGACGGATCCATTATTATCTCACTCTCTAAAGGCTGATTTAAACCTGAAGAGAAGCAAAGAATTGCTCTCTTCTCTTTTACTGCAGTGAACACAAATGTCGCTGGGGTATCTCCATTTGTAAAGTCCTCAGATTTTTCCATTGGCATGTGGTAGAACTTACATCGTTTCGTTTAGGCACATCCATTGTATATTCGTAAACTTGAACGTGGCCTTCATTCGCCTATGCCAATTTTTTCATTTTTTCATAAAAATCTATTAGCAACTTAGTCTTCTCGTTCTCCGTGTTTAGAGCAATTATCTTCATCTGCCCTCCGATTTGCTCGTATGCGAGAATTCCTTCTCGAACAAGTGGTTCAATTACCCGGGCTATGGTTGAAGGAGAAAAATCTAGGTAACGGGCTAGACCAGCCTGATTAAATATTTTTCCTTGGTTGTCAAGGAGATACTGCATTAACTTTGTCTGTGCACGTGAACCAAAAATTTTAATCAATTCTGTCATTTGGCTCAACTCCCGCGCCACATGGTGAGAAGAAAAATGGCTACAAGTATCATCGTAACTGCAAAAATGAGGTAGTAGAGGCGGGTTGTTCGTTTGGTCAGTTTTTCTTGTCGCTTAATTGCTTTTTCGCACTCAGGGGAGCAATACTTCTTATCTTCGGGGATAGCCTTCCCACAGGTTTCACATAAAGCGCGATGGTAATTTTAGACCGCCATCGCTATGCTTGTGAGGTCCCCATTTTTCACGTTTATCTGGCGTGTACGTTCCCTCCGGTTGTAATCATAAGACCAGTGTTCCTACTTTTTTCCCTTTAATAATTGCTTCAATATTCTTTAACTTACTCCCGTTGACAATCCAAGTTGGAATTTTCGATCGTTGTATGATCTTAACTGCGAGTGGGTCAAATAACTCGTACTCACCAGCCCAGCACTTTCCAGCTAAGGACATTCCTAAGAGTTTTGTAGGTGAAATTCTGTTTAGCCTTTTTGCGGTTGGATCTTTTTTCGGATCAGCCGTGTAAACTCCATCAACGTCCGTAGCTCGGACCAAAATGTCTGCTTTAATTAACTCAGCTGTAATTGCAGCTACGGCATCGGTTGAATGGCCGGGAGTCAGCCCACCCATAACAATAATCTTTCCAGTTTCAAATGCTCGCCTAAACTCATGAACATTTGTTGGGGGTTCCGCGTAGGCGTATTTACCAAGCTTAGCGATAATAAGTCTGGCGTTAAGTCGAGATACTTCAATTCCGATTTGGTCACATAGAGCTTCTTCGGCGCCGAGTTGCCGAGCTACAGAGATATATTTCCTAGAGTTCTCTCCTCCTCCAACCACAGCGACGATTATATGTCCCAGTTGATGTAACCTCTCGAGTAGGCTGGCATATGCAGAAACTTTGTTCAGATCTGGGCCAGGTCCAAGTAGGTGTCCGCCAATTTTTATTAAAACTTTCAACGTGAGTATACCCTCAGTTATCCTCGTAAAGCCATTTTACGAGTATGGTTTTTATAAGTACATCCCTACTTGAAAACTTGGAACTAAACCGGAATTGATATATAAGTCCAATTTATAGGCTTCACTGCGCCTTTACGTATGTGTGATGTCAAACGTGTCTGAGCGGAGTTCGCTTTCAGTTTTTCGACTCAAACGATTACTGGAGGCGCTAGCCTCTAAGGAGGGTCGGGGAACCGAGTTAATTTCACTATATGTCCCGCCTGGGAAGCAGATTAGTGACGTTACTACATATCTACGCCAAGAGTATAGCACAGCTTCAAACATTAAGTCGAGAACAACTAGGAAGAATGTTCTTGGTGCAATTGAGAAGGTTGCAAACCGTGTCAAACTCTTCAAGGAGCCTCCGCCAAGTGGTTTGGTGATTTTTTGTGGGGCGATTCCTAAAGGTAGCCCAGGAACTGAGGAAATTGAAATATATGTTGTAATTCCACCTGAACCGATTAACACTTTCATTTACCGATGTGATAACCGATTTCACTTAGAGTATTTAGAGGAGATGTTGAAGGAAAAGGAGACTTACGGAATCTTCGTTTTAGATGGAAGCGGGGCGACATACGCTACACTGAAAGGTAAAAGGTTAGAGTTTGTCCGCGAGATTACCTCTGGGGTCCCACCAAAACATCGGGCTGGTGGACAGTCGGCAAGACGTTTTGAACGACTTCGAGAAGTTGAGTTGAACGAGTTTTATAAACGCGCAGGAGAGTATGCAAACAAGATTTTCTTAGAAATCCCCGATTTGAAAGGAGTTCTTATTGGTGGTCCAGGTCCGACAAAATACGATTTTAAAGATGGTGATTTCCTTCACTACGAGTTGAAGAAAAAAATACTTGCAGTCGTCGATACGGCTTACATCGGGGAGCAGGGAGTTCGGGAGATTACTGAGCGCTCATCAGAAATCCTCCGAAGTGTTCGCTACATTGAAGAGCGTAATCTTGTGCAACAATTTCTTTACGAGCTAGGTCATGATACTGGTCTTGCAACGTACGGAGAAGCCGAAATACGGCTAGCCCTCCACAAAGGTCTAGTAAAATTTCTTCTTCTGTCTGAGGAACTTGATGTGATTCGCGTAACTGTTAGATGCACAAACTGCGGGTACATTGAACAAAAAACGATGAGGCATGTCGACCTAATGAAACTTGAACAAGAACTTATTGGCAAACCATGCCCGAAGTGTTCAACCTCATGTCTTATGATCGAAGATGTCCAGGATCTAATTGATGAACTAGCGGAAATTGCCGAGCAGACCGGGGCTAACCTTGAGATAATTTCAGCTGAAACCGAGGAAGGTCAGATGCTGCTCAAGAGTTTTGGCGGGATTGCTGCAATTCTAAGATATAAAGCGGAGTCAGATTAGATTTCAATAAGGAATCGAATTGTGGGGTAGCCTTCAACTGGGAATCCCGCTTCCTCTTTCTTCATGCTTATGTTTAACTTTTCGACTTTACACGTGCCTGCGATATCCGTTGCTGTTGTTTTTAAGGCTTCAGCGGCTTCACTTTCGCCAGCGAAGATTATCAGTCGTTTAATCGGGGTGTTCAACGGTAGTTTATTTTTGGCTTTCGCTCGCCGAATCTCTTCGATAATCGTAATCGCAAGGTTTCCCTGCTCATCAGCTTTCTTGTTAATGAGCACCTCATTTACTGTCGGCCAAGGCGACAAATGAATGCTCGTATAGCCTTTTTCTTTAGCGTAAATTGATTGATAGAGTTCCTCAGCGATATGTGGGCATATCGGCGCTAGGAGTTGAAGTATCCTGTAAATAGTATTGTATAATGTGTATTGAACGGCTAGTCGGCTCTTTTCACCATACTGTTCCGGGCGATATAATCGGTGTTTAACTGTTTCCATATATTGGTCGCAGAGGATGTGCCAAGTGAATGTTCGTATAGCCTCTATTGCGAGATTAAATTGAAAGTTTTCAAGTGCCTCTGTAGCGTTTCTAGTTGTTTCTTCAAGCTTGCTGATAAGCCATTTATCTAAGAGAGTAAGTTCCACTTTTCCTGCTTTCGGGTTATAATCTTTTAACTGGAGGCTAGCGAATCTTGTGGCATTCCATAGTTTGATGATGAACTTCCATCCATATTCAACGTCTTCCCATCTAAATGGAATGTCTGAGCCAGTTGCTCCGCCTCCAGCAGCCCACTGACGGAGAGAATCAGCACCGTATTTGCTGATGACTTCTTGTGCTTCAACGTAGTTTCCATAAGACTTGTGCATCATTCTCCCATTTGTGCCTCGGACCATGCCATTGATTAGAACAACCTTGTATGGGGCCTGTCCAAACAGAGCCAAATGCCTATTCATTAGATAATAATCCCAAGTGCGAATGATGTCAGTTCCATTAGGTTGCAGGTCAGCTGGGAATAAGCGACGGAAAGTTTCAAGGTTATCAGGCCATCCTGCGTGAACTGCACAAGTAATTGAGGAATCCATCCAAGTATCCATAACATCGCTTTCCCCGATGAAATCCTTAGAGCCGCATTTCTGGCACTTAAGAGCGTTCGGAGAGGTCGTTCTCGGGTCAACTGGAAGCCACTCTTCTTCGGCAGCTACTATATTTCCACATTGTTTACAGTACCAAACCGGAATCGGGGTGGCAAAAATCCTTTGACGTGAAATCACCCAATCCCAATCTAGAGATCGAGTCCAATCAAGCATACGATACTTTGCGAATTCTGGTATCCAACTAATTCGTTCAGTCCAAGCCACTACTTCATCGGCTAAAGCACGAGTATTCATGAACCACTGAAGTTTTGAAATAATTTCAACCGGGGTGTGACACCGCCAACAAGTCCCAACCCTTTGAGAAAGTAGCTCCCTTTTCTCGATCAAACCAGCTTTCTCAAGGTCAGCGATTATGGCTTTCTTGCTTTCCTCTATTGTCAGACCGTTATATTTTCCTGCAGCACTAGTCATAACTCCATTCTCAGCTATCGCCTTAATCACTGGCAAGTTATACCGTTTCTGCCAATGGACATCAATCTTATCACCGAAAGTGCAAATCATTACTGCTCCAGAACCAAATTTTGGGTCAACATTTTCATCCGCGAGGACTGGGACTTTTCGGCCGAAAAGAGGGACCTCTGCCATTTTTCCAACGTATTTTATGTATCTCTGATCATCAGAGTGAACTGCAACACTGACGCACGCGGGGATGAGTTCTGGGCGGGTTGTTGCAATTAACAGATCTCCAGCTTCCGTTGCGAATTTTAAGTAAACTAACTCGCCTTTTTTTTCGGCGTATTCAACCTCCGCTTCAGCTATAGCGGTCTCGCATCTAGGACACCAATTGACTGGATGCTCAGTTCGATATAGGTGTCCTTTTCTATACAAGAGGACAAATGAGAGTTGTGTTCTGCGATAATAGTCGGGATTCATTGTCCGATATTCAAGGTGCCAATCAATAGAATACCCGACTTTTTTCATCGCGTTCTTCATTTTTTCGATATACTCAGTGGTAAGCCTAATACAAAGTTCTATAAATTTCTCCGGCGGCAAATCGCTTTTTTTGATGTTAAATGCTTTCTCAGCGCGTACTTCAGTTGGCAAGCCGTGGCAATCCCACCCTTGAGGGAAATGAACGTTATACCCCCGCATCCGCTTGTAACGAGCTACAAAGTCGAAGTAACACCAGTTCAAAGCATTTCCCATATGAAATTCGCCAGATGGATATGGTGGCGGTGTATCTATAGAATAAGATGACTTAGTTTTATTCTTCCAATCGAATCTGTATACATCTTCTTCTTCCCATTTTTTCTGCCATTTTGGTTCGATTGTGTGGAAATCGTATGTCTTTGGAAGCGATTTAATCACGAGTATTTGCACCTCTTAGTTTGTTTAAAACGATTTGACGTAGAATGAAAAACTTTTCGCTAGGTGACATAATGATGTGTGAGCGAAAGTAAACGTACTTGGCGGGAAGACACCTCTTAATCTTCATTCTTCATTACTCATGTCCTCATCATTTCTACTCAAATTTTAAACCCTATGTTTTAGCGGAGAAACTCAGCAAGTCCTTTTTGTTCGCCTTTAGCGGTAAGAAAGTGAATTTTTTCCCCAATTCGAACTCGCATTCCATCTATAGCTGCTATTACTGGAACCCCAGTCTCCTGTTCAACGAATTTTGCCTCAACACGAGGGCCAGCGAAAATCATTCTTGCGCCGAAGTGAGTTAAAATTGCAATTTCAGGTCTGGCTTCGTTTACGATTTTAACTGCATCTTCTGTTGACATATGTCCCTTCCACGGCATCTCACGTGGCCTCATTGTACAAAGAATCAGAACTCGGGCTCCTTGATACAGTTTACTAACACCCTCAAATAATTCGGTATCCGAAGTATAGCCTACATCGCCAACCTCTGGTAAAGCAAATCTAAATCCAACTGCGTCAGGGTCGGTGTGCTTAGCCATAACCGCCGAAACATCAACATCTTCGATCCTAAATTTTTGTTCAGGATGTATTTCAATCACTTCTCGTGGTATACGTTTATGATAGCTTGAGATAGCAGGTCCGCAAACCTCGTTTCCAACAAGGACGCTATGTGTGCCTACAAGAACCCCCCGCTTTTTTAGCATCCCTCCAGTCATCGCTTCAACCATTACTTCAGCGTCATTATAATGGTCTGGATGGCAATGGGATACTAAAACCGCTCCTAATCTTTGGGGATTCAGCCCGGCTCCAATAGAATGAACTAACGCGCCAGGACCAGGATCAAGATGCATATGAAGGTTTCCAGTAACAATTCGAATGCCTCCAGTCCAGCGTTTCTGGGTAATAGTTACGAATCGGCCTCCGCCGGTTCCGAGGAAAATTAATTCCGCGTCCAATTAAAATCACTTAATTAAAACTGAAATAGAAATCAATCTAATCTGAGTTTCTAAATACGCGCGTGCAAGCAAGCTAATCTTACGCATGAAAACAATAAGAAATAAAATAGAAAACATATGGTGGACCGGGCGGGATTCGGACCCGCGACCTTCCGGTTTTTCGGAAGTATATTATTTCTTGCGAACCGGACGCCAATACTAGTGTCTCTTCGCTATTAGGAAGAGAGCGCTATTCATA